>WLWD01001676.1_pt1 | contig 156551 bp, 112 predicted proteins | sample 6712731 | NCBI WGS metagenome assembly WLWD01 (sample SAMN12718690, study PRJNA576275) | sponge metagenome | isolation source: marine sponge | host: Mycale hentscheli | place: New Zealand: South Island, Marlborough, Capsize Point | collected 2014-11-01
TTTGTTTCATTTTGGAAGACAATAATAGTGACTGCTATATTAGTTATCGCTTTCAGTTCTGTCTTTTTCATGGCATTTTATACTCCAGATCCTGACTTTGCAGTAAGTGGTTTCTGAAATGCAATAAAGTGTGTAAAAAGAATGTATTTTCAAGAGGCTGTGTTAAAATTATATAGAAATTTTATATGTATGTCATAATAGTATTCATATTTTCCTTATAGAGATCTCCTTTTGCCACTCTTCTGAATTCTTTTGTGAAAGTGATGACAATGACGACAGGAGAGTTGGATTATGAAGGCATTTTCAGATTAGATTCTGGAGGGGGCTCAGATGATGTCACAGAAATCCCTTTCAGAGAGATCTCCATTATTTTATGGATACTGTTTTTGATAATGATGCCAATCTTGCTGTCCAATTTACTGGTAAGTATAAAAAATAATATCATTTACATCAATTTTGAATTTCTTGGTGGTTTGATTATTACATTCTCATAGACAGGTCTAGCAATAGATGATGTGCAGCAAATCAGGGAAAAAGCTGCACTTAGAGGCTTGGAATTGAAGGTTAGTAGTATTAGCTATTTTATTAGAAGTTTATTGTAATTTTTCAAAATATAGATTATTTGTATTTTAACAGTAAATTAGCAAACTAAAACATAGTTAGCTAGCTTTTAAGTATTTTTTCTCTCGATATAATGTATTCATTGTAAAATGAAAATATACAATAAAATTCAAATGGAATAAATAAATATAAAATTATCATGTCTTTCTCATTTTTAGGTAGAATTTGCATTAAATATGGAAGAATTAATATCAACATTTTATAGCTTAGTCAGCTCATCCTTCAAGAAAAAAATAACGAAATTAAGCGACAAAGCATCACATTGGCAAGAAATTGCACTGTACTTGACTTCAGAAGATTTAGAATGCAACGAAGATGATGCAGATGGAAGTTACAAGGTATTAGTGATTAATGCTGTTTGTATTGCTGTATCAAACCTATACATTGTAAATTACAACAAAATTATGACTTGAATGTGTTATGCAGGGAATGGAGTCCAATCAAAATTTAAAAAGTAGCATGGAAGAGATGATGAAAAAACTAACTTTGATTGAATCAGCTATACACTCTTCCATCAAGAGCTCTTCTGTTGATAAAGAAACTTCCATATAATAATGTTTGTTGACTATGTCATTGTAATGTTCTACATGCTGTTGCTAAAAATATGAAATTTTAATTTATTTTGTAATTGATGACTCTCAAGTACAATTGCGTGTAACAAGTATAATGCAGATTTTGTTGTTATTAGTGAAAAATTAATCAGATATAGTTTCCAAACTTTAGCTGGTAGTGACATGAGATTTCTTCATTTCGATTAGTCAATTTACCTTGATTACCTTATGCCACTCTTTTGAAATATTTGGAATGGTTATATTACTTCAGGAGTAAAATACTGGTTCCTTAATGATGAATATATTTTGACAATTTATTTGCCAGTCATAATATGACTGGCAAATAAATTGTCAAAACTTGCAGATATTTATCAAAACAGCTATCAAAAGATATATTATATCTTTTGATAGCTGTTTTGATAAATATCTGCAAGTTTTAACATTCCTGACCTATCTCCAAGTTTTATTTCTGGACATGTATCACTATTTTATAAACAAGTTTGATCAGACATCTTTTTAAATGTAACAAATATATCAACATTAACTCCCGGTTGTTGCCTCTTGGGTAGAGTGGTGAATCTTTATTGGTGAAAATGCTGAATATTTTTCATGATCTAACTGAGAATCATAAAGTGGAACGAGGATAAAAAATATTGCAAGTTTAAATGCTGTTTCATTTTTTTACACGTGTTTTCTTTATGCTTAGATTATGGTCAGAACACATGACCTATACTATGCAGATTGTACAAAAACAAATCACTATGAATATTATCATCCATTGTGTAAACTCATAGCCCAGCACATTTACTAAGGCAAGATCTGGTGACTATCCAAATAAATTTCTCGTTATGGGAGGAACTAGTGCTATCATGCTGTACTTAAATCCATCTGCTGACTGCATGCTTTGAGTCGAGGAATTCAAGATATCATGTGTTGTAATGAAGCCCATGAGCAATTATCTGATTACATTTCATCACATGTTACCATTCAAACATCTTCTACCTGCATGCTGTTCTTCAGGTTATTTAAGTAGTTGAGGTGCATCTTTCTTTGTTGCTTCATGAAAAGACTTAGCTTGACCTGCAAAATCCACTAATAAAATGTCTATAATTGCCAATCCAAAAAATGATCATGATTGTGCTTTTGTTCGAGGAACTTTGTATTCTTCAGAGCAAAACTTCGCTTGCCTTTCCAACACCAGCATTTGTCAGATCAAAAGGCATTTCAGTAAAATGGAATTTGCCAAATGGAGTGACAAATGCCGTCTTGTTTGAGTGGATGCTGCTAGTGGAACTTGATAAGATCCTTTGCTCTGGTTAATCTCTGTGACAAAAGAATTTGAATCACCCACTTCTTGGATAAGCTCTTTAACAGACTAAGTGAAGTGTTAGTTTATTAGCCTCTGAATGACTGAGTGATATCAAGTGTATTTGACTATATTGATGACTTGCTAGTTCAAGTGTAACTAACTACATGCCTTCTAGTGGCATGCTGAAGTGGATTTACAGACAAGAGTATTATATTTATAACTGAAGAGTGGGTGATAAATTTAAGCCACATAGAAATGTATAACTTATGTAAAAAGCCTGAATGTCAATATTCTTCTCAATAATACTGCATGCAATAATCGAATAATGATGGCAGAAATGTGTGAGTATTCATGAATAATTTGTGAGCTGAACACTGTTGGCAAAGAATTATTAGTATGTACCAGGAAGATGGTTTGTGTGAGTAAGTGTGTTTATGTGAGTACGTTTGTGTGTGAGTATTCATGACAAAGCTGTGGTGGGTGGTTGAGGGTAAATTTTTAGCTAGGATGAGCAGGGTTGGTAAAGAGATTGAGAAACGACGATGACGTTAATTTTTCAATAAACTGAGGTGGGTTGGTAAAGCATTATCAGTAATAATAATAATAATAACAACAATAATAAGTAATAACAAGCATTATTTTTATAACAGTAATAATAATTTTAATAATGATAACAATTTATGTTTTCGTGTTCAACATGGTTCTTCACATGTTGTGAAGAGGTAAACTTTAACATCATGTGCAGAGGAAGGTGCTGTTCAGGGTGAGGTAATGGACTCCTGATGAACACATATAAAAACTTGATATGACGTGATTTCTATCTTGCTGTGCTAAGTAACATTTTGTGCTTATTGTAACATAAATAATTTTGTTTTTCTTGTTTCTTGATTAGTTTTGTAGCACCAGTGAAAACTCAATAGGATGATTTTCTGAGCCTATTTAGCTAAGTTATATTACGTGGAAAGTAGTCATGGAGTGGCTCAAGCAGTAAGAGACAATAACGTACACTAAAACTAATCACCGCATTCTATTTCTACTCTTCCGCGTGGCTGGGAAGGTAAGAATCGTTTGTCACTAAGACTTGGTTAGCGTCCGCATGCGTGTGTCGACACTCGCCTCCAATATAAGTAGAATGCGTACGTAGAAACATCGCAGTACGAGGACGCTTACGTTTCAGTTGTTTTCTTATATTCCGTATTGTAATTCCGTACAGTACACTTAACTAGTGATGTGCTTGAGCACAAATGGCGAGCGAGCCTAAAGACTATACTATTTTTATATGAATGATTTTGACTGCTAACACTGAAGCTACTGAAAATAAGGTCGAGTTTTTAAATTACGCATACACTGTAAAGGGATTTCAGTACCATAGTAACAACTCCCTGCAACTGTTGAATTGAAGGAAAACAACAACAACAAAACACTAAATAGTAGCTGTAAAGCACAATGCTTTGACACAACTGGACATACACCTACACAAGACTTACCTTCGCGGTTAGTCTAGTGGACAATGCATTATCAAGTAAATACTGTTGCGTACGGCTTATAACCATGCCAAAGAGCTACTGATGTAAACAGTACTCATAGTCACTTTCCATGCCAGAGACAAGGACTACAGAGGCAGTCGGAAGGAGGACCGGAAGAAGGTTGCCGGGTACCTCCGAAGACGTACCTTACAAACCCCATCATTGTTTGACGGTTGAGGAGCGATCTCCGTATCAGACTAGGCCGACGGAGCCGGTGGTGAGTGGTGACGTGAGGGAGGAGGAAGAAGAGGAGTTAAATTTGGGAGAGATTGTGGACGGGTCTGATAGGGATAGTTCTGTGAGAACAGAGATGTCGGGTTCGGGAGACGATGAAGACGTTAGAGCTTTGTTGAGGTTCATGTTAGAGAAAGAAGAGAGGAGTGAGCAAACTAGAAGAGAAAAGGAAGAGAGGGATGAGGAGCGTAGGAGAGAATGGGAGCAGCGAGAAGCTGATAACCGGAGGGAAAAAGAGTTGCGGAGTGAGGAGGCCAGGAGGGCTGAATTAAGAGAAATGTTTTTACAGATGAGGGAGTTCGATGATGAGAAAGCTACTAGATTGAGGGAAGCTGATGCTAAGGCGAAGGAAAAGAGAGAGTTACAGCAAGAGTAATTGAAGCGGTTAGGTTCGTATAGAGAAGGGACTGAGATGACGGCATACCTTGGGAAATTCAAAATGACAATGAGAGAATGTGAAATTGAGGAAGGAGCGTGGCCGGAAAGGTTATTTCCACGGTTGACGGAGAAATTGTGTGCGAGACTTGCTTCGGTACGGGAGGAGAGGGCTACGTATGGTGTTGTGAAGAGTGCATTGCTGAAGACTATGTGGTTTTTGTGTTGTATATATAGTTGAGTTTTGTGCCATGTGCTTCAGTCTTGGTTATTCAATTCGTTGTGTGTGCTTTCTCAAGTTTTTAAATTAAGACTTAATTTAACTCTTTCAACTCAACCCATAATAGAGTACACTAAGGGCAAAACAACATGAAATTGTTACAGAGTGGACGAAAGTACCAAATTTGGTTTCATGGTCCTTTGAAATATAGGGAGTGAGAAAAACACTGGCTGCAGACTCAAATATGTGTGTGCCACGAATTATGCCAATTATTTTTAATTTCGCCGCGAAAAATTCGCGAATTTTTTGTTGTTGTTGTTATCATAGTAGTCTGTCATAAAAATTTGAAGAGATTATATTGAAATTTAGAGGTTTTGTGAGCAAAATATGGAAGAAAGTGATTAAAAACAAACTAGTGACATATGCCATGTTATATTTCACAGTTGCAGTTGCATAAGTCAGTGCAATGGAGGTCAGCTTTTATGCACTTGCATCTTGTGCAGCCACGAGAGGACTTGCACTGGCATTTGATAAGTTCATTGCAAGTTCTGGCTGCTTCCGGTAATGTCATCCAAACCACACTTATGAGATCATTAGACCAGCCCTAACCCTCAGGAGATGGTATATTTGGCATAGATTCTTGACAGCTTGTCGAAATGCCAGTCTGCATTAGCATGCTTGACATGTTGTAGTAAAACATCCTAAACATTTACATACATTATTTATTCCATGACAGTCAAACCAATCTATATCATGTAACTTACAGCTGTTGGTGGGAGATTTTCTAATGACTTATTTTTCTTGCAAAATAACTTCTTGCCTGCTTCATTTACTGATTGTAGTGTGCTAAATTTATCATAAAGTACAACTGTAAATCTCTCCAGAGTTTTGAAATGTGTAGATTTCAGAGTCACTATATCAAAGGGGTTCTCAACAATGTGGTGGAAGGCTTTAATCACATCTGGATAGTAGTTCCAGGCATCCCATGCTGACTTTTTGGTTTTACCAAAGAAGAAAGAAGTACTGTCACATCCTGTGAAAGCATGGAACGGAGGCAAGGAACAGGACTTATCTTTTCCAAGCATTTCACACAAGGTATTTATGTGGTAATGGCGAAAATGCTTCCCTGTTCCAAATGCTACCCAAATATTAACTTCTGGGTAAATCTCTTGGAATTTGTAAAATTCCCGGGACTCAAAATGACACCTTTTCCCCCTATACACACACCCCCCACCTCCCCCCCAATTCTTCACTGTGCTGTACGAATCCCTGATTGTAACCCTCACCCTATTTTCAGCTATTCCTCTTGACCAAACACATGAACAGGAGAATGCCAAGGTCAAAGGAGTGGGTGATATAATTGGCTTAACTCAAAATACGGCAACTTTGAATAGGTGGATGATCTGTGGTCCCGAAATCTCTACACTTTTTGATGAATTTGAAGGTGGTTTTAGTAATGAAGAAGAGCAGGATATTCAATTGCACCATGAAGAAGGATTGGCCTCACAGAAAAGATTCAAAAAGCAAGTACAAGATTTAGTTGATGCAGTTACAGAATTTGGAAACCCATTCTTAGATGACGACTGCCCAGAATTATTGATTTTGAATTCTAGAGATTGTGCAGATAATTCTGTAATTGGAACTGTACGATCTATTCAATCTATTGCAACTGCAAAATACCAGCAGTATTGCCAAGATGTTATTTTTGACAGGAAAAGATCCATTCACGAATCGCTCAAGAAGAATTCACTTCCTCTTTTCAAAACTCCCATATGCAATAAAAAGTCAAAAACATCACAACAGCTGACACTTCAACTTTTTGGACGTTTATACATAGCTAATCAGCAACGTGAAGGTGATTTGTTGCAATTTTTTTCACACGAAAATCAAACATTCCCACCGTCACTATCTGATTTTGGTAAAATCCGCTCCGGAGAAAAATCTCTTCTTCTCAAAGTTCTAAACAATGGTGACATGCCTGACTCTCCGAAGTGCTTTGATTGCAAAATATTTGATGGTTCCTCATGATTGCAATCCCCCATGCTCACACGTGGCTCCTGCCCCACCATTATCACAGATTTACCTATAACAAAAGTATAGGCAAGTAAAGATGGTATAGAATAGAGATATTGCATAACATTTATTACTTGCCTGAAGTAGCACATAGTATTTTTTCTTCAGCAGTCTCCATATTAGTTATTGCTATGGTGAGAAAAGAGAACAGTTCCTGTTTCATTTGTTCTGGGAAACACGCAGGAAGTCACTCCATTTCTTAGGCATCTTGGTTTGTGCTGACAGTTTGGTTCGTGTACCATGACCTCTTTGTTCTCTTGCAGCTTGCTTTATACTTTTGTCAATGTACCTATCCCACACTAAATCTAGTCTAGGAGATTGTTTCAATTGCTGTTGAAGAAAGGGAACAAATATTTTGTCAGCATACTCAGCAAATGTGTTCACTGAAGAAGTCGGCAAAAAGTGTACGACAGCAGCAGGCAGACACCCGAATAATTGTCCATTTGAAGAATTCACTGGAAAATGGTTTAAGCAGTATTCTGATTCGAACAGTGGATACTGATGTCGTAGTTATTTTGATAGCTAATGTGAGTACAGCGAAGGTGGTTAGTTTGGCAGAGAGAACTAGACACTATGCATGGCTCTAAGGAACTGCAATGTTTATGAAGTACGAACTAATGAACTGATTGAAGTCAGCTTTCAACAAATTCAATTGTAATGTTGGACATTTTTGCTCACAGTACCTCTAAATTTCAAGATAAACTCTTGAAATTTTGATGGCAGACTACTATCATGACAACAAAGCCACAGAAATATTTGTGCAATTTTCGCGAAATTTTTACGGCAAAATTAAAAAATTTGGCATAATTCATGGCACACACATTTTTGTGTTTGCAGCCGGTGTTTTTCTAACTCCCCATACCCCAAAGGACTACCATACCAAATTTGGCACTTTTGTCCGCTGTGTAACGATCTTGCCTTTAGTGTAAGGGTGGGTTACAGCAGGCTGGGTCAGAGAAAGAGGGAGATCCTATCACTGTAATTAGACATGACATGTGGTTTAGCAGAAAAGAAACTGGTTTCATCCAGGGTGTGGGCTGGGTTGAGGAATCTGGACGAGTCACAGTCCTCAGCTCTAGCTCGCACGTGGAGACAGCAAAGTTAGTTGCTGCCACCAGAGTCAAGGCTTGCTTCTCTAACTCATTACCAGGATAGTAGATGCTATTCAGGTGACAGATGAACACTCTTCTTGTTGAGCTGTCAGTATGTGTTGAATCTTCTCTTGGATTAATTCTTGTGTGGGTGACATTTCTAGGTCAGGAATACTTAAACTTAAGCAGCAAGTTAAACAAAACACTTCACTATATTAGGTAATAAAAAGCTATTTAACTTTAATTTTTAGCTAAACTGCAAAATACTGAAGACCACTATCTTGCAATCAATTGATATCAGCCAAGAACAATGTAAGTTATGCTTTCTCAATTAGCTACTTGGAATGAATATTGATACATTTGTAGCAACCATCTGCAATGAAGAAGAAATTTTAGCATTTCTGTCAGCTAAGGTGAGCAAACCTGTCCCATATTGAGAATTATAATCATCACATTTTGTGACTTTTTGAATAGGATATTCAGATTGCAGAGTTGAAAGATAAAACTGAACTCATAACTCATTAAAAGAGAGGCAGACAAATTTGACAGTAAGTACACAGCATGTGTCAGTCATTGTTATGGAGCAATGAGGATTATATTGTATGATTATGATGAGATAATTGAAAGAAAAATAAATAGATATTGTTGCTACATGATAGAGTAGCAAGATGATAAGTTCATTTAATTGTGTTACAGATGACGGTATTCGTCTTCGCTCTGAGATGGGTGTCACTGGTTCAGAGCTGAAGAAACAGAAAAGCTTGAATGTCAAGACTTTTCACTATCATGAAACAATAGTGAAAGAGACTGAGGGAATTCAAGAAACTTTAAGTGATGAGCTAGAGGCAGAGAAGGAGTTGAACAAATATGTCCCTGAGGAATATTACTCTTGGAACATACAATCTGTATTACTCATGCTACTGGCACAGTCAAAGGCAAGTCCATCCCAGGCTATAGTGGGAACATGCAATTCTAATTTGACTTTGTCCTGGTATTGAGTTTGATTATAAATTACGTATTCTTTTTATATATATGCAGAATGGAAAATTTCCTTGGAATTGATTCAGGATTTCATGCTGAGTGAAATATTTGCTAAGTTTTTAAAAGTTGGAGGATTTCCTGAGGATCTCGATGGAGATAAACTGCTACAAGATTACCCTGTGGAGAGAGATATGTATAATCAGCACTTGAATATTCTCAAGAATCGAGAATAACCACTACTTTATAGACAGCCCACTAAACTTTATTGTATTTAGCTATATTAATCATTATTGTATTTATCCTAGTACCAAAATATTATCTTGTGAATAGTCAGTCATTCTCATGTGTCTATGCATCATGCAAATCAGCCATCTGAATACATTAAAGAGTAAGTATGCCCACTTGCTCTTTATATTGTGTTGATTATATTATCATTACAAAGAGATTGACTTTCATTGAACACTGAAAAGAACTTCTATAATACAAAAATTGAAACGTCTGTTTAAGTTTACTATATCCACTGCTAAAACTGAGAATTACTGCTATTAATATTATTGTTATTTCAACCGAAGTTTTAAACCAATGTCTCTGTAGATTTCTGGTGTCATCTGTATGTGTAAAGCTTTCTTGATCGTTAACACACGATCCCTATAGCGTCTGTCTACAACATCTACGTCTTCCCATAAATAGGGTGATGCTGCAGCCAAACATGTTTAGCAATAGCTGAAACCTTAATCTCCTCATCTTTCTTGCTAGAATTTTGGTGTTATTTCAAGTTATGCTCAAGCCTTCTAGTTGTTTCTCCTACTTTACTGCAGTTGTAGGGTATATTCTACACTATTCATGACCTGGTGCTTATGGGTATACCATTGACTGTAGTAAAATGTAATTTTCCTACTTAAGTGACCTTTCCCTAGCTTCTTTACCAACTTCACGTAAAAAGAGCCGACCCTTTCCCTTCCCTATATTTTGTGGGCAGGGAGGAAGGAAAGGGTCTGGTAGCTCTAGTATCAACGACTTGAATCGTTAATTATGCGCATTCCTCAACCGCATATTCAATGCGCCCCAGTTTATTCCGCGTTGCTAGCCATGGAATCAAGTAATAAAGAACGTGTTTAGGAGTTACAGTTTCGTGGTAAAGCCAGAGCAGATGAAAGGGAATTTTAAAAAGAGATGTTTTTGTAGCTCTAGGTTACGGAAAGTGTCACTTGTATATGACCAACTCCTACACAAGTGTGAACCAGCCACTATTATTGTTGTTGTTCTTGAAACACCACAGTCGCAACGAGACACTCCAACAAAATGTTTACTTGCAACAAAATGTTTACTTGCAATAAAATGTTTGACTCACGATTGCTTACGCGGATGACGTAATAAACTTGTGATGTCATAATATGCACAAGTCGTTGATACTAAGAGCTACCAGACCCTTTCTTTCCTCCCCCCGCCCACCAATATAGGGAAGGTAAAGGGTCGGCGACGCCAGACTATAAAGAGCCCCCGGTTTGTGATCCGGTTGGGTAAAGGGTTTCGCGCCCTTGATTTTTTTCTAAAGGACACACCCCCTTCACTATGCAGCTTTTCGGGCACGCTCCTATACTTCAGCTGACGCCCGAGACCTTAGATCGTAGCAAGCTATGGCTGTGGAGTTGGTGTCTGTAAACCGTGAGGCTGAAGAAAGATGGCAAGACCATGTTGGAGATGAACCGTTGCATCACGTAAGGTGCTTGTTCAGGCCAAAAAAAAATTCAATTTATGGATTCCTGTAATTAAATAAATAGTTAGAAATGTGTCAACAAAATTATTAGTTCGATTAAAGCAAGAAACTGTAACAGTGTGACCCATATGATTTAACCCTTTCACCGGTAGATTTTTGAGAAGAAAATAATATGTAAATAGATTTTAAAAATCATAAAAAATTAAACATTGAAAAAAGAACCTAGCAACCATATATATTCATGTAGCACACTAGTTAGGGATTTTGAAGAACCACATGTATGTTGCCTAGCAGCAAACCACAAAAATTTAATTAATGTTTCATAATATTTATTGAATTATTTTAATATGAAAGTAATAATATGTTGATTATACAATTAGATTTACATCTAGATGATTGAATTATATATTTATAATGAAAAATCTAAAGTTCTACAAAAATGTTGCTTATAATGAAAAATCTGTAAGAGTATATTTAAAAAAACAGTGACATTCAGGTGCAACACGTAAATGGACTTTGCAAAAGGAGCATTGAATACGAGAATACTATGCTCTATTAGCTAAACCTAGAACTAACTATCCTTGCATTGCTAAGCACAGCTATCTAAGACATGCCCAGTGTTATGACTCACCTTCAGCATCTGAAGATTCAGACCCATGGCAAGTCCTATCATCAGAAGAATGCACAGCATCTTCTAAAGCTTCCACTTCCCTAAAAATAACTGTTGGAGATCCAATGAAAGCAAAAACATCTGTACTGCTCTCTTGCAAGTCCCTTTCATCGCTCTCCGCTTCAGACTACAAACTAACAACACCGTCTGCACTCAGCCACGAAGCCATGCTACCGCTGAATAGGCTAATAAAATTCGACGGAATAGTACGTCACGGTTTCCTTTTAAGCTCTATTTTGGTGTTTAAAACAAGTCGATGGCGTGAGCGGTTCGTTTTTTATACTTCTTTTTGTGTCGATGGGTACCTCGACCGCCATATGGCGGTTATACCGGCGAAAGGGTTAAGATTTGCCAAAAGGAATGAAAATTTATGTGATGATTTTTGTGTAATGAGTAGCTTTGATTCACTTTATCATCAAAGTGCAATGTAAAATCACTGAGTCTTTACCCATATTCACCAGCAATACATTAAAATTTAAGCTAACTTGGAAATTATTATGTATTGTACAGATTAGCTAGGTGCCTTTACTTTGCAGTAGTTATACTATTGTATGTTATATTAGGCATAACTTAGTTTAAAGTAGTACTTCTTCTCCATATTATATAGGTTGACACATTTTAGCACTCTTTGCGTGAGTATTTGCCTAATAAGAGAAAAATTAAATAAAAAGCAGCAGACGACTCTTGAGCATCTTATCTGTCATAGTTGATATTTAAGTAGCTAGCATAGAATTATCCTAAGACTTAGAACAGCTTGATATAGTTTTTAGGATAGCGGCAGTTCAAGCTGTCCATATTGTGGAACACACCTTTATGTTCACAGCATTTTCACTGCTTTGGTGAAGTGTTCAGGAAAGCAGGTGAAATGGCGAAAAGGACAGTTATGGCAGCGGGATAAAGCAGGAGAATAAAGTTGTAATTGATACAGAAACATGTTATAGCTATATATACTAAATTTGAAAGTCTTACATTTAAAGGCATGTTCAAGAAGAAAGCTATGGGAGACAAGAATTGGTGTATAAATTAAATGGACACAGTAGGAAAGCACAACTGTGGAAAGTAGAAATAAAAAAGTGAAACCATGATTATCTGTTTCACATACATTGTCAAATTTAATTGTATATTGCTTTTAAGGAAACATTATAAGATACTGCAAGTGAATGCATATAACACATTTACTTTAGTAATATCCTGTTTGTAAAAAACAACAACACACACATGAGCTCTTTTAACAAAGAGCTAGCTTGTTTTACTGTTGGTTTGAGCAGTTACTCATCATGCTTTAAAACTATTATGGTTCTTTACTGCTTTATTTACACTTTGCATTATTAATACATTATTTATAAAAAAATATTTGGTATGCTACAGAAAGTCCGAATTAATTCCCTGAGAGCTGATGACTTAGACTTTGAGTCAGAAAAACTCAATGAACTTGACCATTTTGGATATAGTCTACTCCATTATGCAGCCATATATGGTCACTATGACATTCTTCAAATGTTGATCAATAAAGGAGCAGGTAAGCTATATCGAACCTAACTCACTTTCTTGGGATTACATTATTACACTTTCTTGTTGTCGGATGATTAGATGTGAATATTGCCAGCAGAGATGAAAAATTTAATGTCTTGCACTTTTTGGCTCAGTATGGTGTAAAGTTGAGAGAAGGTGATCTAGAACAACTATCTCATATAGTTACTCAAATACTACATAGTCAAAAATATGTAAGTTTTACTTGTGTTACAAATAATGTCTAATAATATAATGTAAAATCTGTTAAATTGACATAAACAGTGGAATGGAAAAACAAAATGTCTATAGTTGTATTCTACCTAATGTTTAATATAAGTTGTCGTGTAAATGCAAAAGTGTATTCTATTGGTCAGTGATATAATAATATTATAAAGTCATCTAAACTTTAGTGTTGTAAAACAAAATTCACAATAGCTCTTTATGTAGATACTGGTTTACTATATGCAACCAATTAAATATTACATTCAATGTTCTGTAGCTTATAACTGAGCAAGAGCCCAATTACACTCCAGTATTACATATAGCCTGTCACAATAAAAACATGATAATGGTTGAAATATTATTGGGGAGTGAAGAAATGAAGCATGAATTCAATATGAAAAATGCGTCAGGAAATACTCCTCTCCATGAAGCAGTTTATGGTGGAAAAATGGATATAGTGAAGCACATTTTAACGTTGTATAAACCAATGGAACTGTTCGATGAACTCTGTGTTAAGGAGATGCAAAATAAACTTGAAATGAGTCCATTTCATGTGGCATGTCTGGAGGGACATGAAGAGATCGTAAAGCTTTTATTCACGAGCATGCGTGAACAAAGTGAACAAAATGATCAAGTTGAACTGAACAGTAGAGAATGCACTCAATTAGCAAATACATGTGGAGCAGATATGATGACTCCTCTGCACTTGGCCTGTCAAAATGGAAGTTCAGGGATTGTTCGATTGCTCAAGCAAAATGGTGCAAAGTCTTTAAGAAGCATTGATGGGTCCTACCCTGTTCACATTGCAGCACGTCATGGACACTGGGAAGTTATCAATGAAGTTCTTGATGGAGTGTCAGTAGATGTGGAAGATATATTACAGAATACGTCATTGAATTTGGCAGCTATTTACAACCGAGTCAAAGTGATTGAAGAACTGATGGACAAAAGGTAATTCATGTAATTTATTAAATCTTCATTTTACTTCAGATTGCATTTTTGTGTTTAAAACCAAAATTAAAATAATATTTATTGTATACTTCATTTTTAGAAATGCAAATTCCTCCATTATGAACAAAGAAATTCACACACCACTTATTTCAGCAGCTATAAGAGGCAATTACGAATGTTTTGAAGCACTGTATACCAGAGGAGTATCTATTACAGATGTAGATGCAACGAGGAGGAATGTCATTCACATTGCTGCTGAGTTGAAAGATAATTCAGTTTTTCTGAAGGTTTGTTTCATAGTGTTGGTGGGGTTTCACTGTATCGGTTGGGTTTCACTGTGTGGGTGGGGTTTTAGGGTTTGGGTAAAGTTCATAGTATGGTTGGAGTTTCACTGTGTGGGTAAGGCATTTGGGTATGGTTTCACAGAGGGTGTGTGGTTTCACAGTGTGGGTGGGGTTACATATTGTGGGTGGAGTTTTACTGTGATATGACTTGTTTGTTTAACTAGTCCTAGTCTTGTCCTTAACTGGAACTTTGCCAAAGCATTCCTTTGTTTAGAATTGTAGCAAACTCAATGTATTTGTATTGTTCAATCTATTAATGTTTTTCTTTTCAGAAACTTTTAATGAAAAGTGGGGAGAAGGTGCGTCGCTAGAATCATACTTATATTATAAAATAGGTTTTATTGTATAGAAACCTAGATTTGTAACATTATGTTACAAAAAATTAATAAGTAGATCAAAAACTAGTAGTGTGCTTGAGCACAAATGGTGAGTGAGTCTCCCAAGTTAGGTTACATAAAACTAAGTACTGTTGTATAATAGATTTTAACTTCTTACTCACCTGCTACCAAACAACAGACGAATTTTTAAAATATATGTATATATGGTATAAAGGGGGTTTCAGTGCCATAGTAGCAACTTGCTGCAACAGTTTGACTTACAAAACAAACTAACAAATAAAACAACTGGCATTTCTAAGAATTATGGACAGGTTTGAACCTAACTCTATATTAGGACATGAATATAACTGTAGTAGTTAAAAAGCTGCATAGAGGCAGCTAATGTTTTTTATTTGTTAGCTAAAAACATTTACTTTGTACCCTCACGCACATTAATGCTGAGGGTTAATTAGAGATCACCTATCAGTAGGATATCTCTTGTAAATGTAAACACTATGCATATAGTTAGAAAATTTAATTATAACAAAACATCTTAAAGTTTTACTAATGCAAAAAAAGTATGACTTGGTTGTACTTATCTTCACTAGATTAATGATCACGGTGCTTATGCATATATAGACAGATGTATTAATGGAAATGTATGTAGTGATGAAATGTATTTGTGTTTAGACACTCTGCAGTGAGATCATTAATGGGACTGATAAATGTAGAGGTACACCACTTCATGCCGCCACTCGCAGAGGCAATGTAGAAGGAGTTAGAATTTTGTTGAAGTTAGAAAATGTTAATCCAGATGCACGAAACAAAAATGGACGAACGCCAATGCATATTGCTGCAAAAAAAGGCTATTGCTTGTAAGTATACAAAATTGTATCTATAAAGGAGGTTAAATAAACCACCATTTACATTGCCATAATTTCAAAAAGGACTTCAATATTATTTTTGTACCTATAATAGAACATAACAGTGCAAATTTTAATTTTAAAATATATATGCAATAGTAAAGTATATTATAATATAGTTTGCATATTAATGAAATTGTCATTCATTACAATATTATTTAGCATTTTAGTGGCTATATTTCTGATAGTGAGCTATTTGAGAGTAATATTTATTGCTTTCAGAATTATAAAGGAATTGTTGAAGACGTCTTGCCAGTTTTTAGGACCTGACGATAATGGAGACAATCCTCTTCACTTGGTGTGTGCAAACGGTCACCAAGAAGCTACAGAGTTGTTGCTTCAGAGTCAGATAAAGTGTGATGCCAGGTAAGTGTGGAATAATATTCTTTAGGGACACATAATATTCTTATAAAGCATATCAATTATATACGTGAAATTTTTTTTTTTACATGTATAGTTCAGAAACTTATGTGAAATTTCAAAGGTTGCAACTTGATTTAGAGTGTGTTTTTCAATTTGTTAATAGAAATGGAAAGGATTTGACTCCTCTTGATGTTGCTGCATATCATGGGCATGACAAAATAGTTCACGAAGTGATCAAAGCTGTTTCAAAGAAAAATTCTGAAAGTTTCTTGGAATCAATGATAAATCCAGTGAGGGAGCATGACTCTCCACTGCACATTGCCATTACACAAGGACAACTGGATGTTGTGAAGATTTTGTTGTGTAATTCTAAAGTTACTTTGAGGAACTGTAAGTCCGGGAAGACTCCAATTCAGGAGGCTGTAGAAAGAGGTCAAGAGTAAGTCTTAGTTCACATTATATTACTGTAGTATTACAGTTCTGGCTGACTTTCAATTAATATGGTAGCGTGTATAGATAAGCTAACATGGACTTATTATTACTGCTAAAAATTAGCAGTAAGGCATTATATTAATTGTGAATCCTATGCAAGCAGCATATTCTTATTGTTTGGCTTATTCAGCTTTCCTGTTAATAATTCTGCCCAGAGCAGTTTATTATATATCACTTTTCTAAATTTGTTGCCCAGTTATATTTACTGGTGTAAAATACCTACGTTGGGCTGATGCCAGTTATTACAGTGTCATTGATTCGCAAACCTCCAACATTATATAAATTTTACTTATTGATGTTATATTAAACATTATCATAGCCATTCATTTATTTAGATCTATTGCTAAAGCTATACTTCAAAGCTCAACAGATAATGTGAAGCAATTGTTGCAGTGTGAATGGGTATCAGATGAAGATACTACTGTATTTAAAGAACTGGTGAAGAAAATGCCATGTAAGACAATAAGAATCAGAACGACCATTTAGGTGTTATTAATTGTTAAAAAAAACTGAGTGTTGACCATTTTGTATACTACTGAAGTTGTTACACATGCTTAGTTACATAAAATAAATCAATTTATCCTTTCATACTTTTCTTTAAGCCTTCATTTACTCATTAGATCTATTCTCTCATTCTCTTTCACAGACTTTCATTAAACAATACAGAATTAAAAAAAAAGAAGTTTGGCTCACTTGTGTTCAAACCCCTGACCACTTGCCTGTCTGCACATTAAGCAAGTGGTCCTGGATATGAACCCCAGTTATAGCGAAACATTATTTACTAGTGTATAATATATTGTTTAATAAAAGAATGTGAAAGAGAGAATAAATCAAATTTCAATGTAGTCATATCAAAAACACTTAAAATGTCTTACATAGAATAAGAAAAGGCAATTTTTAATCAATGCATTTACTTGTACTTACTTTTCTCCCAAATTCCCACATACAGCAGCAATCAATACATTAGTTAGAATGTGTTGTTGTTAGAAATCCTAATTGACTCTTAGTGCACCTGTGTGAGAGAAGATAATAATACTTGTCCTGCCTGTCAGTCTGTTTGTCTTTCTCAGATTTTGGAGTGGGAATTAAATATTGAATTAGGCATGAATGTATTGAGGATGATGATTTAAGTGTGTTTGATGCCAACTTGTTAATTAATTTGTGAATGAAGCAGCTCAGCCTCGTACTAGCATTTTGTATGTAATGCCCCTACTGGCATTTGGTAATCACACTAGCAAATAAATTTCTTGCTACCTGTTGTGGTGGCAGTTTTACTTTGCTGAGTAGAATGCCAAGAGCTTATGCCAATGAACTTAAGTAAAGTCTGATAAATTATTCAGTATAAGCTTGTATAGTTATTTGTAGTGCTGAGAGTCACACTTTTTGTGCTTCATAAAATTGTGCATGTGACATATATACATTATGCTTGGGGATAATACATACTTAATTACATGCTATTTATTGTGCTTTAGCTGTTGCTTTGGAAGTTCTTGAGCAATGTTCTGGAATACATGAAGTGCCACGTGGCATTCATGCAAACTTCAACTTCATTTTTACTGAGTACGTCCATAATATTTAGTTATTTTTAATTGAAAATAATAAATTTCTTGCAATGCAGTGGGAATGAAGATAATTCAAGTAGTGAAACAATGGGTGATGCTTTTGCTGTGGACCCCTCAGCTTCTAACAATTCTACTGCTACTGATGTAAACAGTACTCATAGTATAAGAAATATAAGAAAAAAATTTGTGAGGGAACATAGTAAACATCCATTGCTGGTGATGGTAAGTTAATTATGAATATATCAATACTTCTGAGTATACTAAGCTAGCTAGATATAATTGTTATTATAATTGCCTTAGTAAGACGTAACTATAAGTAGGCAAACAAAGAAAAATATGGATACTTATTAGCAGTAAATGATGACTGACTGTTGAATTTTGCTGACTACTAGCATCAAAGGAATTACTGTCAGATTAATTGTTTCATATTTTAATAATGTATGAGTAATGTATTTGGTGAGCTGATTTTGCCACGAACGTAACTACTTATCTTACATTTAAGTAAGCCACTTTAGTAAAAAAAAAATCATGTTTGTAGTTGGATTAGATTTTTAGCATAGGGGAAATTATTTTGTAGAATTTTGTAAAATGCGGTGTTTAAATAATACCTCACGAGGTGTTTACCAGGAGGCACTGTCTGGACAGCCCATGTTGAGCCCTTATAACTTCCACACCAATACATTTTATACAAAATGAGCAGATATAATTTCTAGCTTATATCCTCTAGTTTCTTCATTCAAAACATCTTTTCATAATGACTAACTATGGAAATAATATTGGCTTTATACTCGTGTGTCCAGGCAGTGCCTCCTATTAAAAACTAAAACTATGTTATCCAAACTCACTATTTAAGACTGATTTATTGTAGAATTATGTATGATTTGAATACTAGACACCCTTATTAGCTTACTGGTGAATTATGAATGTGTCAAATGCACTACAGATTGATTTCAATCGGAAGAAACTGTTGCTACATCCACTGATTAAGAATTTGAGAGATAACAAATGGACAATCAAGGGCCTGCCAATATACAGCTTTATATTGCTAATCTTTCTGGTATTCCTTATAATGCTCACCCTTTATGCCATGTCCTCTCCAAATCCACAAGAGCTGCGATGTGAGTAGCTATCATTAATGCATCATATTTATAGATTATTATGTATTGTACTACTATGCAGGTCATTCTAACAACACATCTGAGATTGAACTGATCCAATGTAGTGAGTACTTAATTAAAAATCAATAAAGACATTTCTGTGGGAATGTTTTGGAACTTATAGAACTAAAATTAAATATATAACTTAGCAAATTGTACATATACTTGTTACATATATAATGCTATGTCCCATACTCCAAATATAATCTTACATGACTAAAGCTGAATACTAATACGTGCTATAAGAGAATACACTTTAAGAATTTATGGTTTAGTCATAAAGTTTTTTAGCTGTTTTAGGTAATAAATATACTTTAGTAAAGTTCTAAATTTGTCTATGTTGTTCTTTGCAATTTCCAAATGTCATTATAAATTGGTTTGATTATTGTACTTGATATTTTGTTTTGTTTACAGGTGGTCTGATTGTATTAGTTTTGTTAATATATTTCATGCTGGCAAGTTTCCTAATTACGGAAATATTTCAAATGATAATTCAAAAAACAAAATACTGGAAAGATTTCTCAAACTATGTGAACTTGCTTCTGTATTTTTGCACTTTTGTTTTTTGCCTACCTACAATTCTTGGATGTTCTTGTCCAATTAAGTGGCAATGGCAGTTAGGATGTTTTGCAGTCTTCTTGGGATGGATTGATTATTTGTTCTTATTGAGAATGATGCCTGCAGGTAAACTGTTAGTTGCTTCACTTTGCTGGATGAAATTTAATTCGAATAGCGTAGGTTTCATTAGCTTGGGTAGGATAGTCGACTAACGTGTTGCTATAATATTAATATATATAATATAATTATATAATTATAATATTAATATTTATGTGAAATTATTGTATAATGTCTGCAAAGATTAGAAATACCTAATAGTTGTCAAGTGCAGTTTAGCTATTTGTTACTAGATTAATAGGCAATCAATTGAGCTACTTAAGTTTCAAACTACTTTTGTCGTCATATTATATAGTATCAGTGAAATTTTTTTCTTTAAGCTCAGTCTTGATAAAATCATGTTGCAAATCTATGTTTATATTTTTCCTTTTGTGTTATTGTAGGCATTCATATTCTTATGTTTGAGAAGATATTTGTTTCATTTTGGAAGACAATAATAGTGACTGCTATACTAGTTATCGCTTTCAGTTCTGTCTTTTTCATGGCATTTTATACTCCAGATCCTGACTTTGCAGTAAGGGGTTTCTGAAATGCAATAAAGTGTGTAAAAAGAGTGTATTTAAAAAAGGCTGTGTTAAAATTATATAGCAATTTTATGAGTATGTCATAATAGTATTCACATTTTCCTTATAGAGATCTCCTTTTGCCACTCTTCTGAATTCTTTTGTGAAAGTGATGACAATGACGACAGGAGAGTTAGATTATGAAGGCATTTTCAGATTAGATTCTGGCGGGGGCTCAGATGATGTCACAGAAATCCCTTTCAGGGAGATCTCCATTATTTTATGGATACTGTTTTTGATAATGATGCCAATCTTGCTGTCCAATTTACTGGTAAGTATAAAAAATATCATTTACATCAATTTTGAATTTCTTGGTGGTATTGATTATTACATTGTTATAGACTGGTCTAGCAATAGATGATGTGCAGCAAATCAGGGAAAAAGCTGCACTTAGAGGCTTGGAATTGAAGGTTAGTAGTATTAGCTATTTATTAGAAGTTTATTGTAATGTTTCAAAAATTAGATTATTTGTATTTTAACAGTAAATTAGCAAACTAAAACATAGTTAGCTAGCTTTTAAGTATTTTTTCTCTCGATATAATGTATTCATTGTAATATGAAAATATACAATAAAATTCAAATGGAATAAATAAATATAAAATTATCATGTCTTTCTCATTTTTAGGTAGAATTTGCATTAAATATGGAAGAATTAATATCAACATTTTATAGCTTAGTCAGCTCATCCTTCAAGAAAAAAATAACGAAATTAAGCGACAAAGCATCACATTGGCAAGAAATTGCACTGTACTTGACTTCAGAAGATTTAGAATGCAACGAAGATGATGCAGATGGAAGTTACAAGGTATTAGTGATTAATGCTGTTTAATGTTGTATAGCTTTATCAAACCTATACAAATTGTAATAATTACAACAAAATGACTTGAATGTGTTATGCAGGGAATGGAGTCCAATCAAAATTTAAAAGGTAGCATGGAAGAGATGATGAAAAAACTAACCTTTATTGAATCAGCTATACACTCTTCCATCAAGAGCTCTTCTGTTGATAAAGAAACTTCCATATAATAATGTTTGTTAACTATGTCATTGTAATGTTCTACATGCTGTTGCTAAAAATATGAAATTTTAAAGTACTTTGTAATTGATGACTCTCATGTACAATTGCATGTAACAAGTATGTTGCAGATTTTGTTATTATTGAATAATTAATCAGATATAGTTTCTAAACTACAGCCGGTATTGACATGAGATTAAATTTAATGTCTTCATTTCAATTAGTCAATTATGTTCTTGATTACCTTTTGCCACTCTTTTGAAATATTTGGAATAGTTATATTTTTTCATGAGTAAAATACTGGTTCCTAAATAATGAATATATTGACAAGCTGCTTGCCAGTCATTTATATCTTTTGATAGCTGTTTTGAAACATATCTGCAAGTTTTAGTATTTCTGACCTATCTACAAGTTTGATATCTGGACATGTATCACTATTCATAAACAAGTTTGATTAGACATCTTTTTAAATGTAAAAAAATATCTCAACATCAGCTGCTAGTAGTTGCCTCTTCATTCTCCATTTAGGTAAAGTGGAGCATCTTTATGGGTGAAAATTCCTAATATTTTTCATGATCTGACAGAGAATCATTAGAGAGTGGAATGAGGATAAAAATATTGCAAGTTTAAATAATGCGATCTTATTTTGCACGTGTTTTCTTTATGCTTAGATTATGGTCAGAATACATGACCATACTATGCAGATTGTACAAAAACAAACCACTATGAATATTATCATCCATTGTGTAAACTCATAGCCCAGCACATTTTACTAAGACAAGATGTAAATTTAATAAAATAAAAATTCTTCAAGTGGAAATCCATCGGACTCCCGTATTGTGAATATCTGCGCCGCATAGCGAAAGATATCGCCTCGTAATCGAGCACTTAATGACAGAATGGATTTTCTAGAGAAGAGGCCACCAAAGGACCCAAAATAGAGGGTATAACAGAAACCACAATTTAGCTAGTTAGCTGTATAGGGTGATTCATAAATAATTGGCATCAAATTATGTTCTTAATTAATGCTTATGGAGTTAAAAAAATATATGTATACATAATATATACTACAAGTAGAGTAAGTATTCAATTTTAATTCCACTTAGGTAACACATGTCGGCTACCCACACCAACAAAGATTCTTGGAGTGGATTGGTTAAGTTTGCCAGATAATCCAAAAGTCCAGATAAGAATAGATTTATTAAAGCAACACTCCCTCAATGATAAATATCCATAAAAACAAACGATTATTTGCATTAATAACCAGTTACAATGCAGGCATAATTTGTTAAATTGCAGCCTAAAAAGAGTCCATTAATTGGTAAAATGTCTTGATAATTGGAATTAACAAAAAATTTACAAGACTGTAAAAATTGACAAATTAGTTATCAACACATTATACATTAATTTACAATTTTGTTATGGTTGTCATGGACACTTTTCAGGCAGTGTAATACTTTGCAAATAATTATTTATATGACTAACCTCTGTTGTAATGACTCATTTGAAATAATTGAGCAGTAGCTATGACTTTACCCATCAGTCTCCCTAGAAGTGAGATTGAAAAAGTCCTGCAGATTCTTGCAGAGGGTAATGGGTACAAAGGTGCTACTAAAGAGCAGCAGGCAGTAATCCCTTATTTCTAGTAGCTCAAAACATCTCAAAACCAGCAAGTTTACACACAGCTAAACTCCCTCGTATGCAGCATTCAATCAAACTCAATTTTTTCAAGGCTAGTATCTAGCCTTCCTGCAGATTTATCTGAAAGTCATGCACAGGTTCCGGTATATATAGTGTGTGTTAGAACAAAAGTAAGTAAATATCATTTAAAAGGTGCAACTTATTGATTACTTCATAAGTTATGCTGAAGTTGTTGCTATGAAGAATGTTGTCAGGATAAGTTCAAAGTTTAAACATGTACTAACCGATATGACGATATTGTAGTATTAGAGATGCTGGCATATCCTGAACAATTAATAAATTGTGCAAAGATAGTGCAAAAACTGTTAGTGCTCTGGGAAAGATAGGTAAAATATAAACATTCAACAAAATTTGTTGTTATGCCTGTAATTACATGTTTATTTAGCAATTAATTGTCACCCTTGATTCATAACTCCCTGAACACAATACCACAGAAATACCTGCTTTGTGGCATACACTCTATATTTTCTCGCTGATGCTTGGACATAGGGTATATTGTCATGATTGTCTTTTCCTCCAGCTGTAGCTCCTCCATGTTGATATCTACTTGAACTTCGCATCTTTACAGTAGAAATGACCAAGAAGGCTGTGTAATTCTTTGAGTAGAATGGTACAAGAAATTTCTATTTAAATGAGCAGGTCTTGCACATAAGGGCACAACCAGGACATTTTGCAACAAGTGGATAATTGCAGCTAGCATTTTTTGTCACCAACTTCCTGTAGACCATTTAGTGTGCATTATAGCAATTTAGTGGACAAAAAGTGGGAAACAATGTCACTTAAGTTAAAAATAGGTCATGAGCATCTTAACAGAACAGAAAACAAAAAAAACAAAAACAAAAAATGGCTAGCTATAAACATAGGCATAGGACAAGATGCGGCGGGATCGTGAGCGTTGCATCAACTTTTTCACTGCGTAAGCCATGCCTACCAAATAATATTTGGTACACGGTTTGTTTGGTTACTAAAACATGGCCGAAAGGTCTACTTCAGAAGTAGCAACGGAAGGGCCTCATCAGCCCAAGCATTTTCAGTTTCCAGCTAAATCATTTGGAAAGAAAGGAGAAATGAAATCCTTTCAAAAGAAATGGTTTGAGGAATGGACTGGCTACACTTAATAGAATGTTCTAATAAACTTCTCTTCTTCAACTGCTGGAAAGCAGACAGTAGGAATATGCTGCCTAAGGGATTGAATTCCAGAAGAGAAGAGAGTTTTGTCAGCAAGGGATTTTCCAATTGCAAAGATGCTTGTGCAAGATTCAGGTGAGTGTACTATCTAGTTTTGAAGGCCTCCACCTATAAATAAATGATAATTTTAGATGCCATACAACATCTAAATATCACACTATGGCTCTTTCATTGGCCAATCTGATGTTAGTGTACTGATGCTGCACAAAGCAAATCTTGAGAAAAAAGAAGCAAATGGTAGAATATTGATGTCCATCATACAAAACATACAGTTCTAGGAAGACAGGGGCTTGCATTTCGAGGCCATGATCACATGGAGAGTAATTTTATGCAGCTTATGAAGCTCAGAAGTCGTGATAAATGTAGTTATCTAGTTTAATATTATATAATATAAAATTTAGTGTATAATCAGCTGGCAAGAGAAAGCTGTAGATAAGTATACCAGCCCCGAAATCCAAAATGAAATTGCAGATTTAATGTCACAAAGAATTTTACGAGCTATTGTGCAAGAGATCAAGGATGCAGATTACTTTGCTATTATGCCAGATGAATGCATTGATGTATCTAATTAAGAGCAATTAACTGTGTGTTTTTGGTATGTTGATAGTAATTTGATAATTCATGAGGCTTTTATGGGTTTGTACTATTGCCATGACATTAAAGCTGGCACTATTGCTGCATCAATAGTTAAAGATATTTTGATACATTTTGACATTGATTTATTAAGATGTAGAGGTCAGTGTTATGATGGTGGAAGGAACATGGCTGGTAGTAGTAATGGTGTGAAGATTGATTATTGATACGAGCCATATACACTCACTGTTATGGCCACTCCTTGAACTCAGCTGTAAGTGACTCTATATAATAATGTGAAGTTATTAGAGTCTAATATGGACACAACCTATGAAATCAGTAAGTTATTTCAGTATTGTGCTAAAAGGCATGCTCATTTCAAACAAATAAAAGCTGATATTTTCCCTGAGACAATTAGTTTTCGGATATTACGCCCTACACGTTGGACCATTCGAAATGAAACTTTTCATAGCATTATAGATAATTATGAAGCTAGGGATGAAATATTGAATAATAATCCTAATTCAGACACAAAAGCTAAACCAGTATTATTTTGTAGTATCTTTTTTTGTACATGGCTTTGCAATATACTGACAACTTGAGCAAATCTTTGCGGTCGGCCAATATGTCAGCATCACATGCCCAAATGATTGCTGCGATGACAGTCAAGACCCTGTAGGTAGGGAAAATATACAATGTTTATAGATGTTGACATACATTTCACTCCAGTGTTGTTTTGTTGCTCTGCTTATATTTTATGTGTTCAGTCTGTTAGAAATGACGACCAATTTGATCTTTGGTGGAATAATTTTGTCAAAGAAGTGAAGATATTGGTATAGATCAGCCCACTCTGCCAAGAAAAAGGAAACCACCCCAAAGTTTAGGTAGTAGCAGTATACCACATGATTCATTATCCCCTAAGGAGTATTATTGTGCAGTTTTTTAAGAAGCTATTGATACAGTTGTTGGATGCATTCAGGATTGTTTTGAACAAGAAGGATATCAAATTTACAGCAAACTAGCAAATATTGTGCTTAATGGTGATAGTGGAGCTGATTGTGACGAGATTTTTATCTCTATAAGGAAGATATGGACAGGAGTTTTGTTGTCTTCAATGGACAACATTTTATGCGAACTATGATACACCGCAAGATCCTTGCTGGTCAGATGTATTGAAATACTGGAGAAATTTTCGATGGCAGAAAATGCTCTTATTTCTGAGGTTATTAAAGTAGTTTGCATTTTGTTGGTATTGCCAGCTACAAACTCAGAAAGTGAAAGATCATATTCAAGCATGCGAAGATTAAAGACTTACTTGAGGTCTACCATACATCAAAGACGTCTAAATTCATTGATTATAGCATGTACACAAACATTATACTGATTCATTAGACTTAAAACAAATTGCCAAAGATTTTATTCATAAATGTGACTACAGAACAAGTAAATTTACTATTGCTTAATCTTTTGTTATTATAGCCGTCAACTTTTACTATAATTAATGCTGATAATGTTTATAATTTATCTCCTCACCAGCATTTTTTTCACTGCTACACCCCTGATAAATGACTGCTGCTCAGTCAAGAAATGCTTTGGCACACTCACAGAAAAGATAGGATCTAGACTTCATCAATTTAATATATCACTCGCAAAATGACTATAGCTGCATGTAGGTGGGGCACTCGTCTTTAACATGGTGTGGATCAAATTGAAAGAATAATAAGCTAAGCGGGTTCTATTTGCATGGCTACTATTTTTAAACTGAATACAACGAGCTAGAGGTCAAAAGCCATGCCTTGGATTCTCCATCTCTGGAAGGAGTTTGAAGTGTGAACCCACACTAATACAGCATGGGACACTGCTGGAAAGTCGTGAAACCACTTATTTCATAGATTATGACTCAAAAAGAAAGTGCCCAAGAAAGGAATGGGGGATAAGAAAAGCTGAGATAGTTCAGAAAAAAGAGAGCAGGAGAGGTAAACTTAAGTAACCTTAACAACTGGTAGAGAATGATGACTGAGCAATGTAACTTATACTACTGCATTCTTATTCTGGAATATGTCAAGTGCCACTGTGTTGCAAGGTACTTACTAGTTTATAATAAACGTTTAATTTATAGATATCAATGAATGATTAATAAGCAATGATCATGTTTACAGATGGTCCATTCAAGGGAAGTAAAATTTGGCATATCTATTCCATGTTCATTCTGAACTGTTAATCTGATTCTATTCCCTATAAAAACAATAATAACATTTGCAGGAACTGCAAATATGTGAAGCTATTTATATCTTGAACATCTGAATATTATTATTGTAGCTAGGAATACACCAATTATACATTATTATGGTAAGTAACTATAAACATAAGCCATGAATACCTTTGATTATGAATAACATGACTAACTAGCCACTCTACTCCTATGATAGTTACCTACTGAAAAAATTACTTTATTTGACTTACCACCACAACTAACTTGAATAGAAATGGAAGTCCCGTAAGTTTTCACGTTTTAACTGCACCCGCAAGAATTCAAAACGGTAAACAATTCAATTTCTAGGGTGATACGGGTACTGATCGATAAACCAGAGGATCAAATTTGAGCCAATCTGACTTATTTGAATTTACCAGTCACTATTGACAAGGTCTTAGCTACAACAAAGAAAGGCCAGAGTTAATTTTGCATATTTAGCTAACAAATATGGAATTGCGTACTTACCTCAGCTTCCCTCGAGAAGCAGTAGCTTCATTAATACTACGGCATTCTGACTACCAATAGCTCTTGACAACCAAACAATCGGCACTCCGTGTCCCCCCATAAAACGGCGAAGTTTTGAAATTAAGTCTGGAAAAGGGTCTTCAATGCCATAGTAACCGGTCGAATCAACTTTTTGTTTCTTAAAAAGCAAGCGTTTTCGCAGGAATTTTCTCACACTTCTGCGCTTAAGTATAAAGTAAGGCTAGCTTAATGCTGTAGTTTCAGAATAAACTGGGGTCAAGCCTAAAAAGCCGTGTTTTTGTTGGAGAAAAAAGTTGCCCGCGCGCGCGTTTAAAGTGCATACGTACCATCCATACATACATTCATACATAATATACCCGATTTTGCATTATCCACCCCTAATACTGTCTCGCTCGCTTCGCTCGCTCGCCAATAAACAAATATCCCCGATTTAATTGAGTTACCCCTGATAGTGTCTGGCTCGCTTCGCTCGCTCGCCAGTAAAATAGCTTCATATGAATGCAGAGACTTTTCATTACTAGCTATGAGAGTGCATACAGACTGCCACTTGCACTCCGCAGGTAGTCCGTCTAATTCTTTGGTTGAAATATTCTCAATTTGTCGCTTTTCAGTGATCCCTTTGCACGAATGGTAGCTACCACGTTCTCAAGTCAGGTAATGTTTTATTTTGAGTATTAGTTTTTTTTTTTACTCTTCTAAAAACTTCCGTGATTCCTCATCGCCGGGACTAACTGATTGTTCACTCCCAATGCTGCTACAAGGTGGAAGTATTTCTTGCCTTTCACATTTCCTTTCCACTCCACCTAGAATATTAGAGAAAAGACTTTCAATGACTTAATCAGAATAAAAAATCGAAAGGCTTCTTGGCAGCATCCATTACATTAGCCACTCGGTTTCTATGCCATTCGCGCATGACCAGTACACAATAAATTGATTCATCATTGGATACCGCGGGAATATCACTCGTCATTCGGTGGTGTTTGCTAGCCGACGGACTCGTGATATTCGGAGGTATTCAATGATTAATCTATATGTATTCTCTTGTTAGTTTTTAGTTATTTCCTAATTTGAATATCTGTCTGGTCACCGAACAGTGAAGTTTTACAGTATTTTTGGTTACCAACTCACCCCAGCGGGCTGATTGTTTCAGGCTATCTAGCATTGGAGTTTCATGGTTAAAAATATATCCTCGGTACACTCCAAAACCCGAAAAGAAATTACTATTCCAAAACTCAATACGAACGTCTACGGGAATAGAAAAACAACAACACAGGTTTCTCGCTCAAACCGCGCCCGCTTTTAGTCACGCGGCACGGTTCAATTGATTACGCGGACGGTTTTCATTAAGCATTTTGTAAACGATGAGCGGCTTCTTCTCGGGTGGCTGAGTTTCTAGCTTAAACTTACGCTGCGAGTGTGGAAACATAATAGGTGGAGTGTCCCTTTGTCGCAGGAGGGTAAAGGACTATCTGGTGGGATGTTGGTAAGTTTGTTTGTCTACCTGATGTTCAATAACTAATGCCAATAGCCAGTATATTTCAGAGTTATATAGTTATCATTTAGCTAGCAATTTGTAATAAAGCCAAAGTTGAGCTTTTTGTTAGCTGTTTATTCCAATTTCTTTTTATTTTATTAGACCTGTTTATTGTGCGAATTCAGACCAACTCCTGAACTCAACATTCAACTTGGATCACAACTATATTTTGTATTTGTGTACTGCTTATATTCTGTTGATCTCATCAGTTTTCACTTTATATTTTATAAATAAATGAAACAATTGATACTTTTATTACAAGAAAGTCCAATAACTTTAGTTACAAGTTAATATTGCTTTATACCGCTGAATCTTGGGAATTTCGTAAAATTTCTTGGGATACAGTAGGTAGAAATAATTGCTTTTACTCTTGTGTCTTTAAAATAACATCTCACCAATTTGTTTTCCATCTGCTGCACATTACCTGCGGCCGTACTTAACTTAGGAGATATAGGTCATAATTATTATTGACAAGAATGTAAGCAAACTGACTACTTCCACAAAAGTGTTACTTTTTGAGTTGCCCTAAAACGGTATTACAAAAGCAAATCCAACAATCAAACCCTTCACTCTTACCAAGTCAATCCGGGCTGTAGGACATCAATTTCCGGCAGAAAACACTCCGAAAGAAACGTCTAAAAAACTGACTGTCAGTAGGAGGTTGAAGACCCATTTGAAACTAGTTTGATGACGTCATTAAAAATTAAAACGCGCCTTTAATAAAGGTTGCATAAAAACGTGGGAAAAATATGTTCGCGCATGGCTGCACCAGTGGTTAGAATTTCACAGGTGTAAACTATATTGGTATAAAAGGGTAGTTTTTACGTACCAGATTGCTATTGGGTATTTTACCCAGATTGATCTTTTGGTTGTTGGCTGTAAGTATTGACTTATTTAGCAGACATATTGAAACAGAGATACAAAGAAAAGAAGGAAAGAAAAGAATGGAAATGTCCCAATGGAATCAGGAGAATCCAGAGCACACTGAAGCAGGGCAACAAAACAACACTGGAGTGAAGAAATCTCCTGATTTTTATCTACATCATGTAAAATATTAAAATTAATGCATATTTAATGATTCCATTAAATAATAGTTGACATCCAAAAATGACCATTTAAAGCATTATTGTTTCAGACTAGTGTTATATTAATTTTAGTTTGGTGTCATGTATATATTTAGGCTGTTTGCGTAAATTTACCAAAAGCCACTGAATTAATCGGAAATTGTAAGGGTTCCAAGAAATTGGATGATTGGGATCCATATGGATATGCTCCTCTTCACTATGCCGCTAAATATGGACATTATCATCTACTGAATGAATTAATAAAGAATGGAGCAGGTTAGCATTACTTGTTGACTTTGATTAACAACATTCCAGTGAATAATGTATTCTATTTATAATCAATTGAAGTGGTTTAGCAAGAATGACAAGTGACCTTGGCTAATAATCTATGCTGAAATAAACCATTTATAATCATATTCAATTTAAAGTAATGACTGAGCAGGCTATAAACTTGAACGTATTAATAAACATTGAATACAGTGGCATCTGCCATTACAGTGGTCTAATTTTAAGTGCTATAAGATGTTAAAAAATTTCCTATTATTATAATTATTTCAGCTGAGAATGACAGAATCAAGATGTTATAAATTACCATTAATCCCTCGGCACCAGCCCCTTCCTAACCCCTAAGTACCCTGCCAGCGCCAAACACGCCAGCAGTAACCTACCCACTTACTAACCCATCCTACTAGTACTGTACCTTCACATCATGATGGTGGTCCCTCCCTCTGATCCGCAGCGCTAGGCTGAGTTGGTTGGCATAGGTGGCGGCCGGAAACCCCACCCCCAATCAACCAAGGCTGACTGGGGCTTAATTAATGGGGCGGGGCAAGCCCCTTTAATCCCGGCAACCACGTTTTCACGGTAGGCCAGTGAGGCACTGTCTACCGGAGGTGAAACAAATAAAGGAAAAACAAACAAACAAACATGCCACAAAATACCCCCCCCCCCCCCTGGTGTGGGTGGGTGGGCAGCTAGTTATCGTCTTCTCGATGCTGACTGGCTTTTCTATTGCATGAGGTTCACTATTTACTGCACACTATAACCCACCTCGTGGTCCCCTCACTTGCGCTTACGCATCAAGGGGACCCTTTACCACATACCGATCGGGGCGTTCCGCCTTGTATTAACCCCACCTATCATGCTGCTAAATGGTCACTAATTTTTTTCAGTAAAGTTAATTTTGGTCATTAAGAGTCTCGATTTGTTTCAACTTCAATTAATATATTGAGGCTGGATTATTGTGAGGATATAATTATTTGTACTTAATTTGAATTTGCCTGCATCAGAATTTCGATAATTTGGCAATGATTATAATTAATTTTATTATACTAGAAATTAATGTATTTAAATTTAGCTATTTGTATTATCTTAATTATGGTTTCACTAACAGCAACATAGTTTTATTAAGGTATGATTTAGGAGTACTGCTAATGCAGAGTTTTTACTTTAATGTCCATGAGAGGTTCAAATAATCATAATGAGAATTTCAAATAATCATAATGGGAATTTCAAATAATCATAATGGGAATTTCAAATAATCATAATGGGAATTTCAAATAATCATAATGGGAATTTCAAATAATCATAATGGGAATTTCAAATAATCATAATGGGAATTTCAAATAATCATAATGGGAATTTCAAATAATCATAATGGGAATTTCAAATAATCATAATGAGAATTTCAAACAATCATAATGAGAATTTCAAATAATCATGATGAGAGTCGGGCAATAGTTATTGGCAACACCTGCTCGATATAGAGATATTAGTACTACATACTGTTTCAGTCTTTAAGGTTATGTCAAGAAATCATAACATGATTTTTATGATAATCATTGAAATAGCCAACTGCAGCATCTAAAAGAAATATGATATGGGGTGATGTGATGATTGTAAACCTATGTCGGTAGCATCAAACGCTGACTAAAAACCATCATATTAGCTAAATCATCACTCATTACACACTTTCACTCCTTATCAGTTTGTAACAAGTGAATCTAGAGAACAACAACAAAAAATGAATCACCAACATAGTCCAAATTCATTCTGCAGCACAGACATTGCAGCAGTCAATTACTGTTAGGTCAATTACTGTAAGCAAATTACTGGGAATATGGTCATCCTCAATCACAAATACAAATTCCTGCATATGTGTTAGCCACCCATTCAAGCATGGTTTGTTTGAGTGTAAGAAAAGGGAGGCTAGCAAAGCAGAGTGTTTTTTAGGTATATTTTTTGGAGTATTTCTCTAATATACATCTTTTCCTGCCACTAAAAGTCTGGCCACCTCCACCAGCTACTTTTACTTGTAATCAAGGGTCATTGACTCTGGCAGCAATAGCTACAGAAACGAAAAAAATAAAAACCAACAAACAAACTATCATCACAGAATCCATCTGTGTCTCCATAGTAGAAATCAGGTGTAAGGTGAGGCACTGACTACTTCCACATTCATCCAGAACAGATTGTATATGGCCATGTTCCCAGATAGTAGTTTGGTGACCTTTACCTATCATTATTGGGGGTGCAGGAAAGGAAATGGCCTGTGGACACGGACGTATTCAATTTGTTCCGGAAGAATAAGGGAGTTGCCAGCTAAAATATTGATACCCATCCTATTTTATTTAATCATTAAAAAGAAATAGCGCAATATAGGATTATGTGCAGTTACTGCAGGAACAGGCAAACTTCAGGATGCCCGTGAAGGAAGCTAGATTGGATTGGACAATACATGGTATTGCCTATACAAAAAATAAATGCCTAATCATATTATGGCACTGAGTGGAGTAACAAAAAACCACGCAATGGTAAATAGGCCTAGCAAGGACTTTCGGAAATATGGCGAAATTTTTTTTTCAACTACAGACGAAGTGATAATATTTAAGTGCAAGTCTTTCAAACGTATGTATCCAGAGCAAAAAATCGCATCTAACTCTAAGAGTGACCGCACACCGCCTAAGCAAATTGCTGTTGATGGTTGCTATGCGCGATTACTTTTAATGTATACTTACAGGGGTTTGTTCACTACAACACAAGGACAAAGTACCTGCTGAAAATTTTAGAGCGAATCTGAAATCGGGCAGCTCGAACAGAATTGGTACAAATTTATGTCCCCAAACAGTTTCCTCAACCACGACCACAATAATCAAGGTGCTACTTGTGTCTGGCTCTGAGTCCGCCAAACTAGCAGCGTGGGAGGTGGGACCCACTGCGCTACTATATACAGGCTAGCTATACTAATGATATGCTTCAGCAGAAATAGCAAGCGAGCCCTTGTGCACAAGTAATTCAAACAAGATTGAATACACTAAAACTTGATTTTTGCCTTCACAAAATATTACTGGATACAAGTCATAAAGATACCCGACATTGTTAATAAATATCTTTGTATCAGATGTATAGCTAGATAGAATAGTATGTCAGTAATCAAATTTTTTTTATAAATCTCAGATGTAACTATATTTTATACTTTTAATAGACCCACGTAAGACAACCCGTGAGGAACAATATACTGTACTGCATATTTTGGCTCTTTATGGAAGTCATGGACATCACCATAAGGCTGATATTAGTGATGAAAGTTATAAAATCATATCAGTCAATGTAAGTTTTTTAGTTTAAGCTGTAGTATTGTAGGAACATTTATTTGAATTACTCAAACAGCATGCATATAAGAAAACACTTTCAGACAATTTTGGCTCAAAGTATGGCTAGTGAATTATGGGTGTAAAACGTATGATTTCTAGTGATATAGGATAAATTGCAGGCAAGTGAGCTAGTCTAGTTAGGTAAGATGAAAGTTTAAATGTAGCAACATTTCTGTGAATAATAATCTTAACAATCATAAACAATTGTTTTTGTTTAATTGCTTTTTCAGATTCAGAGTAAGGATTGTGTAGAAAACAACCCCTTGCACTTAGTTTGCAGAAATAAAATGAGTTTACTATTTGAAGATTTACTCAATCATTGTGATATCAAAGATGTTATGAAATCCCTTGAAGATTTGAATAAAATCAATGAAACTCCTCTTCATGAAGCTTGCAGGTCTGGAGATACATTTCTCATTGAAAAAATCAAGAATGCATATGTTAAGCATAACAGCTTAGTCACTTTTTTCAGTGCAATTACTGAAATGCAAACCAAAGATGTAAAGAAAGCTCCTTTTCATGTTGCCTGTAGAGGACGTAGGGTGGAAATGATTGAAAAATTATTTGAAATATTTAACGATAAACAATTTTTTTCTGATCTATTGAATCTAAAAGATAGAGAACAGAGTCTTCCACTTCACTATGCTTCTGAACTGGAAAACTCCAAAATTGCTGAAGTATTAATAAGTCATGAGACCGAAATTACTAGTAACGAATCTGGAAAAAACCCATTGCATATTGCAGCTAGATTTGGGCGTATAGATGTTGCCACACTTCTTTTGTCATTCAAAGGTGATGTTCTCATAAATGAAGAAGATATTTTCTTTGAAACTCCATTGTTTCATGCTGTACGATACAAAAAAAAGGAATTTGTAGAATTTTTGTTACAAAAGTGAGTTCAATAATTTATATTCTCTAATTAAAAACAATTACTTTACTGTAATGAAACAATTATTTTTTACACATGATCTGACTTTTATCAATCTAAATTAGGAATATTGAACATTACACTTTACATTTTTGTTTAATAGTGGTGCTGTTACAACAAAAGTGAACAAAGAGCTTCACACTCCTTTTTTATGTGCTGCAATTCGAGGATATAAAAATGTGTGTGTGTCATTGATTAAAAGTCATGCTAATGTATATGATACTGATGCTAATGGACAAAACTTTGTTCATTTAGCAGCGGAACGAAATTATACAGAATTTTTGGAGGTAATAAATTAAACACCAGCATAGTGTTGATTGAAATAAATATGTTTGCTGATGGCACAATTTTTGTTTTGTCTTTAGGAGATAGTTAAGCATCTAAAGACTGATGACGTGAGTTGTAATGTTTTATTGTATAGATTAAACTATTCATTTAAAGTACTTGTTTTATTGGTCATTTGGACTCACAAGGTCTTCACAAGCTCTGTTGACATAGACCAATATACATTGCTTGAGCCACTTCGCAGTTCTTCGGAAATGTGCTGTTGTTAAAGCCGATTTTTCTTTGCTACAAGTGAATAAATTGCCCCCTTTGGTTGCATAAGTTAGTTACGATAATTAAGTAACATTGAATAAGTTTTCAACATCAAATAATTATATGCATGATTACCTCCAAAATTGACGACATTTGCATTACCAAGTAGAATTCAACAGTTCCTTCATATGCATTCTAAGATTTGGTCTTTTAGCATACAGACTTAAACTTCACGGATCTCACTGTTTTGGGGTGTTTGGATAACTCAGTTTTTGTGTTAAGTAGGAGGCGCTGCCTGGACACCCCAGTTTAAAGCTTGATATTGATTCCATAGTTAGTCACAACCAAAAGATATTTAAAAAAGGGAAACTAAAGGATATTTGTTATTATTATATATGTTCATGTGGTATGTATGTATGTGTTATGGAAGTTATAAGGGCCCAAAGTGGGATGTCTAGGCAGCTCCTCCTGGCAAACACCTCGTGAAGTGTTATTAAGCACCCCCGTTTTAACAGCTCAATTTTAAAGAAATTTGACACTCAAGTGAAAAGTAGTTGTTAATACATGCCTTGCAAATGAAACCCATGATATGTTGTGAAAAATGTAAACTACACTATGTGATGAAAAGTGATGTCTTCATTATAATGAATAAACCAGTAAAACATGTACTATAGAAGATGCTAACAATAGTACATGACGAAAAACAACAACAACAACTCCATTTTTATCTGTATGCACTGAAGGCACTAATCGCACTCTTTTCATCACACTAGAATACATTTTTTTCTGAAATGATAATTTAAAATATTTTTTTATTCTGCTTACGTTAATTTTACATTTGTATTTAAAGTACGCATAATAGTCAAAAGTTTGATAGTTATATTATGTTACAGAAGTACAAGCTTTTTAATGCCACTGACAAAGGATCGAATACTCCACTACACATAGCTGTTGAAATGGGAAACACTAAATGTGTAAAATTTTTGATCAATCAAGATGAAATTGTTAACAGAGAAGCAAAAAATAAGGAAAGAAGGACACCAATGCACATTGCTGCAATAAAAGGGCATGAAAAGTAAGTGCAGAATTATAATACATACACAAGGTGATTAAATATATATTTAGAAATTTACAATGTCAATAATAATTTACGCTAATTATATTTATTGCAATAGAACATATTATTACATATTGCCCCCACCTTATTAAAATAATTATATGCTTTTTTTGCTTATAATAACGAACATATCCATTCTAAAACTTCACACAAGATTTTAAGATAAGTCTTCTCCCCTGAAAAAAGGTTATACAAAACAGCATAAAACAAAAACAAAAAACAACAACAACAGGTGAATGGGTTTCAGATTATTAAATGTATTTTAATTATTCTTTTAGAATCATGAAATTGCTCCTCGAGAAATCTTGCAGATTTCTGGTAGTAGACCATAACAAAGACACTCCATTCCACCTGTGCTGCAAGAATGGTCACACTGAAGCTGTCAAAGCACTCCTATTATATAAAATAGGGTTTGATAAAAGGTAAACATTTTTTAAATTTTACACATACTTTGATGGAAGTAATGTTAGCTCTCCTGCATTGTTCATTTATTAAAACCACCTTTTAAACATTATAGTTAGCTAATGGTGGCCACACACTGCCTACTCAATTTTTTGTTGATGGTTTGTTATGCACGATACTGACAGGGGCTTCTCCACTGCTTACAAGGACTAAGTACCTGCGGAAAGCACCCCTCACTAATTTTAGAGCCAATCTGGAGGAAATATCGAGGCCCTGTTATAAAACTTTGTAGCACTTTTTTTGGAGCGGTGCAATAAGTTGAAGCTCCGCAATTCGTACACTATTAGCCTAGCCGATGCTTTACTGCGAGACGACTTCTTTTTAATTTCAGCATTACCTTATTATTTATTCACATTTTTTTCTTTTTATAAGATATTATAAAATTAAAGTTGCGGTGTAGTTAATTTTGTTTTAGGTTTACCTGTGTGTAAAAAAAATTATCGTTCTTATTATTGGATTCCAAGAAAAATTGATACAAAATCTAGAAATTTTATTCCACTTGCAATTCTTATGAAACAACCCCGTCCCCCATTTCTCGTACACTATACGCGAGCAATTTTCTTGAGTTCTTTCGTTTCGGTTCTAGAAAGAGCATGCCTATATCAGGAATGTCTTAGAGCTGTGCAGCTCGGGAAGTCTTCCTCCTCAGAAATTGAGCCTGCTGGATCCATCCGTTCGAGCTCATGTGCACAGAGCCTGGAGAACAGCTACAGGAGGAGAGGCTGCCTGGTGAACCTTGCCGTGTGAGCTCAGACGAGGACTACATGTAGTATTGCTGTAAACGGCTATGAGACAACCTGAAGCTAAGACACCACAACTTAGCGAAGTATACTTTTGCTGCTTGAGCAATTGTTTCTGCTGCATATTATCGAATGGTGGGATATTGGCGGGGAACAAATTAATGTCCTGATCTACAGGTGGTGTGCATTGCTATGTGCGGCCATTTTTAATGTATAAACATAGCACATCGGTGTCAACTCTCACTTTAATGCTTAGATATTTTGGAAATGTGGGGTAAATGGACAGAAAATTACTGGCCACTTTTAGCAAATGTTGCAACGTGCTTACACCAAATTTTCCTTGGCATATGGCCAGTATTAAAACTACTGTTACTTCTACCAATAATGATAATCAGGATTTGAATTAATGTTGACCACATCATACAGATACTCATTATTGATTCTATAGTCCCATGATTTACAGTGGAACTTCTGAATAATGGACACTCCAGGAACAACCAGCTTTGTCTCTTATACAGAGGTGTACTTAACATAGAGGTTCATATTTAAAAACTTATTTATTCTCTAATTCAGGTGTCAGAATGCCAGCAGTTATAAAGCACTTCACTATTGTAACTGCCTTAACTTTTTTTATAAGCGTGAACAATCCAATAAATACTAGTCAGTACACTGAGAGACTTAGCTACCTTAGATATTGAATTACAAGTATCAATTTTAGCCAAACGTAAGCTTTTATGGTGCCCAAGTCCGGTGACTGTAATCTAGGGGTCGTATTAGCTGGCAGAATAACAATTTTAAGATCTTCAGGGTGACAACCAGCAATATCTAATAACAATAAACTGTCCAACTTCCACATTCATTTTTGGATTAAATATAGTCAACACACTATGCAATATTTCACCCATACCCATCTGTACCCTTAAATCTTGGCTTCTCCAGCTGCACAGCAATCTCCTTAGCATTAGAGCTGGTTATACAAGAAGTTTAGTAGCATTTTCTTTTGTTAAGCAGTAGTTTTCTAGGAAATATATAGACATGGTGTATATTTAGAACAGTACTTCAAATAGAGGTGTATAAAAATAAATTCGTAGTAACTTTTTTTATTTGCTATAGAAATAACGACAACCGAACACCACTAGACTTAGCAGTTGAAAATGGTCATATAAGCATCGTAGAGATTTTATGTAAAGCTATTTCAGAAATTAGTGAGGATATTATGGAAACGTATGTCAATCCTGATCCCAAAGATCGCGATCCTCTCCTTCATCTTGCAATTGGGGGTAACCATCTATCAGTAGTCAAATATCTGCTTGAGCACACAAGAGCTGATTTAATGTTAAAAGACAAAGAGGGAGTAACTCCAATTGAAGAGTCTATCAATCAAGGTCGCAAGTAAGTTATAATTGAGCTTAAGCATTATAATTTTTAATGAGTGTCTGGAGGCAGATTTTAAAAAAGTATAGTTAATGTTTGACTTTTTTTGTGCACAAAAAAAATTATGCTATGTTTTTCTATCTCAATTAATCCATTCTAAAATTCACGTATATAAATTTAACAATTTAAATTCATGATAATCACTATATGTTTTTTTTATTTAGAGCAACACCTACTTACACATAAGTATAATGTTTAAAACTTAAAATTTAACTGTGTGTGTTTATTAAAGTTCTTTTGTCATAACTACCAATAAATATTCATTATGGTATAATATTATGTTATCGTAAAAATTAAAAAATATCAATGAATAAGTATGTGCATTGCTTTGTCTCTAATATCTATATATTATTTGTTTGTTCTTGCTCACATGTGCCTTATGAAATTATTCCTTTTCCCCCCACAATTTTAGTGAATGGTTATGAAATAATATGCTTACTTCTTTATGCATTGTTTAAAATGACACCTGAACACAAAAATTATCAATCTTTGCATGATTCTTTGGAGTGGAAAGACTTAAAATACCATTGATATTATAATTAGCTATCCTACAAACAATGCAACATAGGTTACAAAATAATAATCAAGCAACTGTGAATGAAGTCTTATTTGTACTCATTATAAAATGTTATAAGATATATATAATAATGTAACTATATACAAGATAAGATTGAAAACTATTCAGGTCCATTGTGGAGGAAATTATCAATTTTGCCAATGGTGACAAATTAACTGAAATTGTGAATAATAAATGGATAAAGACTAAAGACACTTCAACATTAAAAGAACTTGTTAAATCAATGCCAAGTGAGTTTATGACTTGTTACATTAACAATGAATGTACAACCCCAAATTGATTACTCTCATAAGAATGATATATTATTATTTTGATAGTCAATTTTAGAACTGTCTTAAGTAATACACATGCATATTATAAAACATTACTTAGTCATAATGAAATACTTTGATTACAGAAGTGCTCCAAGTATACATTGTTATCACGTTCTGACCCTTCATAAAAACTAGACTGAAACTTTCTCTCCTAAAGGGGTCTGAAAAAAGCAAAGGAAAAATGTAAAAAAATCTTAGTTGTCTCCAATACATTGTTCCAGATATAAATTGCTCCAAGTATACATTGATCCATAAAATTCTATCTATGATTGAGCACAGAGTCATAATAAATAAGTTAAATTAATAGCTATTGATGTTCTTGTGCAGAAATAGTGAGCGAGTCAGCCTAGTAATGAATAATTCCCAGTACAAGGTTAAATATTAATGTTATGGACAACTTTCCACTTCAAATAAGCCTGTATGCAGAGCTTTTTTTATCTATTCAAAATGAAGAAAAAAACAAACAGCTAAGTATTTATATATATGGTTTGCATGTGTGATTTTGATTGCTCTCCTTTATAAGAGCACACTCAGTAGTTTTACACATTAACTAAATTTAACAACATTGGACAATATTTAACATAATCTTAATAAACTACATCATGATATACTATACTTAGCCCTCAGTTTCAGATTGTCTTGTTTATATGACGGTAACAATCTTTGCAATATAAAGTACAGCAATTATTGTAATGTAATTTCACCTTGTAATGATTAGTAGTAAATTTTCATACTATATTCAGCTCAGTATAACATTTCTTGGTGATTGAAATGACTAAAATTACAAGAGAAAGCAATAGTCATTAATTTTTGCTAACTATTACAACAAAAGCTTTCTTTTCTAGTAGCTCCTGTGCTAATTTAATCATTTTTGCTTCTTGAAATTCTCTACACTACATGCTCCAACATAACATACATATATATAGAACATCATAGCCAAGTAAGTTTTAATACAAAATAGTGTGGTATTATTTTGAAATACCACAGCAGTGGAAAACTGAAATAATGATCTGATTTGTTGCGGTGATTTATTCTCGAGCTCACTGCACTTTTATCTGCTAGGTATTATCGCGGCAAAATGTCTGGGCAATGTCATTTAGCAACGGTGCAAAAAATATCAATAATAGCAGAACCAGAATGAAAAATGTTCCTTGACAAAAATATAATACAAGATTATGGTTTTCTTAATTGCAGAAATGAACTGTCATATTTGGCTATATAGTATTAACATGATAGCATGGAAGCAAGAAATGTCAATCGACTTCACCTCGCGAAATTTTCTCACCTCTCTGCTACTATTAATCGTGATATATATATATATAAGTGTGACACATCCTATATACATTTATTCAACAGGTGCAATTATAACTAATATGTAATACTAATTTATTATTGTAGAAGTTGCTGAAATGACCTTAACTAAATTCTGCAGTGAAGAAAATGTCACACTATCATTTGATTTTAATTGTGTTCAACAACAACGATCACAACCACATTGTTCTTCTGTGTAAGTTAATTATTTAATTTTTTTCTAAATAAATGCAGCAGTGAATAATTTTCTTTTCAGCTGTTCTATGTGGGAAAAAATTTATGGAAGTATCACACGAATACCGAAGTTTAGATTTCGTGAAAGAAGAAACCATCCAATTCAAATAATGGTAATTATGTATTGACAGTTTTAGCTACTAAGTTACTATTACAAAAAGAAGATAGTGCATAAATAAAATTCATCTTGACCTTAGCTGGTAAGAAACAAACTAAAGAAATATCTTAATGACAAATATGAGGCTGAAGGAGGCTCTGGATTTTACTACTAAAAGGAATCACCATGATTTATACATATAAACTTGTTAAATGTGTACAACAATGGGAAAACAAGTTATATGGTATGAAATTAATTTCATGTATATTTTAATATAGTTTAATATGCTAAAATATTGGGATTTTGCCTGTGCTCTAACACATATTGTGATGAGCTAGCTAGAACTTATCTTAGGTCCTAAAACAATCTCAATTTAGTTACTCTGTTTACATGAAGTACCAATGTATAACAAGCTCTCAGCTAATAATCAGCCAGGGTATTTATAAGTTAGTCTTCAATGCACAGTAACCACTCAATGTAACCTTTTGTCCCAAATTGTAGGTATAAAATATACCATTGGCTATTGTTCAACATAAAGGTCACAATGATTTTCTGGGGGGGGGGGGGGGGGGTGGGAGGAGGGGGGCAAACCATAGTAAAAAATTGTCCAACTATTTACTCTCCCATATACTATCATACTTTCTTCATTAAGCTGATACAGCAATTTAGAATGCATTTAATTACTTTAGGTGGACAATGAGGAAAAAGATTTACTGGATCATCAAGCTACTTTGGACTTGGTCGAATCCAAGTGGAAGAAATCCAGCTTCTGGTATTTTTGTATCTTGATGTTTTACATCGTATTTCTCATTTTTCTGACCTCTTTTGCACTCGTGTCTCCAAATCCACAGGAAGCAACATGTAAGGACTAATTATCATAATAATTATATGGAAGTTAGTCATGTGATGTGTTTGGTGATAGGCCAAGCTATAAGTCGTGGAGAATTTGGGAGTTTGAAAGGTGTTTTTAATTTTTCAACGTCTATATATGAGGACAATTGTAGTAAGTGTATCAAGTGTTTAAAAAAGAATGTTGTATAATGTTAATCATTTGTTTATTGTTTATAGCCATGAATGTATTTGAAGGCGATGCATTGACAGTAGACACTATTTGCTCTAATTCCACTTTAACAATGAAGTGTGGCTTAAATGTAGAATGTGGTATATGCAGTGAGTTCATTATAGCTATAATGTAATATTGGATGAAGCTATTTTATTGGTTGAGCAAAAAATTTAATACAGCATGAAATCACAGTTAGACATGATGCAATAATGAGAACATTAATGATTAGTCACATAATGTATGTTGTAATAACAGGCAAGTGTTATTGAAAGCTACCAAGATTCTAATGCATTCATTACTGTAGTTGGCACTAGAAAGAGTGGGTCAATATAATTGGTGAGGCGGCTGCACCCCTTACCTCTACTGTTTCCACCCTCCTTGCATTATAGTAATTCACATGTTAACCACATTATAATTCAATAATGTACCATTTCCATTAAATTACAAATCAGTGAAAGAGATATTTATGAAATGAACTGTCTATTAAACATTTCAAATTTCTATAACACTATAATTGGCATTATTATAGCTAACTTGCTTATTTATCAATTATTTGTTACTGGATTTTGTTATTTGTCCTGTTTGTTCTGCTGTTGTTGTTTTTTTAATACAGAACAGGCAGTTCATACCAGGATTTATGTCAAGTTTGCAGCATTTATAGTTCTTATCATGGGATGTCTACAATTGATATTTGAATTATTTCAGTTTGTTGCACAACAAAAGGCATATCTATCTAATTATTCCAACTATTTGGACATAATATTATATATTAGTGCATGTATATTTTCAAGTTCTGCACTACTTGATTGTGTGTGCCCAAATTCCTGGCAATGGCAAGTGGGAAGTGTAGCAGTATTCCTTGCATGGATTAATCTTCTTATTTATCTCCGCATTATGCCTTACATCGGTAATTTAACAATATCATTCAAATAGCATGTATATAAGGGCTATTGTTAATTTTATGGTATTATTGACACAATGTTTTCTTTACATATGAACAGTATCTGCCTGTGCTACTTTCTTAAAAATATTAATTTGCATATATAAATTTTTTTTCTAGGAATACATATTCTTATGTTTGAACAGATCTTGTTTACGTTCTTGGGTACTATCGTCTTGGCATTTACTCTAGTAGTTGCTTTTTCAATCACATTTTTTATGACGTTTACTGTGCCAAATGTGGAATATGTCGTGAGTTGAGAATTGCAGTAATTTATTAATTAATCATTCCTTGTATATGATAATGTAGCGTTCTCCTTTTTCTACTCCATGGCGTGCAATTTTAAAACTAATGGCAATGACTACAGGAGAGATAGATCATAATAGTTTGTTTAGACTAACTTCTGATCCTATTCCTTTGGAAAATAATATTTCAGAAATACCTTTTCTTGGATCTACATATCCACTTTGGATATTATTTTTAATCTTGATGCCTATTCTACTTTCCAATTTGCTGGTATGTTTAGCTCCAATAATATTACATAGCTGTTATAAATGTATTGTTTAGTCCGTTTTATATAAAATATATTCATACAGTGAGAAATATTTGTTATTTGGATATTCCATTAGACTGCTTTAGCCATTTATGATGTTGAAGAAATTCGAAAAAAATCTGAAATTAAGGCTTTAGACTTGAAGGTAAGTTGCTCTTATTAAATATGGTAAAAATTGTCACAAATTGTATTAAGCAAAACTGATAAAACAAGTAATATATTGTTTCTATTTTTCATAGCTGTACGGAATGTACCAATGACTTCGCTTAGTTTTACTACCACATATTCAAAATTGGCTTTAATACGGTATTATTACATTATTTTTTAGTGTGTGCAAGTTGTAATTGTTTAATGGTTACTTATTATACTTGTCATTGAAAGACAGTAACACTCACTATTTGTGAGGTGTTTATACAGGAATATACTAATCTAATATGACCAAACTAATTATGGTCAAGTTTATATTCATTATAATTCTGAATAAATAATATCAATATGACATACTAGATCTTTATAAATTCATGATCATTTCCTACTTGTAACATAATTGTTTTTTTTAATAGGTGGAAATAATTTTAAAAACAGATGAAAATTTTAAGAATTTGTACAAGCTGAAGCAAATAGTAAGATTGTGCTGCCCGCTATGTGCTACCAACAGACAAGTGGAATATGATTTATAAGTTTAACTCTGATTCATGATTATTGTGTTAGTAAAATGTTTTGAGTTTACTATTTTAATACTTCTTTATTAGTTAGAACTTCAGCACTATCTATTTAAAAATTTGGTTATGTAATTTTTATCCTTTTAGTATACATACATTGAGTTATTTCTTAGTGTTTAAAACGTTGCAACGATTGCTCAGCTCAAGATATTGTTATGTTATTATATTAAATAAAATTTATATAAGAATATATGTGTAGATACTGTAAGGGTGATCAGAATTAAACATTTATGATGTGTTTCACCTAAAAGACACTGAAATGACATGGTTTCTGTCTAGAAAGCTAATTTTAGACACATCAGTCTTTGATACATAACTTCAATCAAGGAATTTAGAAAGTAAACTAAACCCAAACGTTGGCTAAATGGGGTATATTGGATAGTTTGATTAGCACTAAGCATGATGTTTGAAATGAGTGGATGGAGAAGTATCAGGAAAACTATAAATACTTGGCTGAGAAAAAGTTTGCTATTTATGACTGTGAGAAGTCCCTCATAATAATAACATTCCCATGAAGGGTAACTGTAAAACACGGAGTGCTTTAAAAAACCTCGCATGAGGGGTTTACCAGGAGGCGCTGTTTTGATACCCCACTGTTGGCCCTTATAAATTCCACACCATTACGAACTTTATCAAGTGAGCATATTTCAAGTTTCTTAATTTCAAACATCTTTTTATTTATGACTAACAATGAAAATAATATTAAGCTTTAAACTGGTGTGTTCAAGCAGTGTCTCCTATATAACACTAAAAATTAAATTATCCAACTCTCCATTTTTTAATATTACATTCATTGAGCCAAAAGGATACATAGTTCCTAAAAACCACATGTCATTTGGAAAATATTATGTACCAATTAATGTAGCAAGAATTATCAAGGGTTTTAGAAAGGTGGCCAAGAATATTTATCTTAATGATGGCTTAATGGAGATGATGAGGCAAAGGATAGTGACTGCTTTCAGATATGTGTAATCAAAATGTGTATCGACCATCATAACTGAAAACAGATATGAAAAACAGGTTTTGATTGCTACAGCTACTACAGTGGTTGGTTTCAGAATTATTTTAAACTAAAAGTTAAGATACCAGTAGAACTTTCAATAAGTATACGGCTTCCCTGTCACACCATCCACTTGACAACTGAACAAATTGTGGTTGCTAATTCCTCTCTAGTCCCACTTAGTTACCGAAGATATTGTTTTAACTAATCTACTTCATGGATAAGATAAGTAATATGGTGGGTGAGACTGGCAGGACTCTTGAAACCAGACTAAAAGAATACAAGAGGGCAGTTAGGTATGATGGCCAGAACAACAGTATTGCTATTTATGGCAACACTACATGTCATGCCATCCAATGGGAAGATGCTGACATACTTACCAAAGAGCAACACTTGCATACGTGGATGTTCAAAAGCTCCACTCATCAGAGAAGTAACTAACTCCTTGAACTTGGGATCAAGGCAGGCTAATTAACCCAATCTGGAACACAATAACATGGGTAGTCACCATCTATTCAGTCAGTCAGTACTTTTAATCACCTAATCCTTTTTTGCCACCTAGCCTAATCACCATTGCCTAGCTACTTTAGAGATAACTCAGTTCTGTCAGGTCATTTTGCTATACTTCTGTACAGCTGATGATGGACCTTGGTCTGAAATGTCCTCATATTAATAATCTACATTGAATATTACGTTGAACATAGCTCAACTATAACAATAATTATATTAAATAGCACTTTAATGATTTTTTTCTTACTAATAATCCACCCGGTGTCTATAAGGTGCTCAACCAGACTATTATATGTAATGAAACAGCAAGTTCTAAATATAACATCGTACATATTTGTTATTGCATCTTTATGAAATATAATTACTTTTTGTACTGCACAATATGCAATTATAACAAGTTTATTTAAAGTAGTCAAAATTTTAAGTGCAGTTTGCTTTGATTTGTATTTTTTCGGACTAGATTATTTGAACTCCCTCCCACATTATCTCAGCTGCAATGACATGTTTAGAATAAGTAAAGTTTGCCTTGAGCTATTCCCATTTTATAAGCACCTCATCCTAGGATATTTAATCAACAGGGTGAATTGTCTAGTTCCGAAAGTTTTTGAGCAATTATTATTATTGATTATATTGATATATTACTATCATAATTATCACAACATTCAAATTGTAGAATTAAAATATATAAATCTGTTACCATTCTAATTACTTTTTAAGTCTATTATTAGACATTAAAAAAATAAATCCTTGCTTCTATCAAGAATGGTAGAGTTTTCTGCCACACAAACTATTTTAGATTACGGCAGGTCTAGTGAAGCGTACCGAGGTTACCGGCGGTTAAAGGGGGAGGGGAGTCTGGTCAAGGGCCAGCTGCGCGCAGTGGCGGGAAAGGCATGAGTCCAGTAAAGGGTCGGCGGCACGCGCAGCGGCGGGAAACGTATAAGCGAGGTGAGACCTCGGGCGGTGGGACATAAATGGAAAGTGTAAAAAGAACGAGAAAAGGAAAGATGGAAGAAAAAAATAAAAGGGAGAAGGGCGCTAAAGCGCCTAACAGAACCACAGCGGAAGACTGTGAAGAGGAAAGCTATGCCAATCCTCCTAAGAGAAGGAGGGGAGAGAGACTCCAGGCTTTGGAAATCGACGAGGAAATAGACGAGCCGGTTAGGATCACGGTGGCTGAACTGAAAGCGGGCATAGCAATGCTGCCGGCCCTGGTGAACAAACTGAACGAGTTGGAGAAGGTGGTGCTCTCTAACGCTAAAAGCGGCGGAACAACTGAGAAGGGTATGTCCAACTGTAGTTGGTGGGTCACTAGTGATGGGGGTGAGGAACTGTGGAATCAGGGACGTAGTGGGGATGGTAGACTGGAGAAGCTAAGGCAAACGTTCCTGACTCACCTCCGTACTTTGGGGTACGTGACAAACCGAGTTCAGTGGGCTTTGTGGAGGCGTCCAGGGGGCGAAAAAAAAAAAAAAAGGAAGTAGAAAGGGTAGACAGGGTGGCATGTATGGGAGTGAGCATGTGGCTCGCTGTGGGTAAGAGGCCACGAGTTGTACAAATAATAATAATAATAATATAGGGGGTTAGATAGGAGGAGAAGAAGGGATGGTAGAGGTAAATGGGGAATATGGGCATGCAGTAGGGTATAGGGACACGGGAATGGGAATACTTACGGTGAGAAAGACAGGTAATTGAGATGGGATCGGGTAATGCTGGGAGGGCTAGATAGGATAAAGACGGGGGGAGACACTGGACGAGTTGAGCATAGAAGACGTGCCTGAGGCAGGGGGGGCTCACTCGGGTGTCCCCAAAGAAGTGGCTGTGAAGATAGGGATGCATCAGTATAAAAAAGAGGGACACTGGACGAGTTGCGATTATGTGACATGCCTGAGGCATGGAGGCGCAACCGTGTGTCCCAGGTGCATCAGGAAAAAACAGGGGGGGGGGGGGCCTGGACGAGTTGAGATTAAGAGGCATGCCCGAGGCATGAGGCTCAACCGGGGGCCCCCAGAGTGAATGTAAGAAGGTGGAATGTGACGCCAAGGGAAAAGTTAGTAAGTAACTAATAGGAGAGAGACACTGGACGAGTTGAGGGAGAGGTCACGTCTGAGACGTGCAGGCTCAACCGGGTGACTCAAAAAATAGGAAAAGTGGCAGTCGTGGGGAAGCACGGCGGAAGGGCGGCCGCACAAGGGCCACGACAAAGGCGTGCCAGAGGGGCACAGGGGAGCACAGTATGGCGTGTAGAAACATACTGGTTGATCTGTGTCTGTAGATGAAGGAGTCTCGTTGGTCGAGAAGGCAAAGGAAGCAGGAGCGGTGCCTTTGCCTGAGGCAAAGGGAACAACACCGGGACCCCTGCTAGAGAAGCTGCTGAGCAGCATGTCTGAGAAAGGACTGGATGGCATCGAGGAGAGCAGGATGCAGAAGTCGGTGCACCTTATAAAGAATGTGCAACCTCTGCCCAGGAAAATAGTAGAAGCCATCCAGGAGGGCATTTTTGTGGATTTCACTTGGTTCCCGGTCCTGGAAGAAGGTCCCACCGAAAGGGACTGGAAGGAGGGATCGGGGGAAAAGGGCAACAGTTTGGGTAGCCCCAGGGAAAGAAAGAGAAGGAAGCGGAAAGAGGTGCCCGACCTCAGTAAGTGGAGCACCTGCTTCTCCTGGAAGAAGGTCCCACCGAAAGGGACTGGAAGGAGGGATCGGGGGAAAAGGGCAACAGTTTGGGTAGCCCCAGGGAAAGAAAGAGAAGGAAGCGGAAAGAGGTGCCCGACCTCAGTAAGTGGAGCACCTGCTTCTCGCTGTTTCAAGTGGCTTGGGCATCGCACAAGCCCGACATGTGGGTGCCTCTGACGGCCTATAGGGAATCGATCTTCAGGCTGGCGAGGCGCCACCCGTGGATCCAGGTGGCGAAATATGACCGAAGGTTTCGGCAGGAGGCATCGGGGAGAGACGATGTCAAATGGGAGAAGGAGAAGGTCTCCCTGGTAATGGAGCTGATGAGCGCCACCGCCCATGAGACAGGGGAAGTGAAAAGCAATGGTGGCAATGGCGGAGCGACGACAAGAAGAGGGAACCTCAAAAAAGGACCGTGTTTCAGGTTCAACAGGGCGGATGGGAACTGCACGTACGGCAGTCAATGCAAGTTCTCTCACACGTGCTCAGCCTGTGGTGGAGACCACCCCGGGTTTCAATGTGGAAGGAGTGGAGACAGAAGGATCCCACAGCAGAACTGAATGCGGGACTGAGTCCACGAGAAATAGACATTTGAGTCATTCTGATCATTGTGTGTAGTGTCACTCAGCGAATGTTGTGTTATACCATTTGAATTGCAATTATATAAAATAAAATAAAAATAAATAATAGAGGGTGAGGAAAGAAGGCGATGCTCGGGCAATAAGAAACGGGAGGGATAGGGCAGTAGAAGTAAGGTTGCGGATAGGTATAGGGAATGCACACACGAGGGTTAGGAGGGTAGAAGTATTAGGGTTAAGTATAGGGGGACTGGGAATTGGAGGGTAGTTAACCCTTTCGTTCCGGATCCCGCTTTAAAGCGGGTTAAGACCGATTGACTTCTCCGAATTTTTAAAAATAGTTACTTTATAGCTAGAACCTTCAGATTGCATACACAGGTGCCCAATGCATTGGAGAAGCATCTAAAATAGCTTTCAGCCAGGACTGCTTCGACAGTACCTCACAGCAGTTGCGTTTATTTCTTCCTCGGCAAAAAAAACAAACATCGGTTCTCCGTCGAATTTAAAAAAAAGTTACCTTCTTCACAGCAGCTTCATTTATGGATCCAGTCATCTCCAGAGCTTTGTAGAAGCAGCAAAAAATTGCTTGAGCTCAGTAGCCTTCCATAACACATTGAAACAACCGCTTCTTTGCCGACCAAGACTTTGCGGTTGACTTACTGTCTTCTCCATTTTTTATAAAATCGCCAGTTCAACTGGGGACCTCCCTATTACGTACAGTCTTAGGTAATGCTTATTACATCATAGGAAAAAAGTGAGCGTGTCGTGTGACCCCGGTAACTATGCAAAAAAAATTTTTTTTCAAAGTCATTTTTTGGAAGATGGCGTCTAGAAGTTACAATGCGGTGCAAGTTTTAGACTTGCTTGATGCTGACTCTAGCGACTCAGGATCAAGCGGAGAGAAGGGAGACGACATCTAGGGCTATAGGAGGCCCTGTATCAGGGTTGGTGGACCAGACCCCGTCAACTCTGATACTGAAAATGGGAGTCAAGAAGATGATCGAGGTAAGCTTGTCTTTCTCTTGTCTTTCTCTTGAAAAATAGCAAGCTTCTGTTGTGGAAAGGACTTATTTATAGCTATATTGAGATAGAGTAAGCTGTTTAGCTATAATATTATATATATTTCATTGAGTTTTGAGATTTGAAAGTGGCTTGTGGTTTTTTGAACAAATTCAAATTTTCAAAAAAATTAAAAAAAGTTTTTACCACATATACTACTAGGACCAGATGTGAATGCAGTCACCGACCCAGATTACGCAGATGAGGGGACAGGAGCAGAGTCTTCCAGTCATGAAGGAGAGGATACCGGACCTGAGTCTTCCAATGATGAAACACGAATAGGCAGCAGGTTCCAGTGATGAAGAAGAGGAAGTGGCTCCTCCTGCTCCGAGTTCTGGACGTCCTCGCTGTCGGAGAAGGCGGGAATTGAAGAACAAGAGTCGGGTGGATGAGGTAGGGGGAGAGTGGAAGAAAGATGACAACACACCCATTGATATTCCATAATCTTTTGTGTAAAGGACCACAGACTTTGATATTTGTGGCTGCTCCCCCCCCTCCCCCTCCCTGAACATCCCAAAAGTTGTAATATGTATTGTTATTGTCGTTGTCGTTGTCTGTGTTTTTGTGGTGTTGTAGTGGAGCTTCACACTCGATGTATATGTGTGTGCGTGGAGTTGAAATGTTATTCTGGTGCTTCCAGATCTAACCGGGGAGGGAACGAACTCGGGGGTGGGAATCGGGGCTACTATGCCCATGTAAGTTGAATTTCGTGTGTGTGTGTGTGTGTACATCAATTTATATTATACATTTATTTTTATGATCTGTATTCACCTGTATCTTCTTTTTTCTAGTGTGTGTGTGTGTGTGTGTGTGCATTCATCCGTGGACAAACAGTATGTGGCGCTCTTACAACCTGGGAGGGAACTCTGTGGATCGTGTACTATGTGTAAGTGTTTCATGTGTGTGTGTGTATGTGTGTGCGTGCATTTGTGGAAAGAGAGAGAGAGAGCAACCATGAACAAACAGTATGTGGCGTTTCCGGATCCAACCTGAGAGAGAACGAACTCGGTGGTCTTTTTCGGTCTGTGACATCATCCATGCCGGGTAAGTTGAATTTCATTTTTTCAACTTACTGATATTTGGGTGTCCAGCTAGGGCTGGGGGGGGGGGGGGGGGTTATGGTACAAGAATGTCAGTGAAAAGTAATGACGGGGGAGGGGGGGGTTATGGTACAAGAATGTCAGTGAAAAGTAATGACGGGGGAGGGGGGGCTCAATTCAGCGAGGCCAGCTGTTATGTTACAAATGTCATTGTTGTCTTGTGTTTTTTTTGTATTGTATGGAGGTTTCGGATCCTATGGGAGGGATCGTTCAGTCTGTGACACCATCCATGCCGGGTAAGTTGAATTCCACGTGTGTGCTTGTACTGCTTTTCATTTTCAAAGTACACTTTCTCAATACATGTTTCTCTCATGTACAGTGTAGAGTATACATACCAGGGTTCATACAGTGGGAGGCATGGCTGGGTTCCCCCCTAGAATTTTGGGAGTTGAATAGAAATGAACATTTAGGAAGCATTTATTTTTAGTCTGATATTGTATCCCATTATGTTCCTATCATAACTGAGCCATTTAGTGCATAGGACCGAACACTGATCATCAGTGTGAAGTATAGACTCGTATGCAAAGATGTGCATCAAAGTAGTGTAGGTTCCAAAAAATGGGTGTGGCGAAGTACACTCGGAGCCCCACCCCAAACAAAAATCCTGTATGAAACCGCATACAATACATCATAAAGTTGCAATTATATAGGATCATGAATAATTTGTTGTTTGTATTACAAATATCTTTGTTGTTTGTGTTTTTGTGTATATGAAATTGTTTTGTAGTGGAGCTCGACGTCCGATGGCATACGTTCCTTGTGGACACTCATAGATGTCTCCTACATGATCACAATCAGCACCACACACAACAAACAACATATTTTATTGTTGAACTAATATAATATTGGTATAAAATGCATCAAACAATATTATTTCTATTTTATTTTATTTTTTTATTGATGGGAAAAGTGGATTTTTTGGGGGGAAAAAAATTTTTTTTTTGAAGTATTAGTAGATGGCTTAAATATTATTCAATTTTCTCAATCAAAAAATGAGGGGAATCCCAAACTCTTGGTCTATTTAGTGATATATGGTTGCTATGGGGTTTTCCCAGCCAGCATCGAGTTAAAAAAATAAAACGGCGATGCTCTATTCCGCGGTAGAAAATTAGATTTTTCCGCCGCGTCAAAACAATTCAGGAACGAGAGGGTTAAGGAGAGGTTGGGTAGTTAGGATGGTGGGTGAGGCGGGACAAGGGCAAAAGCTGATTGGTGCGGTATGCTCTTGCAGGGTACCGCTTCACGAGGCAGCTGGTGGAGCTGGAGAATGTGTCTGAGGGCCCCAGCAGCAGTGTATTGGCTGGGGCAGAAGACGTGGTCACGCCACTCCGGTGGAGGGTGTGGGAGGAGGAACTTTTGGAGCACCCTGACAGAGAATGGGTGAAGTTCCTGGTGAGGGGGGTCAAATGTGGCTTCAGATTGGGCCACGACCAAAGGAAAGTGAAGCTGGAGCAGAGGAGTGGGACCATGTATGAGGCCACTCAGCACAGCACAATCATAAGTGAATACCTCGAAAAGGAGGTTCGGGAAAAGAGAGTGTGGAGGATGGGGGAGTCCGCACAGGTATCGGGCGTTCAGTTGTCTCCGTTTGGGGTGATTCCCAAAAAAGGGAAGCCAGGAAGATGGAGGCTGATTGTGAATCTGTCGGCCCCAGAAGGGGGTAGTGTTAATGACGGCATAGCCAAAGAGTTGTCCAGTGTAGAGTACGCGTCGGTAGACGACGTGGTACGAAAGATACTGGAACTGGGTAAAGGGGCGACGATGGCGAAAGCTGACGTCAAGGCAGCGTACAGGAATGTACCGGTCCACCCAAGGGACAGGTGGCTGCTGGGGATGGAATGGGAAGGGGTGACCTACGTAGACGGCACCCTTCCGTTTGGGCTGAGATCAGCACCATTACTGTTTACGGCTCTAGGGGACGCAATAGAATGGGCTGCGTCCAAATGGGGAGCCAAGTGGATAAGACACTATATCGATGACTTCATCGTAGTGGGAAAGGAAGGCACGGGGGAATGTGTCGAGGCCTTGAAGGCATTTAAGGAAACATGTCAGAAGTTGGGCATGCCGTTGGATGACGGCAAGGAGGAGGGGCCAAACGAGGTGTTGACCTTCCTTGGCATCGAGATCGACTCGGCCAAAATGGAGATCAGGCTCCCCCAGCAGAAGCTGGAGGAGTTGAGAAATACCCTCAGAAAGTGGAGAGGGATGAAGAGCTGCAGGCGCAGGGACCTGGAATCAATTGTGGGGTCCCTGAATCACGCGTGCAAGGTAGTGAGGCCAGGGAGGGCCTTCAAGAGAAGGTTGCTGGATCTGATGACCACGGTCATCCGGGGCGACCGAAGGGTAAGGTTGAACCTGGAGGCAAGAGCGGACCTGGAATGGTGGTACCAGCTCGGCCTCAATTGGAAAGGTACCTCGATGATGGGCTCGGTGTCAGAATGTCCCCAGGAGACGATGCTGTCGGATGCGTCAGGCAGTTGGGGGTGCGCGGCCACGTGGGACAACAAGTGGTTCCAACTGAGTTGGAAGGAGGCCGAAAGGGCAAAGGATTGGAACATCATGCCCAAGGAACTGTTGCCCATTCTGGTGGCCACGGTGGTGTGGAAGGCACGATGGAGAGGCAAAGTAATAAGGGCCAAGTGTGATAATATGGCCGTGGTGGCCACAATCAAGTCTGGGTCATGTAGGGAAAAAGTGGCCATGCACCTGAGAAGGTGCCTGGCGTTTGTGGAGGCGTCAGTACCACTGACGATAGTAGCAGAGCATATAAGGGGCGTGGAAAATACCGTGGCTGACGCTCTGTCCAGGGATAAGTTGGAGGTTGCTCGTTCTGTTATGCAGGACCCAGCGGTGGAGACGGCGCAGATCCCGGCGGGCCTGGTGGAGCTGTTGACCGAAAAGGATCACTCCTGGTCAGAGCGGGAGTGGAGGAGGTTGCATCATTTCTGCTCGACCAGGGATTGAGCGAGGCCACGCGGAGGCGTTACGACTCCGCGTGGAGGAGGTATTCGGCATGGTGCGAGGGCCTGAAAGAGGTGCCATTGCCGGTGACGGAGGAGAAGGCCACGGTTTACGTAGCCACTTTGGCATGTGGTGGTATGAAGGCAGCTACAGTGAAGTTTCACTTGGCTGGCCTGAGACAAGCCCATATTAGGGCAGGACTGACCCCGCCAGAATGGGGAAAGATGGCCAGGTTAGCTCAGACCAGAAGGGATCTGGAGCGGTACGAGGCAACGGATAGTGCAGGGAAGCTAGTGAGACAACCCGTGAAATGGCAACACATGAAAGCCTTGCGTGATGAGTGGGGAGCGGCGGGTGAAAAAGGCAGGATGCTGTGGGCAGCAGCCTGCTTGTGTTTCTTTGCCTGCCTAAGGGCAGGCGAGGCACTGGCTCCGGAGCAAGGAGAGTTTGATGAAGGGGCACACCTCACCTGGAGGGACGTGGAGGTGGGCAAGTGGAACGATAAAGAAACGATCAGGGTGAAGATTAAACAGTCTAAGACAGACAGACTTAGGAAGGGTGCTTTTGTAGTGTTGGAAAGTACGAACGGGGGGATCTGCCCAGTGAAGGCCATGTTGGAATTCATGGTGGACAGAAGGGCCGGTCCAGGCCCCTTCTTCATGGACAGAGAGAAGGTGGGACTCAACAGAAAGGAGTTTGTGAAGGAAGTGAAGGGGGCACTGGAGAGGAAGGGACTGTCCAGTGGGGGCATCTCCGGTCATAGTTTCCGGATCGGAGCGGCCACAGCAGCGGCCGAAGGATGCGCTTCAGATGAGGAAGTGAAAGCCCTAGGGCGGTGGAAGAGTCGCGAGTACAAGGGTTACATCAGGAGGGAGGAGACAAAGCCGTCTGGAGCGGCCAAGAAACTGGCGGAGGGCGCCAGGGAGGAGAGCAAGACAGTGGAATGAATCTCGGGACGGATGAGTCATATCATCATCTCGTATATGTGTATGTATCAGTCACCCTGTTGTCAGTTTTTGTTGTATAGTCTTTTGGTCAGATTATGAATCGAGAAGGGGATGCAGGGAGTGGCCAAGGGTATAGGGTAGGTAGGGGGTGGGAGGTAGCACTAAGCTCTTTCCCACCAGGTAGTGGCTAGGCGTGAGGGTGTGCGTCGGAGCAGTCGGGGCTCTCCGAGGGGCTGATGTTGGGGCGTCTGGTGGGGGTGTGGCAGCCGCAAAAGGGCGTGCTGCACGTGGGCAGGCCTTGGGCGTGGGCTCAAGGCCTGCCATATTCCCAACAGGTCCCCTTCCGGAGGTGGGGCTGGGCATAGCAAGTAAAGCCCGCCCCGCACGCGCGACTGCAAACCTTCGGCACACACTCACAGCATGGAAAGAATGGCAGTGTGAAACACGCCAAGCTATAAGAAATGGTCTTCGATTAAACCCTTCCCCTCAGAAGGTAACTCCCACTGCTGATATGGGAGTGAGAGAAAAGTAAATGCTAGTAATTGCATAGGTTTAACTTTTGCCTATCTCATTGCTTATGGCATAATTTATAGTCAAGAGCATTGCACTCTTTAGGTAGATTTTTATAGAGCTTTGACAAACAAAGCTTGCATTAAGACTGCACAAAATACATTTCATGCAATGAAGAATCCTCAATATAAATATCTGACTGTTACTTTACCACCAAAATCATATAAATAAAGCTGTAGCTATTTAAAATAAATTGGTGTAAAGTATTTTTTAATTAGATCCTATGTTTTCTTCAATTCAGTGATTTCTCTAGTGGTCCTGGTAATCAAGTAGAAAAAAAATCTGAAAGTAAAGTTCACACTGGCAGGAAATGTACAATTAGAACTGGGCAATATTTAGTTATGTTTTACTGTTATAAAACCAGTGGGGTCAAAATTTCTGCAGATAGGCCTATTGTAAGTATTCCAAAACTCATGAGGCAGAAATATATTCGTATTCCTCAATTGTATTACTAGAAATAACATTAGACACTGTCATTTATTGATCATATACTTATCAAATTATGGAAAAACGAATATTTCTTAAATTATGTTCAAGAAGCATATCTTGGTACTAATCGTGAGGTTCTACTACATTATAAACATAATAACTGTTCACTTTGTAGCTCAGAAGCTCACCTAGCTCACTACCTACTGTAAAGGTGAACAAATGTGAATAATACTGTCTTTAGTACAATTAGTTTAATTGCCATTTGTGCTGACCACATCAAGAGTTCTTGAAAAACAACAACAATATAATTGCACCCATAATTACACTGCTCAAACCATTATTATTCAATTCTTTCATTGAGTTTATTAGTATTTTTTGAAAACGAACAGTTATGATGATGAATTATGTTTTTTCATTCCTTATTAATATAATACTCAAGGTACGTTATCTATAACTAATACTAAATAATCATGCTCAATCAATATAATGTTAATTTTGCAATCTATTAAATTCTATATAGCTCGAGCAAGACCAATTCTATTATTGTCCATATCGAATTCTGTGTAATGTTGATGCATGAATAGATCACCAAGAATCCAATAATTTGTATTTGATTCTAAGATACCAAGTACACTTAAGTCACATCTTATCATCTTAGCCTTTGTCAACATCAATCTGCAGAAATATAATACTTATTGAAATCCAAAAGTAATATTAACAACAAGATAAAATAATTTGACTAATAAGTCCAATCAAATAACACAAATGCATCACAAAGTATTCTTGTATTTATAGTCATGTTTGCAGTATTGACTTTTCTTCATATTTACTGTTAACTTAATATCCTCTCTTCACTCATTACATTTAGAGCATATTAGAAGCATTATACTTATACCTTTGAAACAAGGATATCTTTTGTTTCCTACAATAAGACACTCTACATCATCATACAATAGCAAGCCATGTATAACAATGAGTGATTAATAAAAGGTTCCATGTTTGCATGCAAAGACAATAGTCAATAAAAGAAACTTTAAAATAAACGAAATAATTTTTTTGCAGTGTTCCTTTGTCATGCCTTGACCAAAATAAATTTAGAGTATTTACTTTATTTCCAAACATTTATTTTATGACAATTTGGACTAGGGTTTTCAATTACAAGTCAGAGTTTGTCTTCTTTAAGGTGATGAGAAAAACATTTAGTAGTGAAGGTGGCAAGCTTCTTTTTTATATTACTCCCTGTAAATATACCAAAAAAAAAAGATTCTAACCAAATTATAAAATTTTGCCATTAAGTTCTATTTAAATATGCATGTAAACGGTGAGTTAATTATAATAATATTGTTAAGTGACAAAAGCAAATGACAATTATGCTATAATGTATATAGACATATTATGTTCAAAACAGACTGCAGATTTTAATCAGATTTTATAGTCTCAAGACAAAGTAAGTTATAATAATAGCAATCATAGGAAGTTCACAATTAAATAGGAATTAGCTACTAATGTGATGTAATTATTCAGAAAGATATAGCTGAACTTAAGCTTAAACTAAAAGTATTGCAAGATAAAACGGAGAGGAGGAAGAATGTCACTACAAAACTTATTTCTCGAGAGTTCTCGGTATGACAACTATTATGCAAGAAGTGAACCCACTGATATACATTAAGTATTCTTATTATCCTAGAAAAAAGTGTCAAATCTTCATGACAGCATAGAAAAGCAGTTCAATCCTGAAGAAAGGTATAGCTACTGTTAAGTTATTTCTCGACTAAAACAAACATTAGAAAGCAAAGAAGCATTAAGAACTTCCCCAAAACCCCACATTACTATATGCTTTAAGACTTCTGCATCAGTTTTAGTACACTACCTCTAATCAGTCTTTCTTATGCTTTCTAGGAAGAACTATACCTACCAGAGGTCCAGATACAGTCATACTACAATAATTCCTATTAACCAAGAAACTTTAATTTATGGTCTAGGAAGCAAGTATAAGCTGGCACTAGAGAAACACCCCTGCAGGCAGGCAGACACTCATGCATTCTGGAAATGAAGCCAGTATGCTAAAAAATTGCTTAGTTTCATACAGCAGTTGCTAGCAAGGAGGTAGAGAGCCTGTGATAGCATGGCATTGAGTTGAAGGATTAGCTATTAACATTAATTATTAACTGCAGAAGTACACATATGAGATACATCAGCATCCATCTAGCTGTAATTGTAAGATTACTTTAAATGGTGAAGTGAGACTGGGATTGGCCTTTTTTTCTGAGCAGTATTTAAAGTGCATGCACACAATCACTCTAGAAACATCCTTTAGTGTAGAGGGTCCTGGAAAATATGCAAAATGATAATATAATTTGGCATTAGTATGAGGACAAATGGTGACGGGAAAGTGGGCATAGCCATCTTGAGAAGCTACGGGAGTTTTGGGCGTGCCCAATAATGACTAAGTCAGCCTTCTCAGATTGAGAGCGACAGGGAATTGGTGGAAGACAGTGGCATAGGAAATAGTATGGGTGGGGGGGGGACTCTCGGGGGTTGGTAAAGATGAATAGATAAAGTGTGATCATACACCTGGGTAAAACAAAACTCAATATACCACCTTATAGTAATATAATTAAAATTGTGATTTTACCTTTAGCTGTGTTTTCATTCTAGGGAATGAAGAACAAGGTGCAGCAAATACAGGTTGGTTGACTTGAAGTTTGAATAACTACATATTTATTCATGTATCTTTTTTTTGTAATACAGAAACTGAAGACGTTGTATTTGAAACCATAAGCTGTATACAAGTTATCACAAATAGCAAATACACACTTTATTGGATATTATAATTGTATTGTAATAAAATTTATTTATCATTTGTTTAATTCAGTATTAATTTAAAAAAATGATCAAAAAGTTGGTGAAGAGTTATCAAAAATTTAAAAGCAATTGGTCTTGAGTAGACTGATAACAACATAGTCCAGCAGAAGATAGGGTTTTTTTGACTGAACCTTGCAATAAGGGTCCATAGTTTTTTTATTGGTTCTACCCCTTCTCTAGAGAGTCAGTTACACCATTCCACTTCCTGACTCTCTGTCAGCAATGGGCAACTTGAAATAATGGCTATACATACACTGGCTGATAGTCTTTCCTAGAATATTTGCGGTATCCGCGAACATTTATATTTGCGCGCCCTATACTTAATACATTGCGAAAATTTTGAGTGCGAAAATTTATAAACATTTTGTGCAAGAAATAACTTGCACATGCTCAAATATCTAGCACATGTTCACAGCAGCTGCTTTCTTTGAAAATGGAGGATAGATGCTTCTTTGAGAAGCTGTATTCATGCTTAGAGAAAGGTCCTCTGTCTCAAGCCTCAGCAGAAAGGATAACTACAGCAAGCAAGCAGTATGGAGATGGTCTCCATACACAGCTTGAAGAAATGAGTAGTGTTTCAGTGCATCGCAAGTGTGTTGACAAATACTGTCATAAGAAGACTATTCAAAAAGCTTTACGTGAAGGAGCACGAAGTCCATGTTCCGAAGATCTTGCGAGTAAACCCAAAAGAGCCAGACGGTCTGTGCAGCCCAAGTTTTCATTTCTCCAACATTGTCTTTTTTGTGGAGAAAGATGTGATGTTGAGAAAGATCCTAAGCATCCAAGCAGATGGCGTCCTGCCTATGTCTGCCGGGAAGGAGAAAGCAGAGGGCTAAACGAAGCTATATACGAAACTTGTGGGAAAAGAACAGACATTCAATCTGATCAAATACGGGTGAGAATGGCAGGAGTTCTTACAGATTTACATGCGGCAGATGTCAGGTATCATGTGGACTGTAAAGCAACATTTTTATCTCCAAAATCAATACAGGCATCAATTATTCGTCAGGGCAACGACACCGAGTTCAAAGAAGTTGCTTTTGATTTGGTTATCAAGTATTAGGCTGAAAACAGAGATGTTATTCACAATTCCAGTGACATACACACTAAGTATGTGAATGATGGTGGAACTCTTTCAAGGAGAATGTTGATAGCAAAGCTGGTAGAAAGTTTTGAAGGAGATATGATTACTTTGTCATCTCCTGGAATCGCTTCGTTACTAGCATTCAAGTCAAGTGCTGCAAAAGTTTTCTACACGATGTCTGATGGTGATGATGATGTAAGTGAGGCAATTGAAGTGATAGCCAAGAAGATCAAATCTGAGATAGGCGACATGGAAATTGACAGGAACAATTATCTGTGCCACGTCAACAAAGATATCTGTGCCAGGTTTCAGAGTAACACCCTCGAAGATCTCTTGTCAAAAATAAACCCAAAAATGAGGCAATCTTTACCTGCTCTGTTGATAGGGAATATTATCACATCTCTAGTAAAGAATCAAGCCACTCCACTACAAATAGCTTTGGCTGTGTTTCTCAGGGATTCCAAAGAGCAAGTCAAAGCCTTCCATGATTTCCAAGTAACATGCCCCTATGATGAATTACTTCGTTTCAAGAAATCAATAGCCTGTAGTGCAAATTCCAACATGGATCTTACTGGATTAAACAAAGAAGCAGATGGCCTAATACAAGGAGTAGGAGACAATTTTGATCAACAAATCAGTTCCCAAAATGGAATGCTACAAACACATTCCATGGCTCTACTCATGACTCAGACAAATGATGAGAAGAAACAAGATGAGGCAGTACCACGGCTTAAAAAGTCAGAAATGGCACAACAATTCCATACGACATTGAAATCTGTCGTTACACTGGTCCAAAGAAGCCGGCACCACCAGAAAGCTCACTGAGAGCAAAAGTTCCCACTCTCATAGATCTAGCACAAACTGCAATTCTCGTGAGCCGGGCCAGAGAAAGAGATTTTGAATTTCTCAGGGATGTGTGCAAAGGAGGCCCAGAATACAGCGGTTACAACACGAAAAAAGCAAGGGAAGAAGGTCACTCATTGAAGCCAAAGACTAAAGCAATCTACCTTCCTCTGATTGATATGCCTCCTGCAGAATATGACACAGTGCTTACCTCAATGCTTAAAGTCAAGAGATTGTCTGAGATAGCAGGACAATCATTCACACTACTTACATTTGACCAGCAGCTCTACAGATATGCTGTTGAGATTCAATGGGCACTTCCAGAAGTTTTTCCACCTTCCTCTTTCATCGTAAGACTTGGAGGCATGCACATGCTCATGAGCTTTATTGGTTCAGTTGGAAACCTGATGACTGAAACTGGACTAGCTGATATCCTTTCTTCTGCATTTGGTGGGGTGCACAAAATGCTTATCGGCAAGAAATTTCCTATGTGCATGATGGCACTCAGGATGGTAGTTGAAATAATACTTGAACAACTCATCAAAGACCTCAAAGTGCAATGCTACGACACTTTAATGGCTAGCTTGGAAGAAAGAGGACAGAAAAGTCGGACATGTAGGCTTTGGTTGGAGTGCCTAATCAAGTCTGTGCTGTTAATGATGGCATATGTCAGAGCTGAAAGAGAGGGAGATTGGCTACTGCATGCCCACTGTGTGAAAGCCATGATTCCATATTTCTTTGCTGCTGGCCATCAAAATTATGCAAGATCTAGTCTGCTGTACCAGAGAGCGATTGAGAATTTGCCAAGGAGTATTCTTGCTTATTTCCTCAAAGGAGAGCATGTGATGAGGCATATGAAAGGCTTGTGGAATGGAATCTGGAGTGATATGTTTATTGAATCAACATTCATGAGGTATGGGCATGGCCGGGCAGGAATTGTTGGAATCACACTGAAACCAGAAACTCTCAAAACGTGGGCACTTAGCCGTCACATCTGCTCTCAACTCATGGAGGATCTTGCCGAGTTGAGAGGTGAGTCAGATGAATACAGATTCCAAGACAGTCATAAAGAAGAAGCAGCTTCTCGGATTAGCAGTGACAAGAAAGACACAGAAGCTTTTAAGAGAAAGCTGGAAATGTGCATCCATCCTCTCAAGCCAGAGCTATACATCCAGAGCAACTAGTCAATGTGGTAAATGGTACCATTGGAATATCAAAGATCAATGTAGATCAGGCAGTCAGCATTGGCCAAAGTCAATTGCTTGAGTTCGAAAAACAGTTGCCTTTTGGATTCTGGAAACCAATCGAAAAGAAAGTTAAAACTATGGCAGCAACAAAGAAAGACACTCAGTTAATATTTTCACGAGTTATGGGTCTTCAGGCTAGTGCAAGAGAAGTAGACTTCAAGGATGTTCTGTCATACGAGCTTGCACCTATTCCAACAGCTTTATTTGATGACTCAGGTAAATACTGCCCATGTGTATGTAGCAAAGTTGAATTGTTTATTTATAGGAGAAATGCGGATCTGTAAGTCCAAAGCTGACTTAAAGAAGGCTACTGGAGTGGAAGTATCCAGGACATGGATGGAATGGATTGCACTGTTCTTGACGGATGCGCTATTCTCTGGTGTATTGCATGGCCAACTTCAAGCCCTACAAATCTAGCTCTAGTCAAAGACTATGTGGAATCTTTCAAGCAGTATCTGCAGCATTGGTTAAGATGGGGTGATGTCTATTTAGTATTTGATCGATACATAGAGTTTAGCACGAAATATTCCACACGTAAGGCAAGGGGTCCTGGTGGCTGCAAGGTATTTCAGCTGTCTATCAATGTTCCTCTCCCACCTCAGAAGCAAGTTCTTACTGTAGCGGACAACAAGAAGCAATTGATCGAAATCATTGTCACTACATTAATAGGAGAAGCCAAGGTGCCAGGAGGATACAGAAGCAGTCTCATTATTACTGGTCAGGAAGATACACCAATTGAGATAGCACCAGATGGGGTGATTATTAGAAGAGAAGATAAGAAGACAACTCATGAAGAAGCAGACGCCATCATAGTAGCTCAGGCTATCTCTGCAGCCAAGGAGGAGAGGAAATATGTAGCTGTTGTTGCAGATGACACTGACGTCTATATTATGCTACTCTATCATTATCTAGCTGAATCTCTTAATATGCCCATGAAGCTGCAACCGACGCAGGCAGCAAGAACTTCTATTGACGTAGCAGCTACTGTTGGAAAGTTGAAAGACATTATTGCTCAACTCTTACCTGCACATGCTCTGAGTGGATGCGATACTGTGTCAATGTGATGGAATTGGGAAAAGCAAGATGTTGAAGGCTGTCAAAGCCAAGCAATGTAGCCTTAACTTGCTTGGTGATGTAAATGCAAGTATGGAAGACATCATCAGGCAAGCAACAGCCTTTATGTGCCAGTGTTACAATGTGCCAAATGTAACAATGTTGACAGAGGCGAGGATAAAAATCTGGGCAGCAAGAACTGGAAGAAAAGCAGCATCAAAAATTCCAAAACTGTGTTCTCTGCCACCTACCTCAGAAGCTTTCGAAGAAAATGTGAAGAGAGCCCAGTATCAGTGTGCAATTTGGAGGAGAGCACTTCAAGAACCTCTGAATCTGGACCCTACTGCATATGGGTGATTCAAAGATGATGAAAGGAAAGCACTTCAGCCAGTTATGCTTCCACCCTCAAGGTCATCAGCACCAGATTATGTTCTTCAACTTGTTTGCTGCTCATGTGCTTCAGAAAAGCATTGCCATTCCAGTCGATGTGGATGTGTGGCAGTCAATTTGGCTTGTACTATGATGAGGAAGAATTATCATACTAGCATTATTAAAAAAAATTGTTTAAAACAATTTCGCGTTTTTATTTTTCGCAATTCAGTTTTTATGGGTCGCGAAAATATAAATGTTCGCGCCTACCACAAATCCTGCAGAAAACTGTCACAAATATAATGCCCCTCTACAGAAAAAGGCCCACTGCAGCAGGTGGAAATGTGTTATATGAGTCTAGAACAATCTGAAACTGCTTTTAAAAAAACTATGGACTTCAATTGCGAACCCTAGCTCAAGTTCTGCCGGACTAACAAGCCAGTTTACTAGTTAGCAAAAAATTGACTGTTGTTGTAAGTACCTTATTTCTCTCTTTTCCCTTGATTTCACCCTTCAGTAACCCTTTAAACTGAATAGATGGGTAACCTAAGTTTTGTAAAACTTGCAGTGCTGGACGATGGCAAGCTCCCTAAATGGTAAGTCGCCTCGTGCTAGCCACGTTTCTTCACTTAGACCATGAATATCATCATTCTATTCGTGGGTTGCTGCACGTTCTAGGGGCATCAGGTGATAAGCTGAACTGCAACTTCCAAATAGAGTAAATGACAGGTCATCCTCAAATGTCAGGTCATCCTCAAATGACTTACGCTGCAATTCTTAAAAAAAAAAAAGCCAATATAGCGAACCCCACTACAGGAAATCTCAGAAAATTGCACCACTAGCTACAAAGCTAAGTGTGGAAACTGTCTGCCCTAGTCTCTTAGTACAGAGATGGGGTAAATAGCAAGATAAGTGGCAGTCAGAGAGGAACTGCTAGTTTAGCTCTAAGAAACACAATGGTTTCTTTTATACATTCTGTGTTGGGACCTTTGGTGGCCTCTTTACAAGAATCTACTGTTGTATCATTAAGTGCTCGGTTTGGAAACGTGCTATCTAACTATACAGCGCGTTTCTTTACCGTGCGGGAGTCGGACGGATTTCCACTCGAAGAATTTCTACCGGTTATAATTTCTTCAGACTATCAAAGACAAACTCACGTTAAAAACACTCCATCTTATTCCTTTAAAGTGCCTATTCAGGAGACGAGAAGTAAGTATCTGTAAATTAATATATAACTAGTCCTAGATTTCAAAACACCACCTGTGTGGATTTTTTTGTTGTTAATTTATGATTACTACTGTTTTAATATTTATAGTTTCTGTTGACACCTCAATTTACTCTTTCATCAAAGAAAGGAAACCTACTAGTAAGATTTCTTTAGTTTTCTGAAGAGTTTGAATATAATTTCAATATTTTGCTGTTATTATTTTCAGGTAGATACATCTATTGCAGTTTGAGGGTCCAAAGACCAAGATCAACATTAAGAGGTTGGATATTAAGGAGTACAAGTTTAATTTTTATGAAGTGTGATTTAGTGAAATAATAGGGTACTAGAAATAGCAAGTATCAAATTTTCATGGTGTAAAGTCTCATTGAGTTGGTTTGAATATTAGCTTCAACCTATTTACAGCAAATTTTGAGAGAGCAAATATTTAAAACTATCACAAGATAGATAATATGGAGCAGTTATAACAACAATATTACAAATACCTACTTTGCATGTATTCTGCAAGATATATGGAGCAGCTATAATAGTAGTATTACAGATACTTTTTAAACAGTACTATTATTACAGCAATCAATTTTTTCTGAGGGGTGCATAATATAATTTTATGAAAAGTAACATTAGAAGTGTCTAACAGTAATACACTACAATGGGTATTTTGTCCAACGTTTGTAGATCTAACTAATTATAGCAAGATGTAAATTTTGGAGAACTCTTATAATTTTTCATGTGGAATTATACCCCAATATTGGCATAACTTGCATCCATAATTCACATCAAATTTTATGTATATTTTATTTTTTTATACTGATGATATGTTAAAAAATAACCCTTCAACTTAGGTTTCACCAGTCATTTGTCTTCACCTGTTATTCCTGGAGGGGATTATTTGGTACAATTAGAAGATAACCCACAAGTTAAGCAAGAAACACAGCTGCCTGGTCTGCATGGAAATGAAAACCACTATCCAACCAGTCATTTGGACATTTTCTCTGTTGAAAACAATACTCATGCAATCATACTGTTTCCAATTCTTGCAGAAGAAATTTCAACTTAGTACTGCTGTGCATTATAATATCTTCTCATAATTATAAAATATATTATATATTTCTATGTTCACATCACTTAATTTCAACTAAAATAAATATCTATTATATTATGAAAGTATTAAAGAAATACACCTATAAGGTGTCACAATATTGCAAGAGCATTTGCATCAATCCATTGTATATCTATCAAATGTCGTGTGAATATTGTTCTCTGATTACAAAAGTCATTGCACCATCACCATCATGATGTCTAGTCTCGCGTAGCCAGACCCTTTACCAATCGCTGCGCGGGTAAATGGTCTGGTAGACTGACATTGAGCAGTTTGTTCTTGCTTAGTCAGCAAGTGGTTAACTGTGGTTCAATTAGTGTGGGTGTAATAAATCGTTAAATATTTTCAGGCGCGTGAATTGTTCAGATCAGTAGGCAGAGTTCGTTCTGCATTCCCATGAAGAAATGTTACTTGTGCAAAACTATGCTGGGAAATGCTGCCGGTTAAAAAAATTAATGGCACTGATACTGATTCTTGGCTAGCATTATTCACCTTTTCAGCATGACAAAACCTAAGGTACCACCATGGCATATACAATGGCCCGTGCACAAAGCAACAACTGTATCTTGCTGCTAAGCGAAACTTCCAACTGCAGATATAAAAAAGGCTAGTCCAAGTCACTTCTTAGCATAACTAAGTAATGGCATCACCTAAAGGAAGAGTTTTGACACGCTGTTGGAGAGTTGTGCACAGAAATACTACACGCGCAAAAGTTTGAGCAGTCTTACGTCACAGGATATTATGGGACACAGCTTTTGCACATATAGAGTTACTCGTACATGAAAAACTGCAAATATGGTTATAACTATGACAAACAGTACATGTTGTTGCTACAGTAACTGCAGCGATTGGCTCCAGGATTATTTAACCAAAAAGTTAAGATACCAGTAGCAATTTCAACAAGGATACTGGCTCCACCTACTTGCGCCTCACACAATTACTTGAAAACTAAACAGATTATTGTTATGGAAAATCCTTTACACTTGGTTTATGGGAGTGGTAACCTATGCTATGGAGTTTTGCAGTAGTAACACTACACACAATCATTTGATTGGACAACTAAACTTTGTTGATCTATAATATTATAAAAATTGAATATTTCTTAAATCATGTGCAAAAAAATATCTTGGGGCTAATATAGAGGTGCTAGTACACCATAAACATAATAATAGTTCACTTAGTAGCTCAGAAGCTCACCTAGCTCACTAAGGTGAACAAATGCGAATTATACTGTCTTTAGTACAGCTAGTTCAATTGCCATTTGTGCTGAGCACACCAAAAGTCCATAGATGAAAATAATAATTACACACATAATTACGACGCTCAAATTATTATAATTCCAATTCCTTCATTGAGCTTATTGTATTAATTAGCAATGATATAACCTAATTCATCATTATAATTGTTCACATTCAACAAAAGAACTAAATAATAATAATTATAATAAAACTTTTCTAATGTTCAATGTACATAATCTATAACTAAATACTTAAACTAATCATGTTCAGTCAATATTAATGTTAATATTGCTATCAATTGAATTCTACACAGCTCGAGCAAGACCAACTCTATTCTTGTCTGCATCGAATCTGTATAATAGTTATGCATGACTACATCACCAAGAATCCAATAATTTCTAGTAGATTCTAAGAAACAAAGATACATATATCGTATGGTATATCTGCACCGTTGTCACCTGGAATCTGCAGAAATATAATATTATTGAATTCAAATGTAATATTAAAAACAAACAAAAGAATTGGACTAGTCTGAAATAAGCTAGGTCTAATCAAATATTACAGATGCTTCACAAAGTATTCCTGTATTAGTCATGTTTGCAGTATTGACCTTTCATATTTCTGTAATATACTAGATGTTACCAAACTTTAATATCTTCTCACCCCACATTACTCATATATATTCTTTCTACATGCAATCATTTCTTTCTAGAATAAGGTAACTTTCCCAAATTATAAGTAACACAGATAGAAAACAACAACAAAAGCTAACAAATAATTCTGGTCAATTTTAACAGTACTAAAACTGGAAAGTACCTACATTATATCTATTGATGTAATATTTTCACCTGAAAAGTTTTTTTTTCATCATCAGCTTTTCTATTTTGAATGAGGTCGTTATTTTTAGCTACTTGTACCATTAATCTACACTACAATCTATAATGATTATACTGAATTGAAAATTTTTAATACTTTCATTTAATATCTGAAATTTTGTGATATGATAATTATAGAATTTGAGATTATATAATCTACTATTAAGCTGTATACCTTGACCAACGTGGTAGTCGTTACTGGCAACTCTCTAACCCAGCTCCACACACACCATTGCTGTCGTCATTACTGATGATACTTTATCGACCATTTTGACGATGCTTTATCAACCTGACTTAGATCATGAATTATTATTCATGATTACAAAACTGTTGTTTGTCAGTACTGACAGACAAAAAGTTTATTATTATATAGGTGATTTCGTGTAACTCTTTATTAAGCTAAATAGGTCTGAGAATATCTAAATCATTCAATTAATATATACAAAAATTTAAAAAAACTTGTTTGTTGACATACGGTCGTACTCTAATCACAGTAATACAAATGTAAGTGTATAATAAAATAATCATTCTATTTAAAATATGGACCGTTTCATATAAACAATAAACTCCATCCATGTTTATACTCATGCAGCCAGTATGGAATAATTATTATGACATTGTCTTACGTTTCCCTCTTTAAATTGTCTTGCTCCAAGTACATTAAGAATTGCTCTGGTAGCTGGCTGATGGTACTACTATTCCAGTTGTTCCAGAATCCGGAAGTACTTGGCAATTCGCTTCACATACGGACTTACCATCCATTTCAACTCTAAAACATAGAATTTTTTCAATATAGTAGCAATAAAACCTTCTTGTTTCACCAAATACAATCATTTACTCTCTATAAGTAGTTCATTTACTGACTCTTGACTGAAGAGTGTAATCAAACAAAGGAAGGTGTAATAAAAGTAAAAGATAGTCTATAACCATTTCATATATCACACTCTTCACACTATGAAGTTTTATCACAATATGCATTACAATTATTTAAAGTGGATAATGAATAATAAGAAATCTGAAAGAATGTGGATAATTGAGATCCCAATAAATTGATTTTGAAGAGTGTAATCAAACAAAGGAAGGTGTGATTAAAGTGAGAAAAGATAGTCTATAACCATTTATATATCACTCTATTTAGAGTAATATCATGTGCTTTCCAAATTTCTTCTGAGTTCAGAGTACCAATTCAGATAACAAATGAAGTAGCTAGTGTGTAAGTTTTATGCAAGAATTATGACTAAACATGTCCAGAATTCAATTGATTAAGTTCTAATACGTTTTTCTTGAATCAGTCATTCTCAGCTGAAATCAAAATAGAGCCTGATAAAAATTACGGTTATTCATTATAAACATTTAATTTAGAGAGTCGCTGGGACTTAATTGGTATTTAACATGATGTAACGATGCTTTGTTTCTTTACAGAGATTTATGTTCATACTGACTCAATACTGTCATCATTTGCCTATTGTTTTTTTTCCCACTATATATAATGGATTAGTATTAAAAAGGTTGAATATATTATTCTATTCGAGAATCCTATAGCATCCCTCCCTGATGGTATTACTGGCTATTCAGTTGCTTATAACTACTGCCAGTATGACTAATCTAATTTGACCTTCTACTTTTGTATTATAACAGAGTTGAGTACAATACGTGCGAGGAAAGCCCAAGTGTAGCACATAATGTCCTTTTTGAAATGTATTCTTCTTTTGAAAACAAAGGATTATATGTTGTTAAATTTTGTTTAATTATAATATAAACTTCCGAGACATCCATAATAGTAAGACTAATACAACAATAACCACATAATAAAAGATTCCACAATTATTTGGGAAGTCAACGAAGTGAATGTGTCAAACTATGGAAATGAAGGAATATATTTCAGCTCACACAGTAATTTCAAATACTGTGTCATACTAAATGGCAGTAGAGTAATACTGATACATTTAATTAGCATTCACCGAGATAATAAATTATACAATCAAACTTAATAAGCATTCCTGAAGTTAGCTAATATCTAAACCAAATAGAAATGATTGTAAAACTATGTATTGTCATATTTTAGGTAAACTCCAGCCAGGTTATATACTATTTTCTCTCATAATATATTATTTGGTTTCAAAGCAATATGTTATTTGTCTGCCTATAGTAATCAGTTTATCTGGCTTAAATATTGGGGGTTTAAACATTAGGTGATGCATACTCACCAGGAAGTTAATTCCAAACAATAAATAACTTTCTACACTTGAATAGATATGTTGAAAAGATACAGAAATAGCTGAATAAACAGATTTAGTTAACATCTAAACCAAGGGGAAACTATTGTCATAATTTAGGTAAACTGTAGCCAGGCGATATAGTATTTCCTCTAGCAATATGTTATTGGTCTTTATGCATTATGTTATTTGTGCGTCTATTGTTATTAGTTTCTTTGGCTTAAATATTGGAGGTTTGTTAGGTGATGCACACTCACCAGGAAGTTAATTCCAAACAATAAAAACTTTCTAAACTTGAATAAATACGTTGAAAAGAATACATAAATAGATACATCACTGTACTATTAATATAGAACATTATTATAAGCATATACTCGTACCTTTGAAAGCAAGGATATCAATTGTTTCCTATAATAAGACTCCCTATACCATCACACAATAGCAAGCCATATATAACAATAGGCAATTAATGAAATGTTCCATATTCATAAGCAAAGACAATAGTCAACGAAAGAAACCATAAAAAATGAAATATTGTTTGTATTGGGACCAGAATTTGAATTTACAAGTCTGTTTCTCTTCTTTAAGAGGTGATGAGAAAAGCATTTTCTATGAAAGGGGGCAAGCGACTTTCAAATAAATAGTCCCTGTAAATCTGAATAATGATTCTATCCAATTTTAGTTCTATTCAAGTATTTATATAAACAATGGGTTAGTTATAATAATATGTTAGGAAGCAAATGACAGAATGCCATGATACCACCAATTCAGTAATTTTTGAATTACTTCAGAAAAATAAAATATAAAGTTTTATCACACAATTTACATTACGTAGTTTTATCTTATGCTTTATAACATTTTATGAGGGGGATTATGTTTTTAAATACACCTGAAATTTTTTTATACAAAATAAGGAGAAATCTGATATACAGTGGATAATTGAGATGCAAGAAGGGTGTAATCAAACTAAGGATGGTGTGAGGACACAAACATTGACAAAAAAATTGGCTATAACTATTTCTTACATCACTCTATTAGTGTAATTACATGCTTCCTATTGACTTGTTAAAAATACCTTCTGAGTTTAGAGTACCCATTTAGAAAATAAATTTAATAGCTAGTATGTACAATTTATACCATTTCTTGATTCATACATTCTCAGCTGAAACAATTTAATAATAGCAAGTTTTTAAAGTTAGCCAATCATAATTTAACCCAACATTTCTACTTCTTGCCAAAGTCCTAATTGATCCCTGAAAAGGACTCGAGTGAAAGTTGAATTGGTGGATAAAACTTTAATTAACATAATTATTTTAGTTGTTGGAACTGAGAAATGTTGCCATTACTTTGTTTTTAAAGCTAGCTATAAATGTTTGACACTATGTAAATTTATCAAAGTCAAGAGGCGTAATAATCAATACTCCATTTGGATTAGCTAATCTCAATAACAGATTCTCAATGTTCAGTTAAGCACTATATGTGGGGTAATCTTCTTGTGTAGAGTTGGCCAACTTTAGGTCTGGATAAAAATGCCAACTATTATTTCCAAGAGAAAGTGGGCCCGAGTCTATGGTGACAACTTGATTCCTTTTACTCCTGCATTTTTGGTTAAATTCTTAAATGTAAATAAACTATATGGCTAATATTTTGCTTAATTAGCCTAATAAAAATTATGGTCATTCATTATACACAAATCTGAGTTAGAGATAGTCACTTCCTTGATTTCCCGAGAAAATGTGGAATCTTTTAGTGGTGGTTATTGTTATATTTGTCATACTACTATGGGATGGTCTAGGAAGTTTTATGTTATTATTATTGAAATAAAATGTTCCAACATAGAGTCCGTGAATTTATAGAATGTGCAGCACAATTTATAGATTGTGCAAATTCATAAAAAAAAGAGCAGAACATGTACACTTAAAAATTTGCACATAAATTACTTCAAGCCTACAAACTTATTTGTTACTTCTCTATAATTTCCCAGAATTATATATTTTTTGTACTGCTACACCTGATAGTGACCTAATCAAAGTGATGATGAGAGTGTTGTTTTCCATATTATTCACTTTTGAACAATAATGGAGTCAATTAACAATTAATAATTTAAACACTCAGAAATAATTTCAATACATTTAAAAGTACCAAATATTGGAGCCAGGAACTATTATTTCAAGTACATTATTGGGTGCAAGGCAATATAGTGCATACACGTGTTGATGAAATTACATTGTATATAAACTAGAAAATGCTTGTGTAGCATTGGTTGGGCGAGCGAGCGAAGTTCTGGGGAAATGTTGACACTTTCAATTGCATTGGGGTCGTTTGATTTGAATTTGCATTGGTTTTCTTTCTGCAGGTTGCCAAATCTGAATTCACATCTCATTATTAGTAGTAGAATATGTAATGACATGTAAAGGGGGAAATGATGATTGGTAAAGGGTAAAGAATGGTACTCCTCATGATAAAGTAACAATGATAACAAAATAATGTGTAAAGTACAGAAAAGGGGAAAAGGGGAAAAGGGGGGAAACGTGTAAAGGGGAAACATGTAAAGGGGGAACCGTGTAAAGGGGAAACATGTAAAGGGGGGAAACGTGTAAAGGGGGAAATGGGGATGGGGGATACTCTGAAGTGTCCACATGCTAAGCATGACAGTAATTCAAGTCTCAGTTTTACAGACGCATAATACTGGAAGCTGGCCATAGCTAATTGGCATAGAGATAGTACCCTAAAATTAGAGGACAGATTGCACGACCTGAAAATGAGATGGGATGTGCTTGATGTATAAAGCCGTGTTGCTGTCTTCTCCTGGCATCATATTTATGGTGTCTTCAATCCTGAGAGTGGGAGAGTACCTCTGCCAGGTAGTGTTGAGTTGTGAATATGACTGAATGTCAATCTGCAGCAAGTGGGCAAATGTGAAGATCTCCACATCAGTACCCCACACTGTGGACTGCTCCATTATCTAGTGATATTCATGACTATGAAACGCTTGAATGAGTAGCTCTACCAATGATAGTTGAATGGTATATGATTAGCTACACTACCATTAGCTAGAGTAACGAGAGAAAATTAGAAAAAAGCATAATATGCGACCACGTATGTGCGCGTGCGTTTAAACGACCACGTATGTGCGCGAGCGTTTAAACGACGACGTATATGTGCGCGAGCGTTTAAACGACGACGTATTCAGGATTTCCATAGACTACATCTTAGAGTTGCTCGCTCGCTTCGCTCGCTCGCCAATAAGGGAACTAATCTTCCTTCATTAACTTATATAAATGTGTCTATTGCAGTACCATATCAGATAGACTGCTTTGGAATAATGTAAATATGCTAAGTTCTGTTGTAGATTTACATTATTGGCTTGGAAGATAAAACATTTTCAGTTTACTTATTGTGTCATCAAGATATGTTTATAGTTAACATGTGAATGGCTTTTTAAAATTATCCAATGGATAATCAGAAGAAATGTGTTTGAAAAGTTGCAAGAATCAGAATCTCACAAACTCTGACCATCTTTAAGTGTCACACTGGTGTACTAGTAATGCTGGGAATGACCACCTATCTACATTTGAGATTGTTGAGAATGTTCTTTAACCATCATTTTGTAATACAAATTCTAGCAGCTACATTATGGAGGTATATATATTACAAAAAAATAATTTAGATTTTCTTTTAATTTAACAAAATTTCCAAATTAATCTTAACCTTGTTTTCCAGTTTGTAGCATCCATATGCATAGCTACACATTCATATTTTCTTGTAATACATTACAAAGTTGACTAACTATTCTTTGTAGGATTAATTCAGCATACAAATAATAATGAAAAACCAAACTAACTTATAGAAATTAAAATTAAAAGATATGTCGTTGTTCACTTTTTTCAAAATGCATTCAGTGCAACAGGATTAAAGAGTAGAATTTTTTTTAATGTTTTGGTATTATCTTCTAAAGCACAGGTTATACTGGTTCCAAACTTGGTAGCTACAGACATGAAGACATCTCTACTCAACACATATGTGGTTTTAAAATTTCCCACCACTTCATATACTTAATTTATAAGGTGTGAATTAACATGTCTTTTTTTTCACTTGAGTATAAAATTGCTTGGAGTTAAGGTCTGTTATGAACTTTTTTAGTTCTTAAAAGACCAATTTTTGGAATGGAGGGCTCTGCATATAGATTGACTTCTTCCATTTTGCCTAGTAATGCGATACATTGCCGATTTTGTACAAATTTGGTGAGTTTCATAGTTTGGAGACTGCAATTCATACATATGAAGTATTTAATGTTTAAAACTTATTTAATGATTCAGTCATTCTCGGCTGAAATATTTATAATAATAGCAATTTTTTATCTTTTTAACAGCCAATAAATTAATTAAAGGGTTAAGTTATTATTAACAATTTATTGGCTGTTAAAAAGAGAAAAATTTGCTATTATTATAACTTATTTAATATTATCTGTGTCTCCACTAACTTGGTGCAAAGATTGGGCGGTTGCTTCATTTGTCGAGAAGAAAAATCAGTTTTTGTCAAGTGATCTCGAGAAAATTGCATTTGTGGCCTAAAGAATGTTGCGGTTGTGACGTCAGAGACGCTGACTATGCAATATTAGAGAGATTGGCGCCCTGCGGTGCTTGTTACCTGCCAGATTTAATTCGTGGTGCAGTGCTATGCAGACATGGAAGTGCTAGCTTAAGTAAATTCTCGTGTTACAGGTTCAATTACCAGTAACTCTTGAACAAGCTCTCAGCTACAAAACAAATAGGCTAGCATTATTTTTTGTAATTTTAATCAACAAATATGGAAATACTACTTACCTCAATTTCCTGAGTATTGGTAACTTCTGTAGTTACTAATTTAAGCTATTTTGACGATTTGAATTACCAGTAATTCTTGACAAGCTCTCAGCTGCAAAAACAAAAGACCATTAATTTTAGCAAATACAAAATTCTTACCTCATTTTCTTGAGTAGTGATACTTCTGTAGTATCAAATTTAAGCCATTCTGAATATCTGAATTACCACTCTCTTGACAACAAGCTCTCAGCTACAAAACAGAAAGGCCAGAGTTATTACTTAATTCTAACTAACCGATATGGAATTAAGTACTTACCTCAGTTTCTCCCAAGTGGTAGCTTCCTTAGCATTAATATTGAGGCATTCTGACAACCAGTGGCTCTTGACAACCACAAAACGGCGACGTTTTGAAAATTACATCTGGTAAAGGGTTTTCAATGTCATAGTAACCAGTCACAGCAAGTTTTGTGACTTGAAAAATAACTGTTTTCGCTGGAATTCTCTCACAATTGTGAGCCCAAGTTTAAAGTAAGAATTGTTTAATGCAGTAGTATCCGAAGAAACTGGGGTCAAGACTAAAAAGCCGTGTTTTTAGAAGAAAAAAAAATTCCCTGCTCGCGCGATGGGCATACGTACCATCCATACATACATATAGCACTAGTGGTGAGCTTGAGCACAAATGGCGAGCGAGCCTGATAGTTAGGTAACATAAAATTACAGTGTTGCTACTGTTTTAGCTTAGTTCATGCAAACACTATAATAGCAATTATTTCAGCAAACAAATACAAAATAAATCTCTTACCTGATTAATGGTAACTTCTGTAGTATCAAACATCTGCCATTCTGATAACCTCAATTACCAGTAACTCTTGAACAAGCTCGCATAGCTACGATAAAAAATATAAACCAGTGTTATTATTTGTAATTTTAGCTAACAAATATGGAATTACTATTTACCTCAATTTCCTGAGTATTGTAGTATCTGAATTACCTCGAATTCTTGACAACAAGATCTCAGCTATAAAAACAAGACAATCAATTTTAGCACACAAATACCAAATTACTTTGTTACGTCATTTTCTTGAGCAGTGGTAACTTCCATAGTATCAAATTTAAGCCATTCTGACTATTTCAATTTACCAGTCACTGTTGACAATAAACTCTTAGCTACAAAAAAGAAAGGCCAGAATTATTTTTGTATATTTAGCTAACAAATATGGAATTACGTACTTACCTCAGCTTCCCTGGAGTAGTAGTAGCTTCCTTAGCATTAATATTACGTCATTCTGACTCCCAATGGCTCTTGACAACCAACAATCGGCACTCTGTATCCCCCTAAACCGGCGAAGTTTTGAAATTAAGTCTGGAAAAGGATCTTCAATGCCACAGTAACCTGTCGCAGCAACTTGTTGTGTCTTGAAAAACAAGCGTTTTCGCCGGAATTTTCTAATACTGCGGCGCTTTAGTTTAAAGTAAGGCTAGCTTAATGCTGTAGTTTCAGAATAATTAAGCCTAAAAAGCCGTGTTTTTTGAGAAAAAAGGGAACCCACGCGAGCGTTTAAAGGGCATACGTCATCCATACACACATATATACTTGATTTTGCATTATCCACCCCTAATATTGTCTCCCTCGTTTCGCTCCCTGATAGCAGGCAAATATTCCTGATTTTCAATATTGTGTCACCCTTGAGAGTGTCTCCCTCGCTTAGCTGGCTCGCCAATTACTCTAAATAACCAATATAGGTATTTGATTGTTCATCAGCACATTCTCAGAAAACTTTTGTTCCAGCTGGCCACCCATTAAGGCCATTTACTTCCATCTTGTGGGGCTGTAGTTTAGGTATTTTACCCTTTTATAGCTGGGTCTGTGATACTCTAGCTGTTGCCTTTGCAGAAAAAGGTACTATTATGTGCCATAAGCAATCTTAACTTTCCACTAATCTGAGTACCTGGTTCTTTAGTATTCAGACTACTGAGGTTCTGCTGTACATCTGGAGCTGGTCATGTTATGATGTACTACTACTTCACAGTAGCTTCTTTCTTTGTTTGTGATGTTGCCGAAATTCTTATAACATGCTATATTGATCTGTCATGTGCTCACTTAATTTTTCCGAGATAATAATGGCATGATGAGTGTATATGAGACCACTAGTGAGCCTTACTCAGATAAGTAAGGTTCAAGTTAGGTAGTTTTTTATGAGCATGAAAATACAATATATTGTGCAATCATTTCCCCATAGACACCTATCCCTGTGGTCATATCAATACTGATGTGTCAGATTGAGGAAACTGGACTTTTATCAGCAGTGGTTGCAGTGTGGTGTGATCAAGTATTTATGCAAAAAAGCTGATATTTTTTAAATCATGCAGATTGCATTACCGTTTAGGCACAGATGCTGCCAAATTGACATAAAATGCATGGCTATAGCCATGCATTTTGCATGATTTTAAAAAAAGAGTTTTTTTAAAATTTAAACATGAAATCATAATTGAAAATATTTTCCCATTGATTTTTTATATTCACATATTTTAGGATACAAAACACTCTGATATAAATTATCCGTTAAGTTTAGCATTATGTTTAATTATAACTTTTTTAACCTTGACAAGCATGAGCAGATAAGAAGCAATAATCAGTGCTATTTTTTTTCTATGCAACTAAACCATTAATTAAAATTTGAGTTTGATCAGTTAGTCTATGCAACAGAGGAAATAGGAACACTTTTCCTTAAATTATATTTACTATAATTGTATTTTCTCATTTATATCGATCATTGAGTAACATTTTTATTTAATATGGGTCAACCTTTGTGAGCTCTAATTAAAGGATGCTTAAGTATATGTGTTTTGGAATAGAATTCTGCACCAATTATCTCACAAAGCTTTGATAATATATTGCATGCTTAATATATAAATTGTAATCAATTGATCATCTAGCAATGCAGAAGTCTACATAATCTAGTAATGGGAATAAACAAGCTATCATTAATTGAAATAGCAGCAACTAAGCCTAATGATATATATTTAAGAGCAAACACATTACAGTGTAAGGAGAATTATTTAACATTGAGAAGAAGGAGCTGCTTTTATCCATATTTAATAATTATTGACTTAGCCTTCCTAACAGGGATAAAAATTAAATTTTAGGAATTCAGTTTCCTTGTAAGCCACCTTTTAATAATCATGAATGCTAATGTGTACATACATGTGTGCGTAATTCAGATTTATTCTATAAAAGAACGAAGCTAACAAAGCGAATACGTGTAGCTATGAGTTGGATTTGGCCACAGCAAGGATAATTTTAAGTACATAGATAACTCTTACGACTGCGTTTGTAGCTCTACTAGCAAGTAAGACTAGAAAATTTAAATGGCAGAAAATGCAGAAAGAAAACCAATTGATACTACTGAACTAACGAAGCATTCTCATTTACATCATGTAAGTATATACTATAATGCCTTATCATAGCGAAGTTATGTATGGTTGTCTCACATACTGGATCAAGTGCTTATGACTTACATTATAAAGTAGAGGTTTTATCTGTTTTTACTTGAGTATGTATGTTCTATAGGCAGTTTGTGTGAGAAAGAAAGGAGTGCTTAAACAAATTCAGGATCGTCAGGGAATGGATGAGTTAAATGAACGAGACTATTATGGGTATACTCTTCTTCATTATGCTGCAAAATACGGTCATTATGATATTGTAGATTGTTTACTGAAAAATGGAGCTGGTGAGTATTTATTTAGCATGATGATAACATGAGCACATATTTTTTATTTAGTTAAACCTTCTACAATTAGTTAATTCTACTAAAGTAAATTGCAGTTGAAACATTTAGTGACAAGAGAAAAGTCCTAACACATGCTAAATTTCAATAATATAAAATTTTGCTAGATATTTGTTAGTAAACATAATGAGCTAATATTAAAAAACATACTGGTTTATATTATGCAGATTTCTAAAAATAATTAATGTAATTCACGGAAGAGTATCAAAAAAGTATTTGCAACATAATTTCCCAATACACAATAATTATTATATTAAATTTGAGCAAAATAAATTGTGATTGATCCTATGTATGCTTTATTAGAAAAAAAATTAAAACTTTTGTATAAAATCGAAAGAAGTTATCTTGTGTCATTATTTTAAACCATGTCATGATTTTAGCACCCGAAATTAAAACCAGTAACGAGCAATTCACTGTCCTACATATTATGGCTCTCCAAGGAAGTGATGCAGATGACCGAATTATGCAAAATCTTAGTCCACATAGTCAAAAGACAATATCAATCAATGTAAGTCATCAGTACATTCATACCAGATTGAAATAGTCATGTGATACGAGTGTGCTTAATAAATTAGCTCAAATGCAGTTAGTATAGTATAGTATTAGACTGTATTTTCTATAGAAGGATTTGGTGCACAATATAAAATTTAAAATACTGAAACTTGTGGTAAACTGCCACAAGAGACTATGCCGGTTCGCTGCTTGCGTTATGTGTAGGATTTAACTAGATTAATAAAATTCTAAATTAAAATACTAGCACAGAGACAGCACAGAACAGAATCATGTGGCTAAGTCATGGCAAAGTGACATCCAGGTGTACATAAAAACGGGGGGGGGGGGGGGGGTGGGAAATGTAATTTGAGTAATACAGGAAACGTCACTGCAATGAACAAAACTAAATACACAAAGCTTTACAACTAAAACAATGACAATGATAAGTTCACTGTAATACTCAGTCTCTTCTACCCTACACTATTTCATCCATCTCATTTTCTCCACTCACATCTTATCTTAGCCTTGTTTGGTACTGGCACCACACTGGATAATTGATATGAGGACATTATTATTTGATAGCAAAACCTAACTTAGTAAATAATTTAGTTACGGTAATCCCTAATAATAATTATTTACAGTTTCATAGGGATGGAAAGTAAATGCATCATTGTTTTTATAATTTCATAACTAACTTGAATGAATTGTATGGAGTAATTTGAACGTGTTGATTTTTACAGTTCAATCGTATTGACAATATGAAGTGCAACCCACTGCATTTGGCATGCAGAAGTGGAAGCATTTCAGTATTGGATATTGTCCTAAATAATTGCAACCTTGAATTCATCTTGGAGACTCTGGAAAGTTTGAATGAAGCCAACAAAACTCCTCTTCATGAGGCTTGCCTATATGGAGATTGGGCAGTTATGAAGAGAATTGTAAATGCATATCAAGACCAAAGCACATTGGGGACCTTCTTGGAAGCACTGATGGATATCAAGGAAGGTGCTAAAAAAGCTCCATTTCATGAAGCTTGTCGTGGGGGCGGTACTGAAATGGTAAAGATGCTTTTTGAAAAACTAAAGCATGAGCCTGATCTTGCAGAACTAGTTAACATTGGGGATAAATTTATGCGTACACCTCTGCACTATGCATGCGAACTTAGAAGTGTTGATATGACTGTGCTTTTGCTGAATGAAAAGGCTAAATTTGTAAAGGATAAATTTGGAAGAAATCCTTTGCATATTGCTGCTCGCATGGGAAGAAAGGATGTTGTTTTTGAACTTTTGAGAATTGGACAAGATGAAATCATTGATATTGAAGATCAATTTTATGAAACGCCTTTATTTCATGCTGCTAAATATCACAGATTAGAAGTAGTGGAGATGTTAGTAGTCAAGTAAGTTAGTAGACAAGTAAGTTAGTAATTGGGTAACTGCTATCCTAAGAGCTTACGTTTGATATACACTAGCCATTTTAGAATAAAATAATGTAGCTATGCAAACAAACATGGTGAGTTATTGATTTTTGATACATCAATGCATCTAGGCATAAATGATGTGTAAGGTTTAACAACATTAATGAAGTAACAGATAAAAATGATCTATAAAAAGTATTTCCTTTAGTATATCAAAATATTTTATTTTTCTCTATAGGAAAGCAAACTTGAATTTGGTAAATAAAGATTTATACACACCATTTCTGTGTGCTGCAATACGAGGATACACCGAAGTTTGTGAAGCTCTAATTGCTGGAGGGGCTTCCGTGACTGATGTGGATTCAAATGATAGGAATTTTATTCACATAGCTGCTGAAAAAAATTATGCAAATTTTTTGAAGGTATGAGTATTTTTCAGGTATATTTTATTTTTCTTTATGCTAAAATGTGACCATAAAAACAAAATAATTAATATTAACATTTAAAATAATTGGGCTGTTTATTGTTATGGATAGTTCCAACTGTTATGTTTGTGTATTTATTTGTATTTTTTTTATTAAATAGAAAATATTGAGCTGCCAAGACTTTGCTCGAGTAAGTTATCTTACTGTAGGTTAAGGAGTTGTACAATACTGTAAAATCATAACAATGCTCATACAGTAAAAATTAAAATGTTTCAATTGACATGTTTGTAGCTTCTAAATTTCATAAATTTTTTTTAATATTAGTTTGCCTAATGTCTTCTCTATAGAGTAAAACTGATGTAATATTTTGGAATATAGAATGCATTATAGTAGAAATATTTAGAGCAGTTTGTGTTAAGTTAGACATATAGATCTCTCATTTGTTAATCTTCATTATTTAAAACATAATATCTATTCATGTTTTGTACTGCTCAATTGCTGTTAAGTTAGCATGTATTTTCTTAGTTTCAGAAATTTAAATCAATTTTGAATTCTACGGACAAAGACTTTCATGCTCCATTACACTTAGCTGTTGCCAAAGGAAACAGCATTTGTGTAGAAGTTCTTCTAAATACTCCTTCGGTTAATCAGGAGGTTAGAAGTATCAACAGGTGGACACCAATGCATTATGCAGCAGCAAATGGTCATACGAAGTAAGTGCTTTAATTGGAATACAAGATCTTGAAATTGTAAATATATTCACATTGCACTGAGGTGTATTTTTATTTTCATCTCACTTTTCTTTTTGCAGCTCCAGATCTAATGTATCATGATATCTATAATAGCAAGCAATTTAGAGCTTCAAAATTATTTGTAGCCTTCTTATAATCTCAGATGTATTGTTTCTTTCACTAGCTAATTTTAACAATATAGAATTTAGCTAATATGTTAGTCTGTCACTTGTAATTGAACTCACCAACACTTGCTTAATGCAAGTTCAAACCACATGAGCTATGGGCTACCAAATTTTCCAAGTTTGTATTTATATTCTAATGTTACAGTTTCACTCTCAACAGACACACAGAAATTCTTAATTTTTTAATGTACAATTTTATCTGTGGATTGTTAGTTATGAATTACAAACTTTGGTTTCTCTTTGGTTGTCATGGCTTGTGGATAGATCGCTTGTGTATTAAGCAAGTTGTCATGAGTTCAATTCTTGCTGACAGCCAAACATTATAAATTCCATTTTGCTAAAAAAAATCCTTTAAGAGAGAGAGTACATGTAATTTAGGAATTCCATTAGACTTCACAATTAAACTGAACTATTATTCTTTTCAAATACTTGCAAGTGGGAATTCAATTCATTGCTAATACTTACTTAAGTCTTAGCATAAGTCATTAAATAAATTTTGAATAGAAATCACAAATTATGAAATAAAAATAATCTGTTTTATCAAGAGTTATGGAGAGACTGCTGGAGAAGTCATGCAGACACCAAGTGAGGGATGAGAATAATGATACTCCACTTCACTTGTGCTGTAGACATGGTCATTATCAGGCTGCCAAGTTACTCATGATGTACCAAACTGGGTTTGATTCAAGGTAAAAATAATTTTGTCTTCTGCGGTAAAGTAATTGTGGTATTACTATAAATTATAATCAGGATATAAAAAAATCTTAGCTGTTGGAGAATTGTAGTGTTCATAGTATAGTTAGCGTGTAGCTATTAGATAAAAAAAATTACCATGAAAATAATTAAAACAAATATATAGTATGAATGCTGTGTCAGCTATATTAAACCAATAAAAACAAATTGTTGTTATGGTCTTTAAACAAGGCTACATTCTGAGTAGTTATGTTCTTAGTCATGGCTATCTGAGACGTACAAGACAGAAAAAAGATATTATCTTGATAAAAGTGGGAAATTATTTAGTTCTTTTTGGTAATCAAATCTCAGAGGCCAGAGATGTGATTATTAATTCTGGGTATATATAACGACTTCATTTATTCAGTTACAACTGAACAATACTTTATCCCCATAAATTTTACAGAATTCATTCGGTATAACTTAACCCTTCTGAAATGAAGAGAAATTTTTTTTATTCCAAATATTTTTCTTCTAAACTTAATATGAATCTGTAAGAGTATGCCTGTTTATTGTGCATTTTTTTTGTATTTTTAGGAATGATCAATTTAAATCACCATTAGATTTAGCAGCTGAGAATGGGCATTCAAATATTGTGAGGTTGCTGTTTGAAGCCATATCTGAAATAAGTCCAGAGAAGTTGGATTTGTTAGTGAATCCTACAAAAGCATTTGTTCCACTACTTCATCTTGCAATTAGTGGTGGAGATCTCTCGGTAGTTGAATTTCTGTTAAACAATAGCACCAAAAAGGCTCGGCTGGACATACCACATCCAATATCACAGCAAACTCCAATTGAAACAGCTGTAAAGCTGAAACATGAGTAAGTTTTTCTTATTATAGTATATACATGTGGATATAAAATGGCACAGAAAATTGTGTTATTTGGAATCAATAGAACTCACGTGACACAAAAATTTACTCAGCCATCATTACTAGCCCGCAATGAATGATATGAAATGAGAGAAGTTGAGATTACTAGTAAGCCCTAACCCTACATCCTACACCCCGGCCTATCAGGGGCATAGGAAAGTAATTTTGATTGCAGTCAGGCCATTACTATGCAATACATTCAAGAATCTGCTTAATTTGTTGTCCTAATATTTCACTATGTTTTCCTAAGCATGCGGAAAGAAATGCACTAAGGTTCTTGGGAATTAAAGTGTTATGTAAAAACAAGCTACTCTTCTCATATGTCCGAAATTTACCATCATTTTCCAGTTGCATCTTGATAATAAAAACAACCACAAACAATTCATACCAAGACTTTCGGGGTATACCTGATTTAATGGCCAGTAGACTGGAATACCAGAAGACAAACATACTACATCCTTAACTATTTCTCATTGCTGAAACTCTAAAAAGATATTATGAGTACAGATTTTTGTCTTACTTACTGTATCTCCGGCTCAGACAAAGCACGGATTAGCCAAGTTGACGATGCTTATCAACTTTACAATCAGTAAAATTGGTGAAGGCATAGCCTGACTAGTCTGAACAGTTCCTAGACCCCTGCATATATTCCTGACTGAGTTTATACGTTTTATTATTCAGATCTATTGCTATGGCAATCATCAAGTGCTCCTGCTGGGAAGAAGCTTTAAAATGTGACTGGGTGAGTCAACATGGAACAACAGTTTTCAAGGAACTTATAAGGAAAATGCCATGTAAGTTTTTTGCAAAAGCTATTACATATGTTACAATAAAGCAATTAATCATTCATACCTATATGTAAATTCCTGTTATATTAGTTAAAAGTTGCATGTACCACCACCGGAAAATAACTAGTGCAGACATTCTTTCAAAACTAGTCTAATTCTCCATAATATCGGGCTCCACATATTCTAAAGTCTATTACCAACAACAGCTATTAATCCGAACATGATTCCGACTGAATTGCATACTTAAGTGTGCAATTAGTAAACTTGGCTGTGGGTATACAACCTATTAATTTTCTTACATTCTTGTTTCAAATACAGTATGTTCAGCTTAGAAAGTGTGAATATAAATTAGACTTACAACATTGAGCTTTAGTATACATGTACCATTCTTTCAAGACTCTTTCCATAAAAGCACAAGACTATTTATTTAGCAGAAGTATGAGAACCATGCTATGTTGTTTTAATTTCCATACATTGAACACCATTGTTTTATGTCACAGCAGACTTAGCCTTACCCGAGGCCTTACCTCCATATCGCAACTGAACACTTCGAAGATCCTTGGTGTTCAACAGATTTGCTTACATCTAAGCTTTAATGATAGGAACTCTCTATAACTCTTAAATCATAGTGTGTGTGAACTACATTAAAGTTGAACTCACACTTGGAAGCAATAATAATAAAAAATTTTAGTTATCTCTATGATTAAATTAAGTAATTAGATTTATTAATTATAGGGAGAGATTGCAGTTTAAAAATTATTAACATTTTTGTTATTAGGAAATTATGTATAATAATTCAATTGCTTAACATCTTAATATTTATAATTATCAATAAAGTGGTGATTTTTTTAATTGATCATAATTATTATGTTAACTCTTAGTGGTTGCTCTCCATGTATTAAACCAGTGCACTAAAGTGGAAAGAAGCCAGGATCATTACAGTAATGATATGAAAGTGTCTTTCAATTTTGAGTATGTAGTAGAACACAATACCACTTTACCACCGATTTTGCAAACAAAGTAAGTATACTCAGTAACACAGCATTGTGGCTAAATTATCGGGAATGTTTTAGGAGAAAACATGTTGAAGTGGATGAGGTTGATGGTGATGAAACAGATGGCAAAACAGCTAGTCAATGGCGTTCTCTAAAGCGAAACCATCCACTTGAAATTATGGTATATAAATATTACTTTGACGCTTCTAATAGTGATTTATCTGAGGCTTAGTTCAAAACTAATCCTCTTAGTTCTAATATTTTCTTATAATTTCAAATACTTTTTGCCTTATTGAATGTTGATTTGTGTACATCCTTTATAGAAGTCAAATTATTAACTGTTCTAGGTCGATGAAAAGCAAAAGATACTTCTTGACCATCCAGTAACAGTGGCTTTATTAAACTCCAAATGGAAGATATTTGGCATTCATACCTACTTTTTGGGTCTATTTTTCTATCTTCTATTTCTGGCTTTATTGACATCATTTGTTTTAATATCTCCAAATCCACAAGAAAAAACATGTAATGCTTGAGTATATATTTTATGGACTATTATTATGGCAATACATATTATCTCCACAGGTCAGGCCATTGTGGGTGGGCATTTTGGAAACTTAAAACATCAGAATAACATTTCTTTTTCCAAAAATGATTGTTGTAAGAAAATAATTGTAGAAAATGAGAACTTTTAAATTTAACTTTACCTTTTTAGCATCAATACCTCATGCTGCTCCTGGACACAGACTTTCAATTAATGTGTGGACTGTACATGATGTTTGTTCAAATTTTTCCAAAACAGCTGAGTGTGGATTATTTGGAGAGTGTGGAACATGTAGTAAGTAATTCATCTTTAGTGTGTCATTTGAAAAAAAATTATAGCATTTTTATAGCAAAATAATTTATGGCTTATCTAACTCAAAGAAGTCTTTTACATGCAGCTCATTATGATCAATATTCTGCTGGCTGAAATTTGTCGTTTCAATTATCCTTTTGTATGATTTTTTACATTGAAATAGAGATTGTATATATATAAATACAGCCATTATATAGTCGCCCATCATGTACATGTCAAAGACCAGCAATAAATATGAATTATTTATTGCCTCTAAAAAGGGCAAAAAACTGCCGTGTGAAATAATAACACATCCTTTACTGAGCTTCAATAGATAATGTCTGCAATTGATGAATTGTTTATGATTGTTATTTGTTGCTGTTTTTTGCTTTGCAGGACAAGCGTATCATACCAGAGCATTTAGTAAAATTGCTGCTTTATTGATATTTATTATGAGCTTGCTCCACCTACTTCTAGAACTCATCCAGTTATACACTCAAGGTTTATCGTATTGGCAGGATTATGCAAACTATATAGATTTGTCTTTATTCATCTGCACTGGGATATTCTCTAGCTCTGCATTACTACAATGTGTGTGTCCAAGATCTTGGCAGTGGCAAATAGGCAGTGTTGGAGTGTTCCTTGCTTGGATTAATCTACTAATTTATTTACGCATACTGCCTATAGGTATGGTTTTTTAAAGTGATACATTCTTAATATTATTAGTAGGTTCTATCTATTGTGCATAGAATATCATTGCCAAAAATTAGAGCACAATTTTGGAGGATTTCTAGAATGTGTATATGATTAACTTACTAGACCCTATTTTAATTTGCTCATCCTTTTAAACCAAGAATATTTAAAAAGCCCATGTAATTTTTTTGAAATTTTATGTTCTTTATTATAGTGAATAAGGCTTTTTAACTGGTAATTATACATTTGTTAAACTTCTTTGTTTTATTTCATTTTCTAGGAATACATATTTTGATGTTTGAGCAGATTTTTAAAACATTTTGGAAAGCTATTGTTCTCACAGTAACATTAGTGGTGGCTTTCTCTATAACCTTCTACATGATATTTCATGTTCCTAGTTCAGAGTACAAAGTGAGTTAAATTAATTTTAAATCAACAATGCTTAATAGCTGGGTAGGATATTATAAATTTCATTGTGTACTTCTTGTTGTATTACAAGACGACTATAAAGTTTAATGAATGTTGACACACAGAAGTTGAATTTCCCGACATTATAAATCTATAAATCTAGTACATGTACAAGTGTTAAATGCTTCAATTTAGCTTCATTTAATAGAAAAATTCGTTTACATGAAATTCTTTTTTCCAATGACAGAAAATAAAAATTCATGACTTTTAAATGCTTTAATTATATTGCAATTATATTATTTTTTTCACTGTAGCGCTCACCCTTTTCTACGCCAGGTCGTGCCCATATGAAGCTAATGGCCATGACTACTGGTGGTCTGAATTTTAATAGCCTGTTTCGGTTATCTACTGACCGTGAAAAATCAGACGAAGTACCACCAGAGCTGCCATTTGTTGGAGCTACTCATTTCTTATGGATAATATTCTTGGTGCTGATGCCAATTCTTCTGTCAAATTTACTTGTAAGTTAATACATTTATTGTTATCAGCTTACTCTATCTGAAAAGTGTCAATTTGTTAAATAAAATTTTTGTAAACTTGTGTTGATAACTAGTTAGAATTATTCTTTATCAACTCAAATTATCACCACATTTTTTGTCATAATTGTTAATGGATGCTTTTCAGGCAGTGAAAGTTGATTAAAAATATGTATTAACAGTTACATGATAACTATTGATATTAAAATGTTTACTTAAATGGAAATGCATAGTGTTTTTAGTAACATTCAGCTGAATTTTGTTGTCAGACTGCTCTAGCCATTGATGATGTCAAACAAATATATGAAGAATGTGAAATAATGGGATTGAGGCTGAAGGTAAGTGAACTATTTCTGTACAATTATAGAGAAAAGAATCAAGTTATGTTATGCTAGGATAGAATACAATTGATTTTATTTACTCTAGATCAGTCTAGCAATTTGCTAGCTGTGATTAGTTGACATAATCGATAGCTATGTCTGTGCATCTTTACAATAGTACCAGTTTACTTAGATTGCAAGTTTACTGGTATACGGTATAAATTAGTTTGTCAACAAATTATTTTTTTGTATTTATGTATTTACTTTTGTGAAAACTTAATATAAAAAATAAAAATTCCTATAATTGTTTTAATTGATTTTTTTCAGATTGATTTTCTTCTGCACATGGAAGGAATATTGCCTTGTATGAGAAACTACTTCAAGAAAATGCTGAACCAAACTGTGCTAGATAAGAAACCCTCTCTCTTCAGAAGAATTATGTCAATGACATTTGGCATTGCAATAAACTGCTACAATGATGTAGACGACTTTCAACAGAATTTAAAACCAAAAGTAATAGATAATAATGCTTAAAATAAGATAGTTTAAATAAGATAGTTATCTTTGGTATCAAACAAATAGCTAGTCATTTTTTAAAATACAACTATTCATTATTGAGAAGACTTTATAATTAAATAAGTAAAGATTAATGTATTTCAAATATAAATATTTCTTGCCTTTTTTAGGAAATAAAAGGCAGAAGCAGCCAACGTGATTTGGTTAAAAGGGTAAATGCAATTAGCTCTTCCAATGCGGAAATTAAGAATACAATGACCAAAATGATGGAAACCATGGCTTCATTGGAGAATACTATGAAATCCTTGCAGTCAATGATGAAAGACAAACAGTGAACAAGTAATTGCAGCTGAAAGAATAGCTTAGTGTATAAAGTAGTGCATTTTGATACATTTTAATTATTAAATTGTGAGTAATATGGAGCAATAATAATAAAATAAATTGTAGTTAGTCATATTTAACTTGGATATCTATTATTGTTTATAATAAAAATATCCAAACTTTATAGTTTTACTTATAAATATACTCGTTTGCTAGTCATGTGCAATATTGCAAACACGAGTGAGATAGCTATATTATGCTATAATTCGTAATAATGCAACATTTGAATAATTATGTATGTTAGTGTAGCTATATGCATAATTCCAAGAATGAATGTGGGCATTTCAACACATGGAAAAAGTTGTAGCATGTGAAAAGTGATAACTAAATATTTTCTATTTTGTATGGACTTAGCTATAGCAGATATTAAATTTATGCACAGTTTGATGTCTGGAAATACACAAGTAAGTGATAAAGATGAAAAGTTAGAAATGATGCAAAACTAAAATGTCATAATGACTGAAAGTTTGTGGAATGCAAATAACTTTTTTTGTTTTTTGTCATTTTCAGTATTGTGTTTTTTTGTCAACTGATGAAGACCTACGGGTCGAAACGTTTTGACTATTTACTACGAAAGCTAATAAATAAAATAACCAGAAATTGTATTACGTAGTAATGAACCTATACAGCATCAAATAACTTGTTATGAAGGCTCAGGGAATGCATGTGAAGACTGAAGCCTGAAAAAAGTGAGACTACCAAATGGATCAGGTGTGACATTAAAATTATTACTTATTTTTCATGCAGTCTAAAATATCTTACATGTTGCAACTATTATTGCAAAAAGCCTTAGTCATGTATCTAATACCTACACTTTAGATGTCTTTAATTGATCAACTATGATATTTTTTCAAAGTTGTACTTAGATATCATTGTTTTCTCCAACATGGTCACTTAACCTAGGTATTGAAGAATAATTTTGTAATTTGTTCTAAATGTTCTCTAAATCATGTCTTATTAATTTAACCTTGATCATATATAACACATAATTTTTTCATAGCAGCTGCTACGTCGGTAACATGCCTGTTACAGGTGTGACTTTTCGTATAGGGTATGCCCCTCAAACTTACTTGCCGGATTTTTTTGTCCAAAAAAGGAGGCTTTTCTGGCTTACCCCCATTTTCTTCTGGTACCACAGCGGTAAGCAAGCCTTATTTTAGGGTTAGGCTCAAAACTGTACGTAGGTTCTCTAGAAGTGCTTTCATTTTCAAGTCACAAATTTTAGTTGGGAGTGGTTATTATGGCATTAAAACCCTTTACCAGACCTTATTTAAGAAACTTCAGGGATAACATAATAAATAGTTTGTATGTGGGTGTGTTATTATTGTTTCCCTAGATAACCTAAACATTTTAAGTCTGTTCAATTGCTCCACTCATTTTGTTACAATGCTGAAATATCCGTAATTATTTAATAGGATATAAAAATTCATAAAATGAGGCCTAGTAAATCAAGCATAATATTATATATATATAATATATATATATAATATATATATATAATATGTATATATTATATTATATATATATATATTAATGAAATATCAAAAGTAGAAACTACCACCAATAGCCCGTTTATAATCGAAAAACTATTTGATAAGTGATAATATTTCTCTTGATTTTGTTATCATTGTTGTTACTACTATTCATCCTCTCCCAAATTCTCCTGTCTCCACAAATTCCTCATTGTTCAGCACTTAAATTCACGTAATTCACAATAACAAAGCTTAGTATCCTCAACAGCTTCCCTAATGTATGCAATTCATTCTAAATGTTCAAATTTTTACATTCCTATCTAGCAAAAACTGATAAAAAAAGTGCGAGCATTTTGAATGGTGGATATACTTGGCATACAGACTTTAATGGGAGACACATGTAAACTGCAATTAGCTAAGTAATACCATAATAATGATCTATTATTTAGATGAAAATCACATACACACAAGACCTGTATACATAGATGAACAGCAATCTCCAAAAGAAACAGCTAAATGACATTTTAATGAACATTTGTGTATCAAAGATTAAGCATATTTATTGCCGAAAGTTACAGTAGAATGATAAATATGACTTTTTGGGAAAAAATGGCTTTAACACAGGTTCTGTAACTAGCTAATCTGACAATATTTTTGATAATCAACTATGTGGGTGTGACATGTTTACCTTTAATAAGGAATCATTTCAGAAATTGTGGCAGATTTTAGGACCTAGCATTCATGAAGATAATCCTATTCATCATGTTTGTGGGAATGGTCACCTTATGCTGTGTAGTCTTTGCAGTAGTAACACTACACACTGTCATTTGATATACTTACCAAATTATGAACAACATTGATCTATAATGTCATAGCAATTGAATATTTCTTAAATTATATGCAAAAACATATCTTGGGACTAATCTAGAGGTGGTACCAGTGTTGTTTAGGTTTAGCGCTTCCAGACTTTCTTTGTTTTAGTTATTCATACTAAAAAAATATCTTGAAAGCTTAGTTTTAGTTTTTTTCCCAAATTTTCCCTGAAGATTTAGTTAGTTTTGAGTTTTTCTTCAATACCATGTAGAAGATTTAGTTAGTTATACTATCAATTGTCTTAGTTTTAGTTAATTTATGTTGCCTCTCACATTCTGCAATAATGAGACTCCTTAAAGAAAGTTGTTCATGTAGTTTTTCCAAAGAACTTCAAAAATGGCATTTTTCTGTGAAAACTTGGGTATTATTAATAAAGTATGGTATTTGTTATGTAGTTTAGAGAATAATTACTTGATGGGAACTTATATTTTCATTTAATAATGACATAATTTAAGGTGAATTGTTTACAATAAAATTGCGTAGTTTTAGTTTTTGTCCTCCACTCTACTGGTAGTTTTAGTTATTATTGAATTTACTGTCTTCTAAAATAATTAGTTTTAGTTTTTTCATATTCTCTACAGCTTAGTTTTAGTTATTCTCACTAGGTGGTACTACATAAGAAACATAATACCATTTCATTTTGTAGCTCAGAAGCTCATTACTTAGTACAAAGGTGAACAAATGTGAATGATGCTGTCTTTAGTATGTCCAGTTCAATTGCCATTTGTGCTGAGTACACCAAAAGTCCATAGATAAACATATATTTACAATTACACACATAATTACAGTGCTCAAATAATTATTAATCCAATCCGTGATTCAACTTATTATATTAATTAGCAATGAAATAACGTAATTCATCATTATAATCATTCATATTCAACACAACTATATAATAATAACACATTTCTAATATTCAATGTACATTATCTAAAATCGAATCATGCTCAATCAATAAATATTAATATTGCTGTCTATTGAATTCTACACAGCTCGAGCAAGACCAACTCTATTCTTGTCCATATCGAATTCTGTATAATAGTTATGCATGAATAAATCACCAAGAATCAAATCATTTCCATCTGATACAACTAAACCAAGTATACGTATATCACATGGTCTAAAAGTGCCATTTTCACCTGGAATCTGCAGAAATATAATATTTATTGAATACAAATGTAATATTAAAAACAAGACAAAAGAATTTTACTAATATGAAATAAGCTCAGTTCAATCAAATATCGCAGACACTTCACAAAGTCTTCTTGTATTAGTTATGCTTGCAGTATTGTCAACCAATAATTTAGGACAATTAGCAGTACTATAACTGGAAAGTAACCGTATAATATCTATTGATGTAATTTTTTATCTGTAAATTTTTTTCATCAGTAACCTTTTCTAATTTTAGTTAGGTCATAATTTCTAACTAATTGTACCATTAACCTACACTACAATATTATATTGATTATACCTAATTGAAAATTTAATGATATTTTATCCGAATTGCGATATGACGATCATAGAATTTGAGATTATATAATCTACTATTATCTGTATACTAACCTGTTGATTGTCCAAGCAAAAACTTACATAGTCTTGAGATGTTAAAGTGTACTCTGAATTTCCTGTGAACACCAAATCAGGAAGGTTGTCACCGCAAGCCACTGTGAGTTCTTTCTAAAAAATAATTATTATTTAGTAATCAATTATCATTCCCATTATTGCTTATGTCAAATATGCAAGTACCCTGCCACATGGTAGCACTTTGCATTAAAACTTTAATCAATGAGGAATAATGACAGAATGCCATATTACTGTCAATTTAATTATTTTTGAATTACATACTTCAGAAAATAAAATATACAGTTTTATCACACTATTCACACTGAGTAGTTTTATCTCACTATGCTTTACAACAATATTATGAGGGGAATTAGCTATGTCTTAAAGTATAAAATAAACCTGAAAATATTTCATACAAAATAAGGGGAAATCTGATATACAGTGGATAATATACTAAAAGGGAGGAACCAAACAAAGGAAGGTGTGAGGACAAAAGATTGGCTATAACTATTTCTTACATCACTTAAAGCAATAAAATGTTTCCTCTCAACTTGTTTAAAATAACTCCTGAGTTCAGAGTTCAGAGTACCAATTCAGAAAGTAAATTTAATACATAGCTTGTGTATACATTTTTGTGAGATCTATCACCAAACACAATCACTGTGTCACTGCTTTGATATAAGATAGTATCTACCCTGCTTATTCTAAAGTTATAAGCTAAGTATAAGATAGATTATACTTGACTTGGAAAAAGCTAGCTTATTCCATAATAGTTGTTATCATGAATATGATCTAGCTTATATTGACAAGCTAAGTATAAGCTGATCGATTGGAGAAAGAAAGTTCCACAAGTGAACAATTCTATTAAAGTATTGGTGATGAGTTGTGCTATATAAATGTCTATTGTAGTGCAGTTTGTAGAAAGTATTCAATCTAGTATTATTTGGGGGAATGAAATTTACTTAAATAGGTCAAAATTATCAGTGCCATGCTTCAAATACTTGACCAGAAAGAGAACATCATGAAGCTCCAACCTAGTTGCTAATGAAAGCAATTTCAGTGCACTTTGAATTGAAGAGTATAGTTGTTAAAAATAAACTTGTTGCCCTTTGTTGTACAATATCTAACTTTATGATGTCACTTAGTAAACTGGGCCTCCATAATTGGGAACAGTAAGTCAGCTCAGATCTTACAAGAGTAATAGTACGACATTTTGTGGCAAAAATATTGAGTCAACCTTGAACAAATTGCAACAAAAGCAAACTCAACTGATTATGTTTATTGATTATGTTCTCGATAACAACAAAAATTTTTTTAAAGGGAATCCTCTTGGCGGAATATGCTGAAAATCAGTAAATTGTGTAAACAACTTAAATTTTACTTAATGGTTTGTAGTTTTTGGTATTTCGGTCATATCTTTGTTTTGGTACCTCTTATACCAAAAGTTAATATATCAGATAGGTCGTAAATAGGCCAACATTTTGATAGTAAAGTTAGTAGTCAGAGACTAATTATGACTGAGTTACATAATTTTTCAATTATCTGTGATAATTTAATAATTTAGTCGACTTTCAAATGTTTTTTTTTTCCTCATCATCATCAGGAGACGTGTTTGTGCAACCAGTTTCCTTGCTTCTTGTGCAAGAAGCTGGGAGGGACGTGGTAACCCAACATGATAACTATGAACACTGGTGATGTGTAAAAAATAATGCATCCTGTTTAGTTCAATTTCCTATTTGGCTACTCACACTGGCTGCTACAATTTTGTTACATTGTGTGCTATTTTTATCTTAATATCTCTTCAGTATGGTGCTGATCTTAGTATGAAACATAGCTTAAATTGAAGACCAATGAGATAAGTAATAAGGCAAAGTGAAAAATAGTTTATGTAGTAGCTATTAGCTAATCTTCTACGCTATGTCTATTAGATCTGATGTTATACCATTCAACCAATACCTGACCATTTCATCATCTTGCCTGATTACTTGACAGACTTTATTTTCAATGAGCTATATTCATGTTCAAGAAAGATCCCACTACTATCTCAAACTTCAGCATAGAGAATGGTCATGTCAAGTAAGCACTATGAAGATGGTCTTCACACTGAGCTGGAACAGTTAGCAAGCAACATATTGTACTTGTTGATTGAAATTGTGTCAACAAGAATTTACATATAAATATAATTCAGAAAGCTTTGCATAAAAAAGAGAAACTTATAATCTCACCAGTAAATGCAAAAGTGAAAAAAATAATTAGAGCAGCTTTATTCCATATCACATTCTGTTCAGTTCTCTGCTATGCATCGAAAGTGCTTGTAAAAATAGTGAGGAATACACTGACGTAATGAAAAAGCTGGTCTCTCTGATAGAAACTGATGGTTATTTTTTGCTGATGTCCACCATTCGTGAGAAGTCTGACATCGGATATTACACTGTCAATAATGTAAGGCATTGTGATCTTGCAGTAAAAAGAAATAATGTATTGAAATCAGCAAAAGAATGGGGCCTGCAAATTATAAGAGAAGAGAATTTCCAACATGTATTTCCTCTCACTAACCTGGATCATTTTACATTACTTATTATTCAAAAAAAAGTGATGTAAAATGCTTTATAAATTATTATTTGTGATAGTTATTAGTGGACTAGTAAATTAGAAACCGTCCTTCTGTAAAAATTATAGTGTGAAAACCCACCAAATCCATATGAACCAAACTGGTGGTGTGAATGCCAACCATCAATGCATAGTCTGTCCTTCACCTAGTGTGAAAGCACAATTAGCATGAAATTCGCACTCAAGGGAATAGCATAGACCCTTTACCAAAAATTAATCATATTCATGTTCAAGCAAAAACCAAGGCTATTGTCATTGTAATCTACTTTATAAAGGTGTTGTACGCTTATGTGCTACACTGTAAAAATTATAGCGTGAAAACCCACCAAATTCACACCAAACTGGTGGTGTGAATGCCCACCACCTATGCATAGTGTGTCCTTCACACTTTCTTCCTAGTGTGAATGCACACTTAGTGTGAATTTCACACTCAATGGAATAGCATGGTCCCTTTACCGAACATTAATTATATTCATATGCATGCTATTATCATTGTAATCTACCTTATAAATGTTTTGTACACTTGTGTGCTAGATAAGAGAGTTGACTAAGATTTTAGTCGTCTGATTAATGCGATCTGGGAATACACCAATCTCTTTTTGGAAAAAAAATGTCGATATGTGTTACTAGAATCAATGTAACTTAGAATAATTCAGCATTAATGTAAGTATGAGTTCATAGTGATTGTGGTGAGAATTCACACTAAATTTGGTGTGCACTTCACACCCAAACAATGAGGTGTGCGCATCACACCATATTTTGGTGTGACTATTGTTACAAGTGATTCACGCTTAATTTGGTGTGAACTACACACCTTTTGGTTTACAGTGTAGGTAAGAGAGTTTGCAAAGATTTGGTCCTTTGATTAATGAGATCTGGGGTTCAGGCACAGAACTTACACCAATCTCTTTTTGGAAAATAATATTGATTACATTAATATAATTTAGAACCAACCCAACTTAAAATAATTGAGCATTAATGTAAATATAAGTTCACACTGTTTAGGGTGTGAATTCACATTCAATTTGGCGTGTACTTCACACCAAAACGATGAGGTGTGCACATCACACCATATTTTGGTGTGACTATTGTTACAAGTGATTCATGCTTGATTTGGTGTGAACTACACGCCTTTTGGTTCAATGTAACAATGAAAGTGTGTTTAAATAACTATAATTTTGTAGAATAGCATATATTTTGGGATCAATTTGGGCTGTATGATTTCATTTCTAGTGGTTACAAACTCCGGGGGGAAAAAAAATCAAAGTAGTCTCCTGTAGTATGCCACTGTAAAAATTATAGTGTGAAGACCCACCAAATTCCCACCAAACTGGTGGTGTGAATACCCACCATCAACGCATAGCATGTACTTTACACTATCCGCTTAGTGTGAATGCACACTTAGCATGAAATTCACACTGAAGGGAATAACATGAACTCTTTATCAAACATTCATTATATTAACGTGCAGGCAAAAACCAATGGTATTATCACTGTAATCTACCTTATAAATGTGTTGTACACTTATGCGAGGTAAGAGAGTTGACAAAGACTTTGGTCCTGATTAATGAGATCTGGGATTCAGGCACAGAACATACACCAATCTCTTTTTGAAAAATAATGTTGATATATAAATATAACTCAACTTAAAATTATTCAGCATTAATGTAAGTATGAGTTCACATTGTTTGTGGTGTGAATTTACACTCAATTTGGTGTGAATTCACACTGAATTTGGTGCGTACTTCACACTAAAATGATGAGGTGTACACATCACACAATAATTTGGTGTGAACATTGTTACAAGTGATTCACACTTAATTTGGTGTAAACTACAACCTTTTGGTTTACAGTGTGCTAGCTACTTGAAACTGTGGATTGTATAAATGGTGTGTCAAACTAATGAGAGGATAGTCATATGTGATGGATTTTAGTTTATAGTATTTAGAAACAAAAACAGTATGGTAATTAAAATAAGAGACATTATAGCTATACCACATCATCCAGCCATTGGTTTTTCGTGTGTCCTTGGCCTCCATCCCCAGAGATTTTCCAAAAAGCTTCTTATTAACTAGAACGTTTTTAAGGCCACTAAAGTTATCAGGGGTTGGAGTAATTTCAGTCACCACTTCACCCAGGGAGAAGAAAGAAGCCATAGACAGCTACGACCACTGTGGAGTTTTCTGCAGCAATTTCAGCTCCACCTACAACATTTTCCGCCTAGATATAGCCCCGCCTCCTATAGCAGCATTCGCTGTTAAACTGATCGAGTTCAAAGATGAAACAGTCGGCTGGAAAAATTTCTAAGTCGAAACTCGTCCAAAAAAAAATTCGCCCTGGTCGGGCCAAATTTTAGTCTCATCACCCCCCTCTCGCACCCGCAAAAACAACTGTGGGGTGCGCGCCACCAGTCTACCTCACCGGACCACAACAGTCTACCTCACCACAACAGTCTACCTCACCACACGTGCTAGACATATGGACATAGTATAGGGTCACCTCTTTGTCTTGGGGCTGGGGGAGTTGAGTCCTAAATATTTACAACTAGTGGTGCGCTCGAATAGCGCAAATGCATGGCGAGCGAGTAAATATATGAGTATGTATAGGTAAAGATGATTTGTGAAGGAAAACACTAAATAATAGCAATGATTAGACATGAAGAGTTAACAATAACAGAATTACCTGAATAAACTTAGAAAGCAGTGGCAAAGAAGCGCAGCTTGACAAAGACTTCACAATTGTTTCAAGAAGGGAGTAGCTATAAACGTTTTTGTTGAAACAAAGTTGCGTAAGGCATTGCAGCAGGATTCTCCGTTCTCGTTAATTGAAAAATACTGGAACTGTGAACGCTTTACCTAACATACGTAATTAGAAGCGCGGGCGAAATTTTTGACGTACGCATACATACCTATATATAATTGGCGAGCGAGCGTAGCGAGCGAGACACTTACAGGGGTAACACAATCGAAAATCGGGGATGTTAGTTTATTGGCGAGCGAGCGAAGCGAGCGAGACACTCTCAGGGGTAACACAATCGAGATTTCGCTATATTTATTTATTTATCTGTTTATGGGGTACGTGAGACCTCTGTTTTCGCACGCGCTTCTAATTACGTAAGTTAGGTAAAGAGTTCACAGTTCCAGTATTTTTTCAATTAACGAGCTCTGAGAATCCTTAGTGGCGGTGGTAAGTCAATGCTCTCTTTGTCATGGCTATAAGCCGTGCGCAACAGTATTTACTTGAAAATACATTGTCCACTAGACTACTGCGAAGGTAAGTCTGTGTAGGTGCATGTCCAGCTGTGTCAAAGCATTGTGTGTTACAACCACTACTTAGCTAAAGAATATCACAAAGAAAACTTTTAAATAACGTGTATTGTTTTGTTGTTGTTTTTTTTCCTTCAATCCAAGCAGTTGCAGAGTTGTCACTATGGCACTGAAATTCATTTACCAAGTATGCGAAATTTAAAAACTGGACCTTATTTTCAGTAGCTTCAGTGTTAGAAGTCAAAATCATTCATATAAAAACAGTATAGTCTTTAGGCTCGCTCGCCATTTGTGCTCAAGCACATCACTAGTTTATTTATTTATTTATTTGTATATATGTATGGACGTACGTAAGGCATTTTTGTACTTTGACCCTCGCGTTTTTGTGTTAGTTCGGTTGCCGACCCCGTCCCAAATTGCACTAAACAGAATCCTCTGGTTTATCGATCAGTACCCGTATCACCCTAGAAATTGGATTGTTTACCGTTTAATTTAATAGTTCTCCTTGTTTCGGTTAAGTCTATTATGGAACGGCTTTCTGAACAGAAGCGGGTGTTGCTTTGGACTGCTCCTAGGTGTGCCTCAAGTGTTTTTGAAAGGTCTATAAGAGAACTCAAGGGAGTGAAGGTTATTTACGAACCACACCAGCGTGCGTTTTTGAACGGAACGAGCGAAACTAAACATTTCTCTCACACTGATCTATCATACGAGCATGCTGACAGTATTTTATTAGAAGACTACAGGACCTTCCAAGCAGTTTTCTGTAAAAATATGGCGTTTTTTATTCCAAGTGATCGTATGGAGTTGTATTTAAAAGGAAAATTTTCCAACTATCAGCATACATTCCTGATTAGAAATCCTCATTTATCAATACCTTCCCGCTGGAAGATTTGTGCTGAACATGGATATAAATTTTCGTATGTGGCATCCATTGGCTATGCTAATCTTCACAAAATGTTTGAGCATGTTAGAAGTTTATGTTCAGATGTTATTGTAGTTGATGCTTCAGATTTGTTGAATAATCCAGAAAAAATGATGCAGCAGTACTGCATGAAAACAGGTTTGCCCTATGATAAATCAATGTTGACATGGACACCAGGTGTTGTTCAGGATTGGACTATAAATAAGATGCATCAGATTTGGCATGGTAATGTTATTAATAGTTCTGGCTTCAATGTTCCCAAATCTCAGTCTAGTGAAATTAGCCAGAGTATTCATCTGCCTCTTGAAGTACAAGAAAGCATAAAGGAGTCCATGCCATATTATGAAGATATTTATAAGTACAGAATTCAAATTTGACTGTACATTTGTTAATAGCTGTCTTTGTACTGACTTAGCTGTTCCATGTTCCAAGTATTGTAAAACTTTTCTTACACATGAAAACTTCATAGAATCAGATAAAATAATAAAAAGGGCATAACAAATAGTCCCCCTTACCCCAGGGGGACATTGAGGGGGGGAGGGGGAGAAGGTCAGAAGTTTTGGCTATCTCTGATTACAGCAGTGTAGTAAGGGGGTGGGTGGGGGTAGTTGGGGGTTCTCTTCAAGAGGTGAAGGTGATATTGCAGTCAATGTGTCTTCAGTTATCCTTTTACTAACTCCAGCCTTCCTTGAAACATTTAGGCGCCGTAGAGGGGTAGGCAGGGTAGGCTGTGGCCTACCCACTTTTTTTTGTGCACTCGCATAGCTACAAGTATGTCCAAGTTGAGTTGGCTGCAAGAAAAACTTGAATAACTTTAGAACGGAAGCAGCTACGCATCCGGGGTTTGCACCATTAAGCTCGCGCCGAAGCGGTTAAAAATATTCCCTCAGTATACTCCAAAACCGGAGAGAAAGTGCTATTCCAAAACTCAATACAAAAGTCTATGGGAATAGAAAAAACCACAGGTTTCCCGCTCAAAACGCGCCCGCTTTTAGTCACGAGGTACGGCTCAATTGATCACGCGACTGTCTTCATTAAGAATTTTGTAAACAATGAGCGGCTTCTCCTCAGATTGCTGCGTTTCTAGCTTTATATCGCGATTAGCTTAGGTTGCCAGTGTGTTCTGAAAGTGCTTACAGTTCCAGCTACAATGCAAGATATAGGTATACAGTAAGTATCTCAGATGGAAAGTGAAAGAGCTGATAATAGACACTACATTCTAAAAATTATCTCTGCACTGACGTTATTAGCTCAGCAAGGCATTGCCATACGAGGCCATGACAACAAAGAATCAAATTTTTACCAGCTTTTGCAGCTTCTGGCCCTGGAAGATAATAAACTTAAGCGGTGGCTTCAGAGAAAAAATGACAAGTATTGTTTTGGTGATATACAAAATGAAATTTTAAAATTAATGGCAAGGCATGTTTTGAATGAAATAACTACAATACTTCAATCTGCTCCTTTTTTTCCCCCGCTAATGGTAGATGAAACCACAGATATATCAAACAAGGAACAAGTTGTTTTTTGCTTTAGATGGGTGGACCAGTTTTTGAACGCACATGAAGAATTTCTTGGTCTTTATTGTACAGGGTCTACAGAAGCTTCAGTAAATTTTAGTGTCATCAAAGATGTGATGATGAGGATGAATGTAAGTTTTACGAAGCTAAGGGGTCAATGTTATGATGGAGCTGCTTCCAAGTCTGGCTCTCGATCAGGTGTTGCAACATGTATTGTGCGAGAGGAACCGAAAGCTATAGACCCACTGTTACGGCCATTCCTTAAATCTTGCCTGTTGAGATACCATAAAAATTGTACTTTAATGAGAAATGGATTAGATATTGTGCATGAAATCACAAAGCTTGTTAAGAAATCTCCTAGAAGAGATAATACATTAGAGTCAATTTAACAACAACTTGATTCTGATGGCCCAGGATTACGCATTTTATGTCCGACTAGATGGACTGTGTATGCTAATGCATTACAGAGTATATTAGCTAACTATGAGGCACTTTTGAAGCTGTGGGAAGAATCTCTGGAGCATGTCAAAGAAACTGAAATGAGAGCACGTATAATAGGAGTACAGTCATGTATGAGAACATTTGAGTTTTTTTTGGTGTCCTCTTGGGTGAGTTAATTATAAGGCATAGTGATAACTTAAGTAAAACTTTACAGTCGCCAAAGCTTTCAGCAGCAGAGGCTCAAACAGTTGTAGTAATGACTGTGAAGACATTACAATATCTCAGAAATGAAGACCACTTCAAGATTTTTGGACCTCTGTACTCAAATAAGGGAATGATTTGTCTGTTACTGATCCTGAGCTACCAACAAGAAGAAAAGCTCCTAGAAGACTTGAAGTTGGTGATTCTGAAGGTGTTGTGATTACAGACATGGAAAGTTATTATATACGTATTATAATTATGAATACAATTATACTAGCATCATAATTTCCTTACTTTGTTTTCTTGCAATAATGAGCATAATATAATAATAATAATAATAATAATAATAATAATAATGTGTGTCAGTAACGACGACGGTGTGTGTATTCATGAACAACTGACAATTGCTTTGTTAGGATTGGGTCCAAGAGCTCCCTTGACAACCTTTCCACCAATACCTCCAAGGGTTCCACCAACACCGCCAAGGGCTCCACCAACACCTCCAGGGGTTCCACCAACTCCTCCAAGGGTTCCACTAACACCTCCAAGGGTTCCACCAACACCTCCAGGGGTTCCACCAACACCTCCAAGGGTTCCACCAACACCTCCAAGGGTTCCACCAACACCTCCAAGGGTTCCACGGCTTGTCGCCATCTCAAGTTATCACCAGCAGCTACGAAATGATCGTGTTGTTGTAACCAGCCTTCTTATAAACTCAATATATTTACCTGAATGTCTACTCTACAAAGCTAGCATCCGTACTGAGCAGTGGCCAACTGTCCAGATTGAAACAATGGAGTCACATGGGAAGTCAAGCAGTTCCTCTAAATAGAGCTCCTACATTATCCAACCAATATAATTTCATGATAGAAAATTGCACCAATGAGATGATAGTTCATTTCAAAGCCAATCATTTTATGTGCTAGTCTATAATCTCTATATTAAAGAAACTGGCTGTTGATATATCATTGTAGGATCATCTGTCTTCCATTTACCAGAGGCGGCGCCGACGGTCCGGCCAACTCCGGCTATGGCCGGACCACTTTTTTGTATAGGTGGGTGTGGTCAATTTATTGCGCGCTAGGTTGAAATCGCTTGCACTGCGCACACTGACTGCTATGGCAGCATCCTGCAGCTCTATTACTGCTCATTCTTCAACCATGGTGGAAGATTTACCTGAATCCCCACATCAGCAACAATCTTATGATTCTTCATGTTCACCAAGAATATTATACTGACAACATCAACTTGACAGAAGTTGCCAATGATTTTGTAAGCAGAGGTGATCGAAGAATTAAACTATTTGGACACTTTTAGAACCTAGACATTATATTATCTTATTAAATGGTCAACATTATTTTTGTTTTTTACATTGTAATTGTTCATTAATCTCTCTTAATTATTGTTGTTATATCATTACTATTACAACTATATAACTTGATATCAGAATACAAGTAAGAAATGAAAAAGAATGATATCAATAGTTCAATTTAGTGTAAGTAAGTACTGTAAAAGTGAGAAGAAAAAAAATGAAAATGTGCAGATAGAGTAGCTTGCTGGTGGTGCAGCCCAGAGTTGCTACTGCACTTGCCCTGTTGCACTGCGATATACAGAGAGCCTCTGGAAAAAAGATGACTAGTGGAATTCACTTCACCTGACTACTGCCTCAGTTGATTTTCCAGCATCTACAAAAAGTGAAGTAAGTCCCAGCCAACCACCTCCAGAGGTCTCTATAGCAATTAATTAAAATATTTTAACCTCAAGCCACACCCACTTCCTGGCCTGACCACCTAAAATTTGCCAGAGCCGCCTCTGATTACTCTGTTGCTATGACAGTTCATTTCAAAGCCAATCATTTTATGTGCTAGTCTATAATCTCTATATTAAAGACACTGGCTGTTGATATATCATGTAGGATCATCTGTCTTCCATTACTCTGTTGCTATGACAGCTGTATCACTCTCAAAATATGCACAATTCCTTATTATCTGCTAGTATAGCTATAGGGGAAAAGCATGTGTCATATATCTGTGGCTACTTCAGTTGGTAGGCATGATTTAGAATGTAATGAGTGCAACACAATTTCCCATCAAAGATACTAACAGGCACACAGCACATGATTGAATGTGCAGTATATCTATAAATATGCATTCTTTTAATAACTTCATATTCTTGTTTACTTAGCTACTCATTTCACACATTTTGTAAAACTTAACTACAGTAATTCTTTTTGAGTTTTGATTACAATAATTCTGATGAGAAGTCTGATACCATTCTTAACAAAGTTTGTTGTATCACAGATAGTCTATTGTATCACAGATAGTCTATTGTATCACACATAGTCTATTGTATCATAGATAGTCTATTGTATCACACATAGTCTATTGTATCACACATAGTCTATTGTATCACACATAGTCTATTGTATCACAGATAGTCTATTGTATCACACATAGTCTATTGTATCATAGATAGTCTATTGTATCACACATAGTCTATTGTATCATGATAGTCTATTGTATCACACATAGTCTATTGTATCACACATAGTCTATTGTATCATATATAGTCTATTGTATCACACATAGTCTATTGTATCACAGATAGTCTATATTAGCTATCAAAAATGAATATAATTGCCCACATGATATTTAGCTATATAGAAAAATAAAGTATAGCTATATCAACATTTCTATATACATCTACCTGTTGTCATAGGTTCACAGTATTTTGCTTGCAAGTGAAATCATCTCTTAACTCATTAAGTGCAACAAAACATTTTGGTACAGGAAAATATCACGAGTCCGTTGGCTTAGTATTTTACACCAGTGCCTCTGACGGGAGTGTAAATAAGGCCAATCAGACGAGTGATACTCTCTGGTATCAAATGAATAATGAATTTATTGTGTTTTATGACTAATGACTCATACAGATTCTTATATCTGAATATGTCTACTCTACAAAGCTAGCATCGGTCTGAACAATGGCTAACTCCCAGATTGAAACAATGGAGTCACATGGGAAGTCAAGCAGTTCCTCCAAAGAGCTCCTACATTATCCAACCAACATAATTTCCTGACAGCAAATTGTACCAATGGGATGATAGTTGATAAGTTCAAAGCCAATCATTTTATGTGCTAGTCTATAGATACTCTCTATATTAAAGAATCTGGCTATTGATATATCATTGTGGGATCATGTCTTCCATAAATCAGTTGCTATTCACTCTCAAATACAGAATTCTTATCTGCTGGTATAGCTATAGGGAAGGAAAAAAAAGCATGTGTCATATATCTGTAGCTACTTCAGTTGGTAGGCATGATTTAGAATGTAATGAAAGCAACACAATTTCTTATCAAAAATACTCACAGCACATGATTGAATGTGCAGCATTATGTGCTTCAGATAGATATTCCATATAATGTAACTGTTACTTTTGGAGCGTTTTTTTTTCTCCCTACTTTTTATGACTTGATTGTGTAGCATTCCTCTTAAATGAAATAAATCTGATAACCGTTTTCCTTTAGAGATGTAATTACATGTAAATCTTCTTTGGCTGTGTCCTCACAAATGCAACAGATCTTTCCTGCTCTATTAAACAGTGTTTTTGCAACAGCACTTTTATAATATAATGGGTGATGGGTGTCAAAAGAAAGATATTTGTTCGTGTTGTGTTGTTTTTTTGTACACTTTGGTTAACAAACTGCTATCACTCTTCTCTTGTGCATAATCTCAGTGTCCAAAAATGCCAATTTACGATCACATTTATCTCACTCTGTAGATGGTTCTTGAGTTTAGATAGATTAGAAAGTCGTCAATCAAGTCTACTTCCATTGCTGTGCAAATGTCATCCACATCAGAATTGTTGTGGTTTTGAGATTCCAGATTTTCTTGTAAAGAAAAGCATCTTGAATGATTACTTTTATTTTGTTTGTTTTCTCAAATTCTCCCAGAAGGTTTAGTTGTTTTCTTCAATATCATGTAGAAGATTTAATTACTTATACTATCAATTGACTTAGTTTTGGTTAATTTATGTTGACTCTCAAATTCTTTAATAATGAAACACTTTAAAGAAAGTAGTACAGGTAGTGTTCCTAAATAACTTTTAAAAAAATTAGCATATTTCTATGAAATCTTAGGTAGTATAAATATGATATTTTTATATATTTTAGAGAATTACTTGATGGCAATTTATGTCTTCATTTAACTGACGTAATTCAAGGTGAATTGTTTGTAACAATTTTTTTGCTTAGTATTAGTGTTTGTCATCCACTCTACAAGTAGTTTTAGTTATTATCGAATTTAAGCTATACTAATGACCCTTTCCATTGGTACTTTTGTAAAAATGAAATCACATCAAATGTTGCTAGGTGCCTGCCTGTAGGTAAATAGGAGCAAGTTAATTTGGGGTTGTTTGTCTCATGAGAAAGAACAGAAATGACTACATAATGTTGGTGTTCATGTTACTAACTTGAGTTAGCTGTGTGTGGAGACCGTTGAAGGTAGATCTCCACTACATATGGCTTCATTGAACTGAAAAACGTTTATATCCAGTTAATTGTTTAGTCCTGTTTGTGTAATGTGATTACCAGTTGAACAGAATAAAAGATGTTCTCCAATGTCAAGTTTGTTTGTTTTTGCAGTGCATGTGAAATGATAATTAGCCAATTTACTTTCATTCTCAACAGAATTTTTTGTTATATTCTGTTTTTAAGGCTTAGTGTGCTGAGACTATTACATTACGAGATTTTACTGAGCAAGAATTCATTTTGTATACCCAAACCTTTGTCATATTTTTGCCTTAGATATATTAGCAGTTTGGTATCATTGATAATTAAGTGTGCCAAATATCTAACACAAAAGGGGCGTTGCAAAGTAAATATCATTGTGGTGCTGTGCCCTATCAATTATACATAATTAAGTTATTAATTTCTTTTTCAATTATTCTTTAACACACAATTATTTTTTAATCTGGAAGTACTTTTCATCTTACCTTTAGAGCAATCTTCCTTCCAAGAAACTAAGTAAACGTCCCCAGCTTTTGGCTTCAGTGGAAGATGTGTCTGCACAACACCTGGATTTTTGAAGTACTTCAAAACTTGCGATATAGAGAGATCGCTGTCAATACCAGATTCCAAAGGTCTGCTTAGCACATCCATTTTCATACACTCAAGCTGATGCTTTGACAATGCGCATGAGCGAGTGAATGTGCACGATATATCAGAGGATACACCGGTGTATATACGCATGTGTGATGCGCGAGCGTTTACGTGTTGTCGGTGTGATCTGGTCTGGTGCGGTCTGGTCTGGTCTGTATTTTATACTCCCCCATAATTGGCTAACAGTAATTGACCGCCGCAATATATGTGCGGCAGAACAAGTTTGGTATGGCCATGTCCCCAGACCCATTCCCAGCATAGCGGTTCGGTAAAGGGTCTGGTAAAGGGTCTGGCTATGCCGGACTACTCCATACCGGCAATAAGTATCCATCCTAATGAATAATGAGTAGGTGTTTCTATGTTGATAAAGAGTACTTGTGAGTATTGGCAAAGGGATCTTGTGAATTTAGGTGAATGGAATCTGTGGCTGTTGCTGAATGTTTTCTGCAATACAAGTACGTGAATCCTATGAGTGTATGTAAAGATTTTTGTGACCGTTCAGTAATTTGTGATTGTTTGGTACAGGGTCTGTGCAATTATGGTGAAGGTTCCATGAACAATTTTAAATGGTGAAGCTAAGGACTGTGCCCAGGAAAATAGTAAGCATTAATATTCTTAACTGAACTGGAGAAAAGCATCGTGTTATTGATCGATCTTTACCTGTTGAATTAAGATGGTTTGGTAAAGAATCGTCAAAATCAATATCTCAGGTAGTGCAACTTGTGATTGTTCTAGATTGCAAGTGAAAGTGAAGTTTGTCATGGAAAATTACATCCATACTCAGTGTTGATCTGGGTTCTGACACTGGAAGTATCCAATGCGAATCCTGAATTAGAGAAAGTCCTGAGTGTATGTATTAGAAACTCGAATATATAACTCTTATGGGTTGTAAATCCACTGACAAGTTACACTGTCTCCGCACACACACAGAATTAGATATATTGGTTAGACAAGTTTGATATAGAATAGGAAGGGAGGAAAGGGTCTGGGACACTGCCATTGATTCAGCTGTTCTAGCTCCAGCAGGAAGTTGGTAGAGGTAATTATGCTTTAACACTATGAATAACGTTAGCAGCATAGAGACTTTAATCACTCCTTTAGCGAGCTGCAAATTAGTGCGTGGACAATGTGTTAGAGAGTGTGCACATCTGCAGCCACCTGAGTTACTCTAGTCTAAAGAAAGAAATGTATACATTTTTCCAGCAAAAACTGGGTTGATCCATTTTGATAAATATAATATATCGCTCGCAAGTTTCTTATTTACCGCACAGTCACTTAATGTTACTCATAATGCTAAAGTCTAATTGCCTCCATCAACTTCTGGGTGGAACTAGAACCACTGAGTCTAGCATTCCCATAGCACTAGTATTTGTCAAACTGCGTGACTTATATCGATGATGTATCCCAAGCCCTTTTCCACAATGTAGGACCAGATACATTCTCTCTAACATCAGCACTTTGAACCTGCACATCACAGCATACCCACTACAGTGTACACACAGTTTGATTGTGGTTTGCATCTTTCTTGGCGATCATAAATGGACTGAATATGCTGACCTATGAATGTGTGGTTTTTCCTTATGTCAACTGTCATCTGGCTGGACAAAAAGGTAGAACCACTGCTTCAACCCAATCTCCTCACCTTTTCTCTCCCATCAATGCCTTTTGTCATTCTTCATTTTTTGGCATTTCTTAGTAAGTGTCTTATCATATGTTTAGAAGACTGCACTCAATAACTAAAGTGAGTTATATCAACTAGAATGTAATCATACAGCCCAGTTGATCCCAAAATATGTACTTTTTGACAAAATTATATAGTTATTGAAACACACTTTCATTGTTATATTGCATTAGTGATCAAGGACAGTTTCTAATTTACTATTCCACAATATATATCATCAATAAAAAATTATAAAGCATCTCACACAACTTCTTTTTGAAAAATAAAGAATGTAAAATGTTCCAGGTTAGAGAGAGGAATTACACAATGGAAATTCTCTTCTCTTATATATTGCAGCCCACATTCTTTTGCTGATTTCAATACATTATTTCTTTTTACTGCGAGATCATAAAGCCTTACATTACCGACAGTGTAATATCCGATGTCGGACTTCTCACGAATGGTGGACATCAGCAAAAAATAACCGTCAGTTTCTATTAGAGAGACCAGCTTTTTTATTGCGTCTGTGTATTCCTCACTATTTTTACAAGCACTTTCGATGCACAGAGAACTGAACAGAATGTGGTATGGACCTTCATAACCTTCTGCTACAAATCGATCTTGAGTTATGTCACAGGGTACAACACCATTAATCTTTTGTTGCAACTCATTTTCCAAGAGTTTCGGTTGACATTCAGAGCTTTCAAGTTCAGCAACGTATTGGAAGTAGAAGGACCAGTTATAACAGCCAGGACTGCTGTTCAACCAACTCATGACATAATCCCTGTTAGATTTCTCATATTCAGCGAGAACAATTTTACTGGCAATAGAAGAAAACGCAATATCATAAACTGGAGTTGGACCACAGCCATAGTCTAATACTTTCACTTCTTTTGTAGAAAACTTCACCCCTCTACAAAACTTGATAATTTGTTGTAGCGTAAATTGCGCAACTGATTCAGGGTCTATCTTATTAGGGAATCGGTAGGAAATAAAAGAAGAAGGATCGAAATTCTCGCTAGGTTTCTCCTCAACGTCCATTTTTAAAACGCGATTAGATAGCTACCCACCCAAGTTTTAACACGCGACCCGTTGTTTTCCTTTTCATTTATATAGAAACAGGGTGAGGATCCAAGGCCGCACCTAGTCGGGCGGAGCCTGACCTCCTACCCGGGAGAGAGGTCGGTTCCGCCCAACTAAGGGGTACCAACGAAGTTTGTTGAAAATTTACAGTGTACAAGAAAGTTAGTTCATAGGATAACTGCATGCCCTTCATTCATAAATGAATGTCTAAGTCATCTATAGTTTATATTTAAAAATGGGCTGAGAAAGAAACTGTGAAGTTTATGGCTACAGGAAATAGAAGAAAAGTACTTTGGTAATTTGTAATTTTGGTAAAACTTTGATCATAATTGCATTATTATTCACTAAATACAGTTAATGTTTTCATATCGCCTGAGCCCCACCCCCCATTTTTAGTGAGCTAATAAGCCTCTGTAGGAGCTAGATGTTTCATCTGTTTCTCTAAGAATACTCATTTCAGATTTTCAAGCAACTACTTTGACCATCTTTTAATAAGAACTTCCTGATTGAGATTTGTCTGAGCAGTGGCCATGACTTCCATGTTTAATGACCGCCCTATGGTTAAGATATGGCCTGCTTAGCTGTCGTCGGCAACTTCTTGCTAAACAGACAAACTCACTATAGAACATCAGTGGCAAAGCTTATAGTGAGCTGGTGCTGGCTGTAAGCTGGCATATTAAATACATTGGATTTTCTGGTGTATGATATTAAGTAAATTTGCAGCGGTAACCAAACTTTCTCTGTCAGTTTCCAGGGGCTGATCCAGCGCTAGTGGGAAGTGGCGCAACTATATTTATCTTTCTTTCACAGGCTTTTTTTAAACAATCCTAGGTTTGATTTCCTTAGCAACAAAATATTTTTAATTTTGTACTGTTTAAAACATTCTAATTAAAGAGAGAATAATTCAACTGTTCCATAGGCTCCTTATGCACACATATCTAAGACGAAGCAATTACTAGGATGCATTTCAGACATATTTGATTGCAGGTAGCGAATTTAGTCTTTTAAGCTTGTGAAACAGTGGTATTTACATTATTCTCATGCAAGAGTACAATTTTTTTTAAGTGGGTGATTCTGTGTATCTTAAATTCGGCTCTCAGGTTGTTTGGAAGTGAAATTACAGAATGAGGGGAAAAAGATTTGTCATCAGGACCAGTTTCAAATTCGGACAACTGAAGTTAAGTATATTCTGAAGACAGAGGAACTCATCAGCAATGACTAAATCTTCATGAACATAACCTCTGATGTTTCCAACATCTAAATAAGATGCCACAAGAAATTCACCACTTCCTTATCAGTACAAGATCATAGCCATCAAGGCTTATCTGGTCAACCAAGAAAGTCTTATCCTCAAGGGATTGAAGACCACATCAGTGGTTACTGGAGCAGCCCCACCCCTCAACTACAGGCTAGCTCTGTGGACTGATTTAGCTGTAGGTGCTAATGGACCACCTATTCACTAATTAGCGTACCTTCACTGCATTCACACAAACAATTATTCTATTCTAACTTTACCTTTTTCATGCCTGCCCTTATCTTATAGTACAATCCCCATTCCATTCCACTCACATATATACTTGTAACACTCTCATTCTATTCAGTTCTTTAAGCTTGTCCTACTTTTTATAGTTCTTGTTTGCTTTTGTGTATATCATTTATTTTGTTTTGTTTTATGTTCTGTAATTGTGTGCTACTACAGTTACAACTAGGACAAAGTTGATTGCATGCATTTGAGCATTTTTAAATTAGTTATTTTCTTTATATTGTTGTCAATTTCTTAATTTCAATTTTTTCTCATAGAGGGGAGAAAAGTGATATCTTATTATTGACTAGTCCTTAATGAGTTCTATTACATCATTGTTGTGGTTCACTTGCTGTTCAGTAATTATTTCAGTCATAGTCTTATTCAGTAGTTCAAGTTGTATTGTATCTTGTGTGAATTGTGCTTTGGAATTATTTGAACTTTAACAATTGGTTGAATTGAACCTAGCTATGATAAGAATTTACAATCATTTTATCAATAAACAAATTGTTCCAACAAAACCATAGCAATTTCAAGAACATTAAACAAAATACTTTTTTATTTTACAGATTACACATTATGGAACTTTAGGCTATTGTATACTGAATGGTCCTTGTGATACGAAATAATTCACCTGCATAGGTACCAAATACTTGCTCTTATCTTTTGAGCTACACTTTTGAAATAATCACAACAAGTTCAAATGGTTGTAGTTGAGTTATATTCTGCATTAGAGCTGATCAAGAAACTTTATAAGCACTTATGTTCATGGCTTTTAAAGTCATCACTTATGGCTTCAGTAATGTCCACATTGGTGTTGAATTCTTTTAGTACTGTGAAGGGGATGTTGAGACGTTTAAAACTATCAGACAACATTGATGACACTATCGCCTCATCTGAATTCACGTGTCGATGAATTACACAGAGTGGTTCATATAGTGGCCCCTCTCCGATGTAAAGAAATGAAAGCAGAGCCTATAAGTAAAATTTAAAAATTTAAACTTTTAACGATGCAAAACGAACGTTTATTTATCCAACACATTAAGTTAAGTGCTGCAGTTATGAATCCTCATCAACACCACCACATTTATTTATTTTGCTGTCCATAACCAATTTCAGTTTAAATTTCCAGACCTGTCCAATATACAATTGAGCTCAATCAGACTACTCAATATAGGGTGAACATACTTAAACCATCTTATAGTAAATGAAAAAGTGAACTATCAAATCAAAAGTTTTTTTTTATGAATTATGTATAGCCTGCACAACTTGGTTATCCCACTCCATGTGGTAGGGTGACTTAACACTTGTGGCTGAATGCATGAACATATATAGTATAATTATAATAATACAAACATTTAGAGTAATTAAACATAATCATATCCCACTATTAGCTATCACGTTTTAATGAACATTGATTATAGGAAAAAAGAAAAAAATGATAACATAATTTCTGCACAACCAAAGATAAAACCTCACTATCACATGTCATTGGTGCTTATGTCAAAATTAATATGCTTTTGTAACCTTTTTCTTTCGTTAGTTCAATAGCGCGCTTGATTCCTTCCATGCAAGACTTGATGTAGTAGTATAAAGAATGCATTGCCAACACAATATCAAACCTTGATTCCGGAATATCTTGCAATAAATCTTGATTGTACACGTTAATCTTAACGTCACGTAAATATAACAACAGAGCTTTAGCCTTAGCACTTCTTGCAGAATCAATCTCCACTCCAACAAATTCCAGATTTATTCCTGGATATTTTTCAAAAAAATTCACAATGATGTTTCTCCATCTCCACATCCAAGACTGCAGATACGAAATGCATTTCCTTGAGAACAAGACTTCTGCTTTGAGATTTCATCTAAAACAGTTTCCACTGCTACTGGTGATTCATCACCTAAAATCTTATAAAGACATAAGTGCCAAAATTATATAAACACAAAGCCTCATAATTACTCACGTTTGAAAATTACAATTAAAAGTTTGAGAGGAATAGTGATGTGATTGAGTAATAGTATTTTAGTTCTTGAAGGCTAATTCATCTTGCTCAGGAGTCACACAGATTATAACTAAATGTTATGCCTTTGTTTAACAAAAAAGTTTGTAACCTACCATGGATCCAGAAACTGTCATGCTGTTTTATAATACACTTTAATAATAACTTAATCTTAGTCATAGTAGGACAGGTAGTAAAAATTCTATATTAAGTTTTAAAAACATGACATATAGCTACCTCATAATTTTTTTGAAGATGTGTTTCATAAATAGAGTAGTAATCTGAACTAAAAATTTTGTCAAAGTACTTTCCGCTTTCAAACTATTATTCAATTCTAACATAATTCATATCTAATTATGTTGAATATAATTGTCTGTTCAAAGATTAATTAGCCTCAGAAACATGGGAAAAAATTAGCTAGGGGTGTAGTAGAACACTTTGTCCTTGAACATGTGCATATCACAATTCCCCATTTGGTATAATGAAGGCTGTACAGGGGTGTAACTGAACACTTCCTGTAGGTGAAATGGAAACACCCCATGAGGAGTAGTACAGTCAGTGCTACCTGGACACCTCAAAATGGGATTCCCATGCACCCCATTTTTAACAGTGCACCATTGCTACCTATGCTACTAGTGCTATGCTACCTGTGTTACCTATGTTACCAGTGCTACCTAAGCTACCAGTGTTACCTATGCTACCAGTGTTACCTAGCTATGCTAACAGTACTACCCATGCTACCAGATACTACTAGTACTTACCAATACTACCTATGCTACCAGTGTTACCTATGCTACCTGTGTTACCTATTACCAGTACTACCTATGCTACCAGTGCTACCTGTATTATCTATGCTACAAGTATTAACTACCAGTGTTACCATTGCTACCCATGCTACCAGTACTACCCATTTTACCAGTGTTACCTATACTACCAGTACTACCAATACTACCTATGCTATCTGTGTTACCTAGTGCTACCAGTACTACCTATGATACAACAGTACTACTTATGCTACCTGTGTTACCTATACTGATATTGCTACCTAAACTGCCAGTGTTATCTATGCTACCATGTGTTCCTATACTACCATTGCTACCAGTACTACCGTGCTACCTTTTCTACCTATACTACCAGTGCTATCATTGATATCTATATGCTACTATTTGCCATAGTAATAGTATAATGATATTCATGAATTGTGACTTTTTACACCAAGGTTATAGCCCACAATAGTAAGATTAATACAACAATAACCACACAATAAAATATATTCAAAGTTTGCTGCTTACCAGCTGCCAACTGCTGATTTTTCTGGCTTGCCCAAATAAACAGGATTACCATCTTTAATACATCACTTATTTATAGGACCTGCATCCCACAGCTATAACAATGCTGGACCTGAAAGTATTTCACTTCTTACTAGAACCTTCAAAAAGAATTGCTAACATTGTTTAACTGATGCAGAAGGTTTCTGTAGGTTTTGAAATTCTGGGGCACAGGAAAAAAATGGAATTTAGAGAGAAAAGATTTGCATAGTTTAGTCGTTTATCCTGCACGTTTTCTGAAAATGGTCCAATTTCCTGAAGTGCAGGATAGGGCGTATAACTGTCCCGCAGTCTGTCCTGCACACAATATGAAACTTAAAGAAAATGGCAGGAGAGACTGCAGGAGAGTATGTCCTATTCTACAGTTTAGAAATTTCAATTTTTTTCCAGTGTGAAGTGGTGGCAAAACAAGCTGAGCCACTATATTAGGGTGGTGACTTTTTTATAGTTCTAGCTAACTATAGTGTGCTGTCATAGAGAAGTTATTTGTAATCTCAAAAATTCATTTGAAGAATCTCAAAGCCAATCATCAAAAGATTACATTGAATTGTCATTAATGTTACAGTACAAAAAATTATTTCTGCCCTAAAACTGCCCCATAACACTCATAAAGTATTAGCTAATTCATGAAATCACTTCTTAAGCTCAAAGGTATGCCAAAATAATTTGGAACGCCCAGAACGCCCACACCCCATTGTGCATAATCTGATTTATCTGTAATTGCTACAACGCCTGACGTGATTTTACGGAAAGAAAATTATGACCTTTGTATGTTCTCTACACGCGCTAAACATGCACATGTACCATAGGGTGATTTTGGGCGCGTGATTTTGGCACTGCCCCAATCCAGTTAGTTTCGCCTACTCAGGGCTAGGAAGAGGGAGTAGGAAGTAGGGGGCCAGGGGGGCCAATGGTCCCTCCAACAATTCTCAAGGGGGGGCCTGGCCCCCCTTTATTTCCTCATGCTTACACCACATTAGATACTGTAGAGCTGTGATCCTTGATCTTTTAGTAGACAAATTTGAATCTTATGTAATAATAGGTTGGCGTGAAAAATAGCAGCTGCTAAATCAGCTACCAATGCTAGCTCAGCTACATCACTTGTATAGCAGATGCTACAGAGTTTGACTTAGTCTTAGCTATGGCTAAAAGAAAACTTGACCAACAGCAGTCCTCTCTGAGTAATTTTTTCTCCAAATCAAAGAGATCTGATCAGGAAGGTACACATATAATTACTGTAAAGGCTATGGAACATAATATAATATTGTGTAGATACTGTAGGAAGTTGTAGTAGTGAAGATCTTGAGTCTTTTAGTGATGGAGTGGTGGCTTCAAATGATGCAGTAAAAGATTCCAATTTGGACTCAATTCAGTCCTGTGATCAAGAGTGCTGTGTTGACTCTGAATTATCACAACCAACAAATTCTGCTTTAATAAAGAAGACTGAGAAGTATGCGCAAGAGATATTTTTTGGTATCCTGGTATAAGCAATTTCCATGGATTCACTTTTGCAAGTCAAGGATGAAGGTTTTCTGCTATTATTGTAAGCTCTCTCATGATTCAAATGTGGGTTTAGTGAGTTCAAGAGCTGACCCATCATTTGTAACCACTGGAGTTTGTAACTGGAAAAAAGGTATGGAAAAATTTAAAGATCATGAATCATCATTATCCCACAAGAATTCACTGGCAGCTATTATTGCTTCAAAGAATGTGCCAGTTACAAACCTTATACAGCAAAGCTTACACAAAGAGCAAGTACAACGAAGAGAGAGACTTCACAAGCAACTGACACTTCACTTCTTACTGCATCAGGGCGTATCCATACGTAATGATCATGCTGGTGGATCAAATATAATTGTGTTACTGGAGCATATGCTCGATGAAAAGTTGTGGGTAAAGGGAAATAAATACCAATCACCGGAAATCATTAATGAAATAATTGAAATTATGGCTCACACTGCTCTGCATTCTTTGCTTGCTGATGTCAATTCAAGTCCTTGGTTCTCATTAATGGCTGATGAGACAAGAGATATCTCAAACAGAGAACAATTAGTTATTTGTTTGAGATGGGTTTCTGAGAAGTATGAATATTTGAAGACATGGTAGGCCTATTCAGTTAGAAAATACCACGGCTGAATGTATTTCAACAGCAATTCCTGTCCACTGCTTAGCACACTGTGTGAATTTGAGTTTACAGGAGGTAGCTTGCTGTAGCAAGTCTATTAAAGGAGGATTGAATACAGCAATGGATATCATTCAATTGATTAAATATTCTCCTAAACGTCAGATTACCTTTGAAATTGTTCAAGAGCAGAAAGAATTTCCAATTACTTCTGGAATCCGAACCCTTTGTCCCACTCGATGGATAGTTTGCACTGGTGCCATACAGGCAATTATCAATAATTATGCAGCACTACAAGAGACCATGGAACTGTCTTCTCATGGTACTGATGACTGTTCAAGAAGAGCTCATGGCATGCTTGTACTGATGGATAAGTTTTCTACCTTTTTGGTCTCAAGCTTTCAGTTTTAGTCTTCAGTATAACTGAACAGATGTCCATACTTGCAAAAAAAAGGAAACCAAAGTAGAAGATGGATATTATATGGTTGACACATGTATTAAGGCACTTGAGCGGCTGCATACAGATCAAAGTTTTCATAATTTTTTCGAATCTGTGAAAACTGAAGCTGCTAAAAGGTGTGATGAACCTGTACTTCCTCACCAGCGACAAATACCTAAGCAAATTGATGATGGTGCTTCTCAACATGTATATATTACTGTAGAAGACTATTATAGAAAAGAGTATTTTGAGGTAATTGATGCTATTAAAGGAAACCTTGAAGATCGTTTTCTCCAAGAGAATTTTGTATTTGTTCAAAAGATTGAAACCTTGCTGATGGACAGTGCTAATGGGAAAGAAGTTGTGGTACCTCAGGATATATGCACAATGTATAAGAAAGACATCGACTTTAGCAAACTCAGCCTGCACTTGAAAATGTTACCAGATGCAATAAAAGCAGTACCACTTGATGGAATAACAATTCGTGAAATTACAAGAGTGCAGACTTTATGTGATGATTTCAATAAGCAAGCCAGTTTCAAAATGATGTTGTCGGAGGTTCATAAGCTGGTGCTACTATATTTGACAGTACCTGTCACTACTGCAACTGCAGAACGTAGTTTTTCTGGATTGAAGCGTATAAAAACGTATCTGAGGAACTCGATGACCCCGCAACGTCTTAATCAATGTATACTTTTGCATAATCATCAAAACAAAACAGACAATCTTGATTTATCAAAAATTGCTGAAGAATTCATCAAGCGAAATGACAAGAGAATCAAATACTTTGGAAACATATCACCTTAGAACATGTTTATGCTATGCAACTTTAAATTTTTGTTTTTTAATCAGCAATATTTGCAGCTATTACATTCGTAATACTTATAGCACGAGTCAGAGTACAATATGGGAAAATATTTTACGAGCACACAAAATTTCATGAGCTGAAGGCGAGTGAAAATATGGTGTGAGAGTAAAATATCATTCCAATATTGTACGACGAGTGTGATATGTGATTTATTGCTGCATTGATATTTTTTCTCAACCGGTTAGCTACAACATCCATTGATTTTACTCGTTACTTGCGGGTTATTTGGATTGTTCAATAACATGCGTACAATATGGGTGAATACAGAACGCTCGCATGATGTAGAAATATTCAAGCAAAAATATCAAGGTTGTAATAAATATATATATATAATATATATATACTTTGCAAATACCACTGTGACATTGCAATTAGTTAATGTAACGTAAGTTGTGAATGTATTCATCACAGTTATATATTGGCCCCCCCAATATTTTTCATCTTCCTATCCTCTGCTACTCCATTCTTCCCGACAGTGTTAGGTCCACCTGTGCTTACTAGTCATTTTGAGAGTAATGTCTGACGTCTCTGATGACCTTGAAGACCATACATAGTTTGGTACAGCAATGACTTGCCTCTCGTACCTATGTCTAGTCAGTCCCAATTGGACCTATGAAAACTATGGAATTGTTTTCTGACTATGTTTGGGTGGTTACCTATCCCAGGAGTGGGACGACTTGGACTCAACAGATAGTTCGAAGCATTCGTAGCATAGAATTGCCATGCCAGGAAGATCTGCGAATTGACCTCGCAGTACCATTCTTGGAAACAGCTAATAGCAAATTTATGCCTGACCTAAAAAGGTTGACTTATCTGCTGTGGCACGTCCTAGAGCATTCAAAAGTCACTTGCCTTACAATCATATGCCTTTTGGTTTTCCCATACTCTTTGTAAATACAGTCGAACCTCCGAACAACAGCCATGCATGGGGACGAACCCTTTGGCCTTTGTAGAGAGTTTGACCTTATTTCGGAGTTTTTTGGATTAGATGAAGATCTTGTGGACCCAGAATGAAAAGTGACGTGATTAAATACATTAAATGAATCAGACGGATTCTTAAGACATTTAACAAAAAATAATAGGTCTAGTAATTGTAGGTAGTACATTAGTGGTAAAATATTGAGATGAATAAGTCTTAATTTGTAAGAAATATTATAATTATTTAAAATGTATTTAGTTGCACGCCGTTGAACTCTTTCCAATAAGATAATGTCTTGTATTTTGTTGGGAAACCATAGCTGGGAACAGTAGGTCAGCTGAGATCTTACAAGTGATAGATAGAGGGACTTCTTAATGTTAATGGGTGATGTGCAAGGAATTGTTTGCCTAATTAAATACAGAGACCAATAAGCTTTGCTGCATATTTCTTTGATGTGGACAGACCAAGATAAATATATATCAGAGATTAAAATACCTAAATCTTTCTGTTGAGTCACTGTTTTAATTGTATCATTACCGATGGTGTAATTGTTGTTAGTATATGATGATAGGGAGACGTTCATGTATGCACATTTAGAAGTATTTAAAGAAAGTTTTCAAGATTGACACCATGACAATAAATTGTCAAGAGCCTTTTGAAGAGCTAAATTCTCACTTGCAGAGTTTAGAGAGGCAATAAGTTTGGCATCATCAGCAAATAAAAACACAGACGAAAAAGAGCAGATGTCGTTAACATAAATAAGAAAAAGCAGAGGTCCAAGTACACTACCTTGAGGTACACCTGATTTGACAGGAAGTAAGTCAAATTTACACCCTTCAACCTCAACAAAATGCTTTCTATTTTGTTAGTAATCTTTGAAAAGTAACCAAAGAGGACCAGTAATGCCAGTTAGCCAAAGTTTATACAGAAGTTCATTGTGGGGGACTGAATCAAAGGCTTTGGCAAAATCAAGAAACACAATTTCTGTGTGTCGCTTTGACTCCACAGAATTGAAAACTGAAGTAAGAAGTTGTTGAAGAGTGGATCTATTTCTGATAAAACCAAATTGTGTCTTTGAAATTTTTGGATATATAAAATCTATTATCTTAGACTATTAATTCTAGTACTTTATGAAGAATGTTTAGGAGAGAAATAGGCCTGTAGTTGCTAACTTCAGATACACTTCCTTTCTTGTGGAGAGGAAATAATTTGTGTACCTTTCAGTCAGCTGGAATGGAATGAGATTCCATAATGACAGTAAAGAGAAGAGAAACTGTATGTGCAAGTGAAGATGCGCAGAATTTGTAAATATATGGGAACGTAAGTTTAGCTTAGTGATATACGATATTGATGAATGTCTTCAAGGCACTTCACATCAGGTTAGGTTAGACAGTGATCAAAAGCAAGTGATATCAGTATTATCTTCACTCATGCCTGATATCTCTAAGCTTTCTGTTAGAGATTGCACGAGAATGGGTAAATATAGCCCCTCTCATGTAAGGCCTCGACCTCTACTTGTGAAGTTGTTGAGAACAACTGAAGTGTCTGTAATCCTATCCAACCGAAGTAAATTGACCAAATCAAAGGTGTATATTAAACCTTATATGACCCCTTCAAAGAGAAACTCTGAGAGTATTCTCTTAAAGGAGAGAAAGTCTTTGATTTCCTCTGGGGAAAACCCAAAGGACATTAAAGGTAAAAGCAACAAGCTTCTTTTAAATGGATCTGTCTATGGATCAGTCCAGGGCTCCTCTTTTCACTCAATGTCCAGAATTCAATTCAAGTTTTCTCTGATTCGCATGTTGACGTGGATCCAGTAGATAGCACAAGCTGTGGTCCAAGGAGAGAGAGTGAACAAAGGCGCCGGTTATGGCCTGGAAGTGCCCTGTATCTACCGCGTGTTCGGCCCACCTGTTTATGTCTGCCGAATGAGAGAACTAGTTAATAGAGGGACATCTGTAATGAATGTAAAATTAGTATTAGCATTCATTTAGTATTATGTCTTTTATTAAATTGAAAGGCACACAAGTCATAAATTAGTTAGGTGGCAAGCTAAAATTGAAAGGCTAGGCAAAATGGAGGCATCAATAAGTTGGGTGTGGCTAACTGGCCGTCCCAAGAAGTAAATTTTGTACAAGACATTACATTTTGGGGCACACAACTTGGCCGTTGTCCGGAGTAGAGAGTCAACCGTTACTTGGAGTCATAAAATCCATTACAAACATGCAGAAAATACTCCGTTCCCAACAGTCTGACCGTTGTTGAGAGTCTGACCGCTTCTCGGAGTCCCGTTGTAGGGAGGTTCGACTGTACTATGTTGCTAGAAACCCTAAAGATATGGCGGTATCGTATTTCTACCTGTACTTCTCTCTCGAATTCGCAAAGAATTTAACTTTTGACCAATTCTTAACTGCACTTCTTGCTGGTAATCTTCACTATGGAGTCTGAGCTGGTGGGAGCATAAAGACAATAACAACATACTGTTTATCAAGTATGAAGATAATATGAAGAAAGACATTCGAGCATCTATCATTAAGAAAGAAAACTTCATAAATGTGGAGCTGACAATAATGAGGCAATTGAATTGGTTGCTCAGAAATCATCTTTTAAATCAATGAAGGAAAATCCCAAAACCAATTTATGGGGTCCCAAAAATGAGATGCATAAAGATAACACCTGCTTCATTAGGAAAGGTGTGGTTGGTGGATGGAAAAACCATTTCACACCAGAGCAGTCCGCAAGATTTGAAGCTTTATGTCACGAGAAATTTAAGCCAGTTGAACTTGAGTTTGACAAGTTCTACCTACATTTCTGATGCAGAATTCCCAATTGAATAATGAGATGCTTATATTATAATATTTTGTTTATCCTTTATTTAAAAATGTTAAAACCTTTGTAAATAAGTCAATTTTTTTGCCTTTGGAACTTAATTTTTTTCATATCAGACTTGAACAGATGATGTATTTTAGTGATGGAACAATTACATAATACCACGAAAATAGTCTTTATAGGACACTCTTTCTCCCAAACTATATTTTATTCAACTATAAAATGAGCCCCTATTTGAAAATCCTAGATCTACCCATGCACTTGGACCATGCCATGTGTAATGATCCATGGAGTTGGTCCATTTGTGTGAGGATGAGCAAAATGACTCCTAGTTCCAGCATAATTATTGTCAAACTCTTGCCATGTAATAGCAAATGTCCAAACGTAATGCTTAAAACAACTGTCAAAATATGATGTAAGGTATACATAACTTGGTATTTGAAGGAGCCAAGTTTTGTGATGGAAACTTTTATAGCAGGCGAGAGTATGTGCTAGACAAATACACTAGTGAACACATAGATACTGGTTGTTTCACTTGCCCTACAAGTAATTTGATGTTCAATAGAGTGCTATATCACATCAAGTTGGGAATTCTGCATCAGAAATGTAGGTAGAACTTACAACTTCTGCTCAGTAATCCAGCAGCAAGAAAACTGAGCTCTAGTCTCACGAATAAACAGAGCTCAAACATGTAAACTAAAACTTCAAAAAGTGACATGAGACGGAACTGCATGAAGCAAACAATTTGCATATGCACAGAAAAATTAATAGTTGAGAGGAGTTAGAAACAAACCAAAAATTTTATATAACATTGGAAATAAATAAAGCAGTATTAAAACTAGCTGTGTGGAACATAGAAATCTTTGCCACTAAAATCAACTGGGGTCTGACAGTCCAGTATTGCAGAATCGGGAACCTACATACAAAGTGCAATAACCAATATGCATATATAACATAATGCGACGAGTTTACGGGAAATCAGCCTAAACACGATATCTTAGGTTTTCTATTTTTATCTACCAGTAAGTGATACAGGGCTTTGGAATGGCATCCTCCAAATTTGGAAGCTGAAGCACAAGCCGTCTATGCCCTACACTCTACATCATTTCAGTTAATTTATTATTGCTGATTTAGAAATTAAAAACTCTGCGTAAAGAAGTATCTATAAAGGCTAGGTGGCGTGTCTGTATTACGTATACTATTACCGCGTGTCTCCGTGACACTATGGACTAAACTGGTTGCAGGTGGATTTCAAATAGGCTTAATGTAGGCCTCTTCAAGAAACTCTGATGGCGTGAGTATGTGGATTATGTAGAAAAGTAAGTGAATTGGTTAGCTACATTTTTCTCCCTGCTGTTAGTGAAAAAGCCGCCATAATATTTCTTTGCAACTTTCCGTGCATGAGCTAACTGGCAAAGTATTTCTAGCCTCATAGCGTGAGTTCTAGAGCTCGCCATTGCATACAACTGCACCATAAGCTTGAGATATTTATCCATTTCTGCCATAATATTTTTTTAATCGATCCATAAGGATTTACCCTTGGATACTGAAAAAATTGTTCGCTGCATTTAGGCTGATTTTCCCAAAACTGGTCACACATAATAATAGCATAATAATAATCATGCATAACTTACCATATCTAGTTTGGTATACTGTGGATGGTACTGGACTTTGTAAGGATTGTTGCTGGCCCTGTTGTAAGAAACAAGAAATGCCCACCTCCTTCGATCACTATCATTCTTGTCACTGCGATGGAGCACATTGCTATGGAAAAAAAGAGCATCTCCTGGCTCCATCTCTACTTCAATCAATGGCAATGCCTGGACCAAAACATGACCAGTTGTGAAATGTTAGTAAGCACTTAAGAAGTCAAATACATAGCTAATGAAGTTTTTCTCCCCATTTCCACTAGGTGGGCAAGAAATTTCTCTTCTAAGGATAATCAGACAAAAATCAAGTAGTAGCTAGCTCTCCACAGCTGAAAAGTTTACTTTGAAGAATACATTTTTGCAAGGTAATAACGCATTTCCAAGATGGGTAACAGCTGATGTCATAGCTATTATCATAAATGAATTGAGATCATGCTGTTTATGTATGTACAGATTCAGCCCACAAACCCAATTTTGTTTGCAGCACAGATTGCCAACACATGCTAGCATTAGCTTCCAGTTATTAACCAGTATGTATTTAGAGCATTATTATCTACTAGCAAGTACCCCACCACACAGTGGCGCTTGACGTATGTCAAAGTAAGTATGGAGTAGCATAAGTTCATTGTTATCATTCTCTATAGTTGGTTAGGGTTACATCAGATTCCCTCCCCTGTTCTATTTTTTCCTGAACTATCTCATTTCTATATCTACCACCTTTCTATTTTTTTCCATCTTATACTCAAGGAGTCCTTTCTCCTCCTTTATCTACCTCTCCTGCTTCTGAATCTTTCTGTCCTTCTATCATGATTGTGGACTTTGACTTTGCTGCAAGTTTTTAACTTCTGCTTTTCTACCTTCACCTTTTTTTTTTAACTTACACCACCTTTACTCAACGATTCGATTCCACCCACTTTTTAGTACAATATCGTACCCTTTTTGCCTTCTCTTTCATACTATCTCCTTTTTACTACACTGCCTTTCCTCGTCGATTCCACCGGCTAATTACCCGCTTTTTTGCCTTCTATTTTTATTCCTATGCCACCTATTCCTGTCTGTTCTACCAACTTTTAGATACAACTACAGTAATCACTTTCTACCGATCGTGATGACACTTTACCCATTCTCCTGTTTCGCGGCCACTCTCGTCTTGTTTCCATTTATTGTTGTACCTGGTTAGGTTGCAAACAAATTCACCTACTATACCTCCATGACACTATAAACAATCCAGTTGTTGTGGTTTGAAAAGTCCATTTACAAGTAAGTGAACTATAGTAGAATCTCAGAGTTATGTACCCCTAGGGAAATGGTGTACATAACTCTGAAATGTACGTAACTCTGAATATAACATAATTTTAACTTTGTACTATACTATACACACAGTATTTCAGCTTTATCCGTGACTAAAGGACCATTTAATGGTGTACCCTTGAGCTTTTTTCTGAGTAAACCAGAATACATGGCACTATAAAATCTTTATCATTATCTCTCCTGACAATGCACCTATTCTTCAGGACACTAGGGTCAGCTGATTCTGCTGAAAACTTTTCTATACTCTTCCTGCCTCTCTACGTGTATAAGTCTGAAATTGTGGACTTTCCTAAGCCAAACTCCTGAGCAGCTCCAGCTAAAAATATTCCTTGGTCTATTATTTTTCCAAAATATTTAGCTTCTTCTGATAGTACTCTTTTGCCATTTTGTTGCAATTCCAAAAAAAAACAACAAAAACAAACAAACTACAACACACAACTGTGATGATGACCCCTTACCCATCGTGATGTCCCTTCGCCGTTCGGCTAACTGGTTCATTTGGTTGTCTGATGTCTGGATCTCTGAGATTCTACTGTATTAGATACAGATATTTTACTGGCAGCTATTGAATAGCCCACTAAAAGCTTTCTTAGCAACTTTTCGTACACTCGAGTCTAACTGCTGGCTAATATTCCTAACCTTATAGTGTGAGAGTTCTAGAGCATGCCAGAGCTTACAACTACGTCATCGAAAAGAGTTAACCGGGCTTCATTTAGGCCTTTTTTAGAAACCATGCTTTAACTATAATATAGCAAGAATTGCACATGTATGTAGATTATGTTCACAAGTAAGGGAACTAGTTAGATACAGTAATTTTTTGACAGTTATTGAATTAACCCACCAAAAGCTTTCTTAGTGACGCTCCGTACACTCAAGTCTAACTGGCTAGTGTACCTAGCCTCATATCGTGAGTTCTAGAGCACTCCAGAACTTACAACTATGCCATGGACAATCATGAAGTCAATTATCGACAACTGATACAACTCAATGTTATTGTTCCCAGAAGAATCCAGGCGTGTGAACGTTGACTAAATTTAGAGAATTAAATCGATAAAAATGGAGAAGTACTTAAAAAGTCCACAAAACTCAAAATTTCTGTACACTAATGGTGGATTGATTGTTATTCTCTTAGCATAATGATCAGAATTTTTCCTATGATTTAATTTTATTTCATTAACCAAAACTTATAGTGGTTATTTTTTTCATCTTCATATGAATCTATTACAAGCTAAAATGTGTTAAATGCGGCTTCCAGAATAAGCCAAAACTTGCCTGATGTTCTAGATGATTGATTAATCTTAACTCTCTCTCTCTCTGTGTTTAACAAAATATTCCTTGTATATACATTAGAGTTTGACCACTACTTTGCCAGCAATTAATCAATCTTGTCAGAAGCTATTTCATAGAGAAATAACTTAGCATAATTGGGAGTTATTTCTAATATAGTTTCCTTACACAATTACTATTTCTAGACATAATAGTGGCAATTCTGAATTAGCTACATACAATTTTTGGAAAAGTTAATTTAACTTCGATAATAAAATGACTGTTTCATATTCATAATCCATGTGGGAAAATAATTTCAAATTGCTCTGACCTTAGTCCACAGCACACTAAAATGAATAGTGCAGGTGTGTCTTGACTGTGCATTGCATTCACTATTTTGGTATACTCTCCAACTTGCCCATAATCCTGATGCCAGACAAAGGATCCTCCAGTGTGTGCCTCCTTCATCATAAGCTTGGTATGGTAATGGTAGACTTCTCCTCCCAGCAACTCTTCCATGGTCTTGGCCACTTTCCTGCATCTTGCAACCATTCCAGTGAGGTCTTGACCTGGGTGGTTCCACAGACACACTTTACAAGCTCTCCCTTGATCATCAGCATTGGAATAAGAATATTGCAGGATTCCGTCTTCTCTTTCGAGATGCACTTTCAGCTTGGAGAGCTCTTCAGTGCTTAGGAGTGACCTAAATGGAGTTAGGGGCGATTAGCCAGCATATCGTTTGATAAAAAGACTAGCTAAGAAACGACTGACTTTACAATAATATAGCCGTTTTCTTGGAAGCTTTCTTTCATCGACGGGGTGACGTCCATAGGCTGGCCATGAACGTGACGAAAGACTGACTCCGCCATGACTCACTGACAGTTTACTTTGCTTATAAAATAGGCGTGGCTGACTACGGTGCTGCTGTGTCCTACACGAAAGACGTTATGTGCAGAACGGCTGACCCTCACCTTTGACCTCACGTAATGTCTTTGCGCGCGCTCTTGGTGCCAGGTTTCACCTTCGACCTCTGTGGAAGTTGTCCTTGGTGACCCTGCAAGATTGAAGTAGGTGGTTGTTGGTTGCTCGTGGTTGGTTGCTCGATGTTGGCTAGGCTGCATTTTGTGCTACTGGTGAGTGATGATAACGGAAGAGAGGACTACAACGGCAGGAAATCACTTATGCTTTGTGATAACAAGTAAGTGTACTAAATACTCTGATGTGTAGTATCGAATAGATAGCTAATGAATTGCATGTAGAGCTTGAATGACAGATTATTTGCCATGACAGATTATTTGCCATGACAAAAAAACAGAGTTTTCTTTAAGCACCTCTCCCCTCCCCCTCTTGTAAAGCATGTAACTGTCTGAACTAATCATTTCTGTTGCCAACTCATTGCTGAAAGTGTGGGTTATCGAATACCATTTTATATTACTGTAGTATGAGTACAATAGCATGGGTATATTAGGGATCAATAACACTCGTAAAGCAATTGAAATTGTACTCGGAGAGTGCTATTTTGAATGCTTTATGAGTGCTATTGAACCCTAATAGCACAGGTTACACGTGCTATCACTCGCTATTAGTAGGCCAGCTTATTTTTTGTCATTTGCACTTGTAGCTACACCGTATCAGTCACTCACTATCTTCGTATTTCAGCATTAGCTTCCTCTGGAATTTCGTGTTCAGCCTACAACTCATCCTAAAATGTTGAAAAAATTCCATCTAATATGGGTAGAGCTTCTGTGGTACACAATGACATTGTCTCCAACTAGAATGTCTCGAATTGTACATTTTCAAGGTTAATGCTGCACGCATGCACACATGCACACATGCACACTTATCCGTACTATTTCACTTAGCAGCTGTGGTATTTCACTTAGTTACGCACTATTTCATTTCCCCGTGCGATTTCAATTGAACAGCTATTTTCCCCATACATTTTTAATGGGCAATTTCGCACCGTACTATTAAATTTAGAAATTGTTAATTTGTTACCTACTGAAAACATTATGAAAGGTAATAATGAGGCACATTCAATAACTTAAAGTGAACCAAGTCAAAACATGTTCCTTTTTGGTTTTCTTATCCATATACATCTTCCATGTCATCGTCAGGTAAGATTTTTTGTGATTACAAGCATGACAGTAAACACTCGGCCACTGTACCTACTAAAATTCCTCCCTCCCCCCCCCCCAGATTGTGTTGTTGTTTTTCCTTTAATGTACTGGTATTTTTTTAATTAACAGTGGTATACATGATGAAAGTGGCTAAGGTATAAGGCTTAGTAGGAAAAATAAATAATACACACACACAAAAAAAGAGAATGGGGATAATATTTTATTCTAAGTCTTGGTACAGAATTACATCTTATAAAGTATATTGCACGATTAATTAAAAATATCGATTGCTGTCTAACTTAGCTCCCTCCTGGGTGAAAAGCCGGAAGAGCCCTAATGATAGTAGGGATAATAGGGTGTATTGAACATGTCTACAATCAGTATGGGTCATGAGATCCTCAGAAGTGTATCTGAGAGTTGGCTAGAGATAAATTTATCGTAGTGACAGTGGTTAGTGTGCAGTAGTTCAATATGATGGGATTTCCTGGATAATATTTGTTAGACTAGGTATAAACATACTTGATATCAAAGTTCAATTTTTTTAATAGTAGCTGAAATGTTTGATTAATATGACTAGTGGTTTGAACTTTAATAATCAAGTATGAATATCATGGGATTGAAGTCAGTGGTTTCTATGTCGATATCTGAACACAGCTGATGTCTTAATTTACTTGTAGGCCATAGAAATTTGTAAGTGAGTAGCTGCAGCCAATTCGTTCTCAAGATGTCTGGTTGAAGCATTTTTTTGAAGTGAAAATTCATATCAGGTGGATTTATTGAAGTTAAATGGGGAACATAAACCATTGTGACTGCATTAATGCGGCCACGGAAGTCGATCACTTTAAAGAATCATTAAAAAAAATACAATATTAAAGCTTCAGTCATTCTCGGCTGAAATAATCATAATAATAGCAAATTTTTCTCTTCTTAGCAGCCAATATAGTTAATTTTTTGGACCATTCGATCAGGAGTTTATGGTTCCTTGTTTTACAACCTTCGAGGCTATTGCTTCTGGAGAATGGCAAATTTAGCCGTGTTAGAGAAGAAGAAAGTAAGGACAGATAGTTGGCTACCCGTGCAGCCGTTTTCCTTAGGGTTAGAGCTGTAGAAAGTAATAATGGAGCCTCAGGGAAGCCTGCATAATCAAGCAGTACTCAAGTCCAGTAGGAATTGAAGTCTACCTATTACAGGTATTTGTAGCAATTGAAAGTGCTAGGAGTGTGAGAACAGCAAGCACGGAAGGTTTAGGGAATATTAGAAGTGAATGTCATACTATTCTGTGTTGAAACCACTTTATTTACCTATATAAAGTTGGATTTTTTTCTATTGCCTTATTTTATACATTAAAATATGATGGGAAGAGAAATGTATTTTATTTTATCACTTTTAACTCTTTCGACGTTTCTTCAACCCTTCGGGCATCTTTTAGAATTCAAATTTAATTTTTGAATTTCTACCACAAAGCAATCGCAATAATTCACAAACAGCCAGGCATATAAAGTAGGTAGCTATAGCCTTATAACAAGCAGAATAAGCTTCTAAAAGCCAGAAAATGAACCAGAACCAGTCCATCTTACAGGAGGTTTCGAGGAGACTCTGAGGAACTAACCCAATCAATTGCTCTCGATGTCTGGTAGGGAAAACTTTATCCATATTCTTCCAAAATGCTAAGGGACTCTCTATAGGCTTCATACTTTCTATTCTGAGTGTTTGAAGTTCGTGGGCAACAAAAAAAATTGGGTGCTCGGCATCCTGAAAATTCTTGGTAAAAAATATTTCTCGATCTTCCATTTTCAGACAATTAAAAAAATACTTAACCTGCCTGTACAGGTTCAATATTTTTTTAAAAGGAAGTATAACGATGTATAAAAAAGAAATGACGGTTTAATCGAAAGTAGAATTTTTTTTTTAATTCAGAGAACGCGGACCTGTTCTCGCCCACATATATGCAGTTATGGCGTCGAAAGGGTTAAAAAGTCACTCCAAGGAGCTGAAATGTTTGAACTATTATTACAGATATCACGGAAATTAAAAATATATATTAGTATGAAGCTGTATATTTTTATGTATGTAGTAATAATGAATCTTTATGTAATACTTAATTTATTTTACTATCATTTCATCCTTGGTCGTAACTTGTGATACCTAAAATTTTAATCAGTGAATGAGTATTGATCAAAACTGAATCCTGTCATTCATTAGTAGTGTATGCCTGTGTGTGTGTGTGTGCAACTAGTTTCCTGTGTAGGAATGTTTGTTTTTTCTTCTATAATTGAATTATTCGGATGTTCAATTTCTTATATGATATTTTCAATGAGTGCAATTTTTTTCTTTATGCTGGTCCACCAAATTGAGGCCCATGTGAAATATGCACTGTCCACACATCGGGGATTTGCAACTGTTGCATTGTCTATATCTTCTGCTAAGTTTATCTAATTTAGGATAATGAATTTTTTTAATTATAAGGTCTATCATTTAGATAGAGCTGAGATTTCTTCCCTGTGGCTAACCTCTGAAATTAATGTTGTTGTTGTTTTATTTTTTACCACACTGTCTTGACCATCTATTTCTGCATTATACTATGTGTTCATGGATGGCCCTACCTCTTGTTGTGTTACAACTGGCCAATCTAGAGATCCAGAACTGCTGTGTTAGTGAATATGTTTAAGAGACTATACCTCTCGAACTGTTTCTTGGGGGGATTAGCTTGCAGAGTATAAGTTGAAATTTCATGATTACATTTATTCACTTCAGTGTGTTTTGTTTTTCTATTGCTTTTCTTTGTAGTGGGATGGAGTGGGTGGAGCTGCTTTCGATGTCTCTGACTTAGACCAGCTGTGAATGATGGCTCAAGAAGTGTCAACATATGATCATGGAGTTACCTGATACTGCTGAAATGATGGCAAGTGAGTGTTCTCTAGAGTGTGTTTGTAATATAAGGAAGTATTGGTTCCAATAGGTCTACATTGCTAGAATGTATCACCAACACTCACAGCAATTAGTGGCCTGGCTAGCTTGTTGTGGTCACCTAGGACACAAGTGTTTGTGTGACAATAAATATACATGCAAATGTGTATGTCAAGTTATGTAATCAGATGTCAGTGTATATGAGACCAGTACTATCGCAAGATGTTGACAATCTTAGTGAGTAGTCAGTCATTCTCGGCTGAAATAATTACTGGCTGTTAGAACGAGAGAAATTTTCTATTATCATATGGTTTTACCCACATTAATTAAGCCACAATTAACTACGTGATGAGTGAGCATGTTAACGGAGATGTAGCCCACCATCACATCACCCGAACCCAGGTAAAGGTCGGCAGAGGATTTGCAAATACTGCGACCATGCGGCTAAGTGGTCACATGTGGTGTGTCACATGTGGAGCAATGGCACCCGGGCACAAGTACATTAGTCCTAATAGCCACTGTTCTCAGTGCTTGTAACCTAAGCCTAGTAGCTACCTGTTACTGCCTTGCCAGAATGGCTGGTTCACCCGGCACTATTAGCTCTCTAAGGATGACTGCTTATCAGTAGTGGTTTGTTTTTTTTTAATAGTAAGGGGCTGGAGACATACTGTCTGTACTCTAAATAATTAGCTTTCTGTAGGTCAGGTTGGATATATAGGATCTATGTACATCATCAAGCCACCACCTTATTGTGAAATCATCAGTACCCGGCTTATGGCCTTTCATACACAATAGATACTTACAGATGCAATCAGCCGAAACAGGAGTTCTATGGCTCGATAATATATGGGCATGCAGCCGGTTCATTTGCCTTGCTTAACTAGCAGTGTTTCATCCAGACATTCTTGCAAGGGGGGGCAAAATAGAGTTTTGAAAATGTAAGGGGGGGCGGGCGGCACTGGTCACCATGGGAGTGAAATAGAATTATTGGAAGGCCTATGTCCTACATTAAAAAACATAATCTTATCTAATGAGGTCTGCATATGATATGTCAGATCCTGACAAGTTAATTCAGCTACTCATTTTCACCTCCACCGGCTAGAAATTTTCAGTCAACTGTGACATTCACCATTTAGATGCTTTTCACACACTATTCAACTCTGACTCTCACCTCCCCTTAGGTTTATCACACGTTGATTCACACTTACGGTTGCTGGCTGGCTATAAAAAGGCCAGCCCTCAGCTCACCGTAGCAGTTGTTGAGTTTTGATCTATACAGATTCTACAACTTCCAGAACCAGAACTCTAAGCACTCGTAGTCCCTGACAGCTTAAGATAGTCTCAAATGGATATTCGCTCTTTCTTCTGTGGTGCAAGCTCTTCAAAGTCACCTGGCCACTCAAGTAGCAGTGACACAGAAGATAAAATTGACAGCAATCAATCTGATACTGAGTTTTTGGAGCCAAGTCCTGCCAAGAAAAGATTAATTGTCCATGAGAAGCATGCAAAGGAAAGATTAACTACACATGAGAAAAGCAAGAAAATCACTGCAAGCAGTCGAAAATACAACAAAAAATGGGAAGAGAGCTTCAATTGGCTGATGTTTGATAAAAATTTCCAAGGAGCTTTTTGTAAGGTTTGCAGGAAGAGAGGAATTTCTCTTCAAAGAACAGGAGGAACATGGATCTCAAAACCTTTCACGAACTGGAAGAAGGCAATAGAGAAGATGAAAATTCATGCAAAGAGTGATATTCACCTCCTATCATGTGAAGCAGAGATGGCTGCAGCTACAGCACTACAAGAAGGGTCAGTCATTCAGCAACTCCAACAAATTAATGATGAGGAAAAGTTGAAGAACAGAATGGCCATTAAAGCTCTAATTCGTTGCACCCATTTTCTAGCTCGTCGCCACATTCCCCACACAACAAATTTTGATGAACTTATTGATCTAATCGTAAGTTGTGGTGCAGAAGATTTAAAGGGGTTCCTTGAAAGAGCTAGATTAAATGCAACCTACACATCTAAAGTTGCTGTTGTTGAATTTGTTGAGGCAGTTGGCTTATGGGCTGAAGAATGTTTACTGAAACGGCTTCGCCAAGCTTCCCATTTCAGCATAATGGCAGATGAGTGCACTGATGTGACGACCACAGAAGAGCTTTCAATTTTCTTCCGCTGGGTGAACATGGACGGTCAACCTGTTGAGCACTTCTTGGATATAGTTCCATTGAAAGCTACTGATGCAAAGACTATTTATTCTGCCCTTGTTGAATTCATGAAAGATAAAAACATACAGATTAGCAAGCTGGTGGGTATGGGATTCGATGGAGCAGCTACTTTCTCTGGGAAACACAATGGTGTGCAGAGTCTCCTGAAGAAAATTTCACCTCATGCACTTTTCGTACACTGCCATTGCCATTTGCTACAGCTAGCATGCGTTCAAGCAGCTAATGCTACCAGTGGGATAAAACATGTGTACATCACACTCACCACCCTCTGGAAATTTTTCCACTATTCTCCTAAGCGAGCTGAGAGTCTCAAAGCAGTACAGCAGGTGCTTGACTTACCCGAGCTGAAAGTTGTGAAACCATCAGATACTCGCTGGCTGTCCCATGAACGCTGTGTGGTGAAGGCAGTCAAAGCTAGCTACAGTGCAATTGTGACTGCTCTAAACAATATCTATGAGCAGACACATGCACCTGAAGCTCTAGGTATCAGTAAAGCCTTAGCTATGTAGGCCCTCAACTTTAGTGGCCATATACCTCCTTGATTATGTTCTGCCACAAGTGGCGAAGTTGAGCAGAGCTCTCCAGACTGAGAGAATAGACTTGACAGCTATCACCCCTCTTGTTGATGCCACTCTCAATACACTTGATGATGCCATGTTACCTGCTGCTAACTGGGTATTAGAACTGATGGATGCAAAGAATGAGATCGAAGAAGTCACTGACATCATGTTAACCACGGAAAGCATTGCTACATTCCAAGGACAAGTGGCTGAACCGTTTATCAGGATGCTGAAGGCAAACATATCCAGCAGATTTATTTCACAAGATATTGTCTCCTCATTTGGCATCTTTGATCCGAAGAAAGTGCCAGCTGCTGACTCTTCTGACTTCCATACATATGGTGAGGACTTAATAGATGTACTATTAGCTCACTATGGTGCAGAGCTGCCTGCTAAGACTGCTGGTGGAGATGAATACACCAAAGAAGCTCTTATTTCCCGCGAACCCCGAGAGGAGTGGAAAACATTTCGAAGCTACTTATCGAAGAAGCCGAAAGGTAACCTGCACTTGCAGTTGAAAGAGCTCACCACAAGTGATATGCTTAGTGAAATTTTTCCAAACATTAGCACCCTGGCAAACATATGTCTATCTATCCCTGTCAGCACTGCTTCAGTGGAAAGGAGCTTCTCCAAAATGAAACTAATTAAAACACGAATTCGAAATCGAATTGGGCAATCACAATTATCCTATTTGATGAAAATAGCCATGGAGACACACGAGACGCTCTCATCTACACAATTAAATGACATTATTACAGTATGGAACAAAAAACCTAGACGAATTGCTGTGTGAATATTGTTTATTATTAATTTGGTTTACATTTTTCTCTTAATAAATATCGGTTCTTTCAAAAGGGTGGGGGGCACTTAGAATCCAAGGGGGGGCATTCATAACCCAAGGGGGGGCAAATGCCCCCTTTCGCCCCCCCCTAAATGAAACCCTGACTAGTGTAGTTAGGTTAAGAGTTGGACTCTAGTTCTGATGCTGTTACTCTACCCACAGTCGCTATCTTTAAATCACGAGAGCATGCTGCCAGCCCTCGTTATGGTCAGGCATAGGCTTCGTTACAGGTGTGGGGTGCATGGCCGGCTCCCACTCTTCTTATTCTAACCTTCATGCAAACATTTATGATCATCATTGTCCATTGCATATTAGTAACTATCTGCAGTATTTAGTAATGGCCAGACCCTCTCACGGTATTGCCAAGATTGGCTCTGTCAAAGTGATCAGTTTTCTCAAAAGCATAGAAACTCCTGAATCAGTCAGGTGCATGCTGTAATTGAGATTTATGCTGATGTGAGTGTTACATGAGAAGGGAGGTGGAGAAAATAGGGGTTACATGATGAGAGAGATTAGAGAATGAACTAGTGCTGGATATGTGTTAGGACTCATAAGCCACACTACACTATGGCCAGTGTGGCATTATATATAGCATCGGTAGGAGGTTCTAGTGCATATTGTAGTTATATTTTTACTAGAGGTGTGACGGTCCACCGGGGGGCCCTTTAATAGTGTCTATGCAGGGCACGCTGCCCTTCACGCTATTGGTACTGGACTTATTCTCACACTATCACATTCGTTGCCTGTCTCTATTTTCTTACTCTCAGGCTCGCTGCCTGTGTATTCTTGCACTATCAGGCTCATGGCCGTCATTCTCAGGCTCGCTGCCTGTCTAGTCTTACGCTATCAGGCTCATATTCTCTCACTATCAGGCTTACTGCATGTCTACTCTCACTCGCAGGCTTGCTATCTATCTATTCTCTCACTCTCACTTAGGCTCGCTGCCTGTCTATTCTCTCACTCTCACTTAGGCTCGCTGCCTGTCTATTCTCTCACTCTCACTTAGGCTCTCTGCCTGTCTATTCTCTTGCGCTCACTCAGGCTTGCTGCCTATCTATTCTCACTCCATCAGGCTCGCTGCCTATCTATTCTCACTCTCACTCAGGCTCGCTGCCTGTCTATTCTCACTCCATCAGGCTCACTGCCTGTCTATTCTCACTCCATCAGGCTCGCTGCCTATCTATTCTCACACTATCAGGCTCACTTTCTATCTATTCTCACACTCATGTTACTGTGTCAATCTGTTTTCACACCCAATGCTGTTAAGGCATTCTTGCTCTTTAGCTCACCAATGTATTCGTGCGCACTCTCGGGCTCACTTCCTCACTTTCTATGTATTCTCAGGTTCGCTGCCTATGTATCTATTCATAGGCTTACTGCCTATCTTGTCTCAGGCTCACTACCTATGTATTCTCAGGCTTGCTGTCTATCTAGTCTCAGGCTCACTGCCTATGTATTCTTAGGCTCACTGCCTATCTAGTCTCAGGCTCACTGCCTATGTATTCTCAGGCTCACTGCCTATGTATTCTCAGGCTCACTGCCTATGTATTCTCAGGCTCACTGCCTATGTATTTCAGGCCACTGCCTATGTATTCTCAGGCTCACTGCCTATGTATTCTTAGGCTCATTGCCTATGTATTCTTAGGCTCACTGCCTATGTATTCTCAGGCTCACTGCCTATGTATTCTCAGGCTCACTGCCTATGTATTCTCAGGTTCACTGCCTATGTATTTTCAGGCTCACTGCCTATGTATTCTCAGGCTCACTGCCTATGTATTCTCAGGCTCACTGCCTATGTATTCTCAGGCTCACTGCCTATGTATTCTCAGGCTCACTGCCTATGTATTCTCAGGCTCACTGCCTATGTATTCTTAGGCTCACTGCCTATGTATTCTTAGGCTCACTGCCTATGTATTCTCAGGCTCACTGCCTATGTATTCTCAGGCTCACTGCCTATGTATTCTCAGGCTCACTGCTATCTAGTCTCAGGCTCACTGCCTATGTATTCTCAGACTCGCTGCCTATGTATTCTCAGGCTCACTGCCTATGTATTCTCAGGCTCACTGCCTATGTATTCTCAGGCTCACTGCCTATGTATTCTCAGGGCTGACTGCCTATACATTCTCAGGCTCACTGCCTATGTATTCTCAGGCTGACTGCCTATGTATTCTCAGGCTCACTGCCTATGTATTCTCAGGCTCACTGCCTATACATTCTCAGGCTCACTGCCTATGTATTCTCAGGCTGACTGCCTATGTATTCTCAGGCTCACTGGCTATGTATTCTCAGGCTCACTGCCTATGTATTCTCAGGCTCACTGCCTATGTATTCTCAGGCTCACTGCCTATGTATTCTCAGGCTCACTGGCTATGTATTCTCAGGCTCACTGCCTATGTATTCTCAGGCTCACTGCCTATGTATTCTCAGGCTCACTGCCTATGTATGTATTCTCAGGCTCACTGCCTTGTATTCTCAGGCTCACTGCCTATCTGTTCTCAGGCTCACATATGCATCTGCATGGCACTCACTCAATTACCCGTCACGCGATCAGGACATGTTCCTTCTCACTTGTGTCTGTTGCTGCCTCCACCAGGCACACCGACTGTTACTATTAATAGCTAATGCCAACTTTTGAAGTTCCATGTGAATAGGGATGTGGAGCAGATAATGCAACAGGGGAGGGATGTTCTTAGTAGTTGTAACGCACAATACTTTCACACAACTGACATACCTACGCAAGACTTAACCTTCGTGGTTCGTCTAGTGGACAATGAATTTTCAAGTAAATACTGTTGCATACGGCTTATAACTGTGACAAATAGCGTATTAACTTACCAACGCCACTAACTCAAATAGAATGGAGCTCCCACAAGTTTTTGAGTTTTAACTGCACCCGCTAAGAATTCAAATTGGTAAAAAATAATTCGCTTTCTAGGGTGATACTGGTAATGATCGCTAAATCAGAGGATTCCTTTTAGTGAAGTTTGGGATGGGGTCGAACACGGAGCGAACACAAAAATATGCGAGGGTCAAAGTACAAATGACATACGTACGTCCACACATACAATTACAAACAAACATCCCCAATTGTGTTACCCCTGAGAGTGTCTCACTCGCATTTATAGGAGTAAACCTTGGAGTCATAAGCCACTTGACTATGGAAAGAATGGTGTAGAGAGGAGTTATGGTTACTGTTAGCATGTGAGGTTAGATTCTCCACCTGTGAGGCAGTGGTGGTATGACCCTGGCTGGACCCACCCCTCTGTGTGGCCTTGGGGGTGAGAGACTCAGCAGGTCAGTGGCAATTAGCGTTAATTGCCCTACATTGGAGTCCCCCCAAAGGGCTGCAGGAGGCGGCCTACACCCCCAAGGCTATAAGTGATAGGTTAGGAAAGGGGGTTGACAGCTCTCTTACCAATGATAGTAGGCTGTATACCTGTAAGTACAGACATGCATACACATTGCTGATCATTATGACAAGAGTACTGCTGAACTACCCTTGACCCCCAACCTTCTCCCTCTCACTGGCTTTGTGATGTGGCCATACAGTGAATACGTATTGGTTCCTCGGAGAAGGGAGTGGTGCCACTGACCTTGGAGCTGTGATCAGCACCTGGTACCTGGATGACTCCAGCCACCATGTCTGTCTCGGGTAACCCGAGTGGGCACAGCTTCAGTAAACCAGGCCTGTATACTCCCATCTCACCTGCTTTCACTGCACACTGGAGTCTAAGTAGACTCCAGGAACACAATCTGGGTAGTGGTTGTCGAGTAAGGGGAGAGTGCCCCCAATAAGTGAGAGACCACATGCCCAGGTAAGAAGACCTGAGCAAGGGCAGAGTGTACGTATCACACTTAGTGATTAGCTGAAGGGCTGCTTGGCCTAATAGCTGTGAGGGGCAGTACGCAGTAGTATTAGATGTTGAATGAAGGGCAGCCTGCCTTGGACAGCTACATTAAGGTGGTCTGTCTGACTGTCACACCACCACCCCGCAAGGAACATGCGCAGACATAACCACAGGCTCACATCAGCACAGACTGCCAATGTGTAGGAGGATGACACCAGGTAACCATACCAATAAGGCGAATTGCAGTTAAACTGTTCTATGTCAGTCTACCAGTAGGTAAAGGGTCTGGCAATACTAGACTATCCCATGTTGATGTCTCCCTTTCTCTACCCACTTTCTTCCACATCAGTTCTTTTGTTAGTTAGTGGAAGTATGTGTGCATCAAAATATGAAAGAGACCATCAACTATTTTGTTTACTTCGCCATTCATTAATCTTGAGCTGATGGAAGCAAATTAATTTAATATTAGAATTCCACCATGTGTTAAAAATGTTACTGCAAACATGTCTTTCAATATTCATGCTTGTATCTACATCAGCAAGGCCAATCTTCCTAGCACATTGCCCATTGTTGTGAAATAACATGTAATGTACGTGTATTACATTGAGCGACAAATAGTTTAGTTACGTATTACAAGTGTAACATAATATGTAGTATTCTTCTAAATACTTATGTAAAGATGGTTCTGATGTTTCGTACTGCTTAGAAAAGTTTAGTAGAATCTTTTGCAATCTATCTTTATTTTTCTTTTTGTTAAATTCTCAGGATTAAGCAAAACTATCTCAAATTGCAAGAAATTATTTGCTCACATAATTACGACGTGACGATAGGGGGGCCTTTTCCACAACAGTTAGTACCCTATGTGAAGCCAACAGCTTCATGTTTTCTCTGACTGCCAGAACAACTATAACATCACACATTATTTCATCATTAGTATTCACGCGTGCTCATTTGTTTTTGTTTTCGTGTACCATCGTGCATCGTCGATGATTTGTTTCTTGTTTATATTTATCACCTCAACACTGTCATTGACTGTTCTTAACTGGAACTCTGATGTTACCATACCCACTAGTGGGTCTTCACTGCACTATAGTTACTCTGTTTCTGCTTAGTGTAGTGCGTGTATGCCAGGATCAATGTGATTTCTCGCATGAACACCTGCGAACCACAAAAAAAACAGCCTTGCCCTTCGAGCCCACCCATACCGAATCATCTTCCTACACCACTGTTTGCATTTGCTCTTACATTTACTACTTTTACATTGTTTGTAACAAAAGGAGTCCATTTGAATGCTTTCTGACTGGCAAGCAACACCCCTTTTTTGTAATTAGAGCAAAGTTTAGTGAAGCCATCCAACATTTTGATGCCATTTGTACAGGATTCCCCTGATAGATGCGAGCACAATGTTGCAATCATAAGTACTCTCTGTATCACATGCACATACATGAACATACAGAAATGATAGTTTCAATTATTACAAATTGTGTATCAGCCCATGAGTAACTGTACAAATTAAAGTTTTTGTTGTGGGGCTCATCACACCTGGCTTCCTTGTGTACAAACTCATATATTGTATACACTTACATGTGTACAGTATATAGAGTGCCATTGTGGTCTCTTTCACTCATCTTAGTAAGTGGTACTTTTCTTGTTGTTGTTTTTTTACGTTCTTACATTCATAATGTATATTTAGTTTTCTAATTAAGCATTCCTATAAAGGTTATTATTGAGACCTTTATCGAGTAGAGATAAGCAGTGTAACATCAACTGCTGTACTGTACTGTAGTGAAAACAGCATTGTGTTCCTGAAAGGAACACCAAAAATTGGTAACATGTGATTACTTTCCCTTCTTTGTTACAGGTTGGAGATGAAAGAGTGTCCAAGGAATTGATGTGGACGTTTCTAGTGACAATTTGTTTGAAGGAAAATCTACTGGAGTATTGAGGACAATTAAACCTATCACTGACACTGTCATAATCCAACTCTTTAAGAGCTTCTTCATACTGGAAATTTACAGTATTTTATTTTTTGGAATAGTTCATTAGTATTTTGTCAATGGCATTGTGAATGTTATACTAGCTTACGAGCAGTCTGCATTAATTTCAGAATAAAGTTGACTAACTAACATACTCAAGGTTCCTTCAGTTGGTGACCTCTTAGTGGTGACCTCTTAGTGCTGCCTTGAGTCGTCACGTTGATCGTACTGAAGTTGTATTTAACTAGTAATACAATGCTATGATTTACTCTAACAAAATTGGAGAAACATTCTATGAACATATATGGGTGAGGAAGGGCGGGGGGGGGGGGCTAGGAGATGCGGAGGAGGCGAGTGAGATGCATGGACCCAGGAAAAGTACTTATATGCTGCTCTCACTGTCACTACTAGATACTCTAGATACATACACATGTAGATTGCTCCATGAACTTTATGGAGTTGTGGTCTGTCGACTTAAGAATATGTGTCACACAGTAGCTTCAACTTTTAGAATAAGCAGTCACGTCCAAAATTGAAGTAGTATTATTATTAAAAAACTACAGTTGCAAAATATTGATGTGTACCCACAGCTATTTTTCCAAGTAATCATGTACTTCAGCATGATTGAGGTGGGTCTGTTGGCTCAGAAATGGTCAGCCCCGAAGCAATGGTCAGCCCCGAAGCAATGGTCAGTCCCGCAGCAGCAATGGTCAGCCATTTGCGCATGCGCGTGCTTAAGGTTCAAAGTTCGTTTGATCGGCCGCGCTCTATAGGTCAAAGGTGAGGGTCAGCCGTTCTGCACATAACGTCGTCCGTTTGTAATAACGCGCACAAGGTGATCGTTGAAATTATTTGTATCTATTGTGGTTCTCACTTACCTTACTAGAAGGTCACAGCCTAACTTTTATTTGAGTATGAGGCTAGAACAAGTAAACCATAATAGAAATGTAAAATTATAACCTAATACTAGACTGCTCCCAGCACTAATAGTGAGAACTGTACTGGTTAAATGAAGTATCAGGAAGGCAGGGAAGGTGGAGAGTTATAGTACAGTGCAAATCCTGGGTAACACTGTATGTTCTAGAGTACCTGCTAGGTGCACGTTATATGAAGTGTACTTGTCCAGTTAGCGATAGATAAAATGAGGTATCAGGAGGTCAAGGACAGGTGCACGGTAAGGTGGAGTGTCATAGTAGTACAGTGCAGATACTGGGCAGCATTGCATGTTTTAGAGTACCTGATAGGTGCATGTTATATGAAGTGGACTTCTCCAGGATTAGCGATAGATAAAATGAAGTATCAGGAGGTCAAGGACAGGTGCACGGTAAGTGGAGTGCTGTGGTACAGTACTGGTCTAGAGTTTATAAAGTTTACTGTAGTAAAGGACAAGTGCAGTTTATATGAACAATACTGATTAAGGACAGGTGTAGAATCAAGTGGGCTGTCCTGTAGTAACTGACAAATGCATAGAAAATTGTATCATCCTGCTATAGAACATATATAGAATAGTTGGACTGTCATGTTGTGTCTGATAAGTACAGGATTTATGAATTGCAAGCATACAGTACATGTTAAGGTTAATTCATGTGTCGTGAAGGTATAGGATTGAAGCAGGGAAACGTGGCATGGAGAGTACACAACATGTACAGGAAAGATGACAACTAACTATCCTATACATTTCCTGAAGCGTCAAAAGCACAGGAAATCTGGATATTTTCCAGTGCAATGGCCACACCCATCGTTGAGCCAACTCCAAACATTTGTACAGAATGCATGCACATCTTGCTATTATGATTATGTAATTGTAAAGTATATACAATAGCTGCAAATATTAATAGCTAGCTATTATTTGATGTCTGCAGTTGTCCTTACAAGTTCACTAGCTAGATTCATATTAGTTTCGAGGGTTATAGAACTGCAAAAGGACAATGTGGTATATACACTTGTTTATAGATAGTAGCTAGGCTACAGGAGCGCGCCAAGTGTGATTCTTTCAACAGACAAAGTTTAAATTTCATTCAACCATAAATTCTCGGCTTTGTGGGCCTTCAAAGTGGCTAGAAATGAACATGAGGTGGCCCGTGACAGATATATATACAGTGAAGGTGTTGATGAGGTGGCCTGTGACAGATAAATATACAGTGAAGGTGTTGATTGATGTACGTGAAGCCTGCATGTGCAAGCACACGCACGTGCACACACAAACAGACATAGACAGTTAGAATGGAATAGAACTTAGGTAAGTTGTGATACAATGTTATGTGCACAGGAACAGGTCCTTCTGGCGCCTGACGAAGCTGAGGAAGGCGCCAGAAGGAACCCAGGTTGAAGGACCTGGGTACCTGTGACCAGTGCTTACAAAAATCAGGAAAAGAAACATACGCACACATCTAGGCAGTTACATACACATACATGCACATGCACACATACAGCGCACACACACACATGCACGTACACACCACCATTAGGCAATGACATACATATACCTGCACATGCACACATACAGCACACATGCACACATGCACGCACACACTGCATACATACACAGTTCAGTGTTCTTTAGGTGGACGATCTCTGAGAGCGTAGCTGTGTGAGTTCTCCAGGGACGGCGTCTTAGCACAGACGAGTAGGTCTCCAGTTGTAGGTGGACGTCTTCTCGACACCATAGGCTCGAAGGGGAGTTCATCGTCTCTCAATGCATCGTAAAGCGCTCCTGTAGCCTAGCTACTATCTATAGGCAAAATTACATAACTATTCTGTCTCTGACTACAAAAAGTAATCTCCTAATACATGTACTGATCTATACTCAAAATAATTCACTTTTAAACCAACACAACTAAATAATGCTAATGACATTGTGATAAATATTAGACAATGAAAATGTTGATACAAATTAACATAAAGCTAGTATACATGTTCACAAATGACATAAGGTTTCTGTCCGTTCACATCATTGCTACTCTTTATCTATAGCTTCATTAGTTACTTCACCCTCTTCATGTTGAGAGGAATTACTCAAGGAATGGGATGATGTACACTCTATTTTAGAAAGGCTACAATTCAAGTGCACAGAAAGAGCACTGCTCATTCCATCTTCATTTAAAGAATCAGAAGAATCCAGTATGTTCAAATCATTTCCTTGCAATATAGCATCATGTGATTCTGTCACAGGACTCTTCGGATGAATATTTTCTTGTGATGCAATTTTTTCAAGTGTTAAATAAGAGGCTGCACTAGTTAACGAAGTACCAGAAAAGTATTCCCCCAGCAAAGTGTAGTTGGAAGCTTCCTCGACATCAGCTCCAGAAGTCTGTCCATTTCTCATGATACCGAGATCAAAACTGAGTGTGTTGGATTCTTTTCTTGGAATAGGAAATCTAGGTGGCACAGGAGGTGGAGTCTTGCTTCTAGTTTGCAAAGGTTTCTTTTTCGGCGTGTCTGTGCAAATGGACTGAGTACGATTAGCATGAAAGGTGCAATCAAACATATTCAAGTCTGAAATAGCCTCATACTTTGGAGGTTCATCTTCACTTTCAGTATCCCTGCTGTCATAAAATGGATTTTGTATGCGTTCCGGCACCAATTCTGCATCCTGATTCCATGGGAGCTCTTTACCATACAGAAATTGAGGAAATGTAGCAGTAGTTTGGACATCAGCATGGATGCTCATGTGATTCTCTCTCAAAGTGTCTAAACTTTGAGAACGATTGAGATTCGCGAGACTAGTGCTGTGTACTTGTGCTCCCTCAATGCTTGCCTCATTGTCTCCATTCGACAAGTTAATTACTGTCTTATTACTCTTTCTTCTCAACACTACTAGAGTAAGAAGAAATAAAGATATCATAATGCAAAATAAAAGAGTACCAATGGCAGCTGAAGCTCCAGTTATAGCAGAAGTTAAAGAATTGGATTGAGAGTGAAGGACAGTGGGAGAATCTGAAGAAAACAAATTATTGCCAGAAGTTGATGCACCCAATGAAGAGTTAAATGCAGTAGAAGAATATGGCACTTTGGTGGGAGACTGAGTGGAATGGGACCCTTCAGTTTCTTCAGTAGAAGTTGAAGAATATGGCACTTTGGTGGGAGACTGAGTGGAATGGGACCCTTCAGTTTCTTTAGTAGAAGTTGAAGAATATGGCACTTTGGTGGGAGACTGAGTGGAATGGGATCCTTCAGTTTCTTCAGTAGAAGTTGAAGAATAAGTCACTTCAGTGAAAGGCTGAGTAGAAGAGGATCTTTCAGTCTTTTCAGTAGATGTTGACTCGTATGATTGGGAACTAAATGCAGTGGATGAATTCGTGGGCTGCAATGGTGTGGTGAAAGTCTTTACATTTGGGTAATTTTGCGAATCTGTTGTATTTTTCCTGTCATCTGGTGTCAGGATAGTTGGATTTTGTTCTGTTGGCTTATCTGTTTCACAATGTACACACATATTGATAAGATTAAACACCCAATTAAAATACCAGATATGACTGGTATACACTTAAAAACTTAAGAATACAATTGGTTGCTCACAAATTCCTATATATAGCCCACTCACCCACTTACACTTGACAATCAATACATTTATTCGTGATAGCTACCCATCATATTCAAACTGAAAAATAGCTGTAAAACAGTCTGATGATTTCTAGTTTATTTCACCAATTCCATTAATAAATGCAATATTCTAACACTACCTTTAATAAACAAGCAAATACTTATGCCTCACCAATCATAAAAATTGTTGTTGTTGTTTTTAGTTATTAGCTACAATAAGTATACAAATTTTTAAATCCCATGTGTCTTTTCATTTGGAGTAGAATGGTTTGGTTACCAGTAAGTTTATTTTTTTAATTTAGTATAAAAATCATCATTCTATACTGCTACTAGATAGTTATTGGCGAGCGAGCGGAGCAAGCGAGACAGTATTAGGGGTGGATAATGCAAAATCGGGTATATGTTATATGTATATATGTGTGTATGGATGGTACGTATGCCCTTTAAACGCGCGCGCGGGGAACTTTTTTCTCCAAAAAACACGGCTTTTTAGGCTTAACCTCAGTTTATTCTGAAACTACAGCATTAAGCAAGCCTTACTTTATAGCTACTTAAGCTCAGAAGTGTGAGAAAATTCCGGCGAAAATGCTTGCTTTTCAAGACACAAAAAGTTGATTTGACCGGTTACTATGGCATTGAAGATCCTTTTCCAGACTTAATTTCAAAACTTCGCCGTTTTAGTGGGATACGGAGTGCCGATTGTTGGTTGTCAAGAGCCATTGGTAGTCAGAATGCCGTAATATTAATGCTAAGGAAGCTACTACTACTCGAGAGAGAAGCTGAGGTAAGTACGTAATTCCATATTTGTTAACTAAATATGAAAAAATAACTCTGGCCTTTCTGTTTTGTAGCTAAGAGCTTGTTGCCAACAGTGACTGGTAAATTCAAATAGCCAGAATGGCTCAAATTTGGTACTACAACAGTTACCACTGCTCAAGAAAATGAGGTAAGAAAGTAATTTTGTATTTTTGTGCTAAAATTGATTATCTTTTGTTTTTGTAGCTGAGAGCTTGTTGTCAAGAATTCGAGGTAATTCAGATGGTCAAAGTAACTTAAATTTGATACCACAGAAGTTATCAATACTCAGGAAATTGAGGTAAGTAGTAATTCCATATTTGTTGGCTAAAATTACAAATAATAACAATGGTTTATTTTTTTATTGTAGCTGAGAGTTTGTTAAAAATTGAGGTTAATGAGTAAGGAAAGCGATAAGCATCATCATCGATATGTAGTTTCACACTGAGCTATTTTTGATCTGTCACACTTGCTCCTTTCTCAGTAGTGGTCAATGGAATCTAATTTATACATAGCAATATAGACCAGCCTACCCTGGTAGCTGGCACACAAAACTTCTACTTCCCTCCATAACTTCATAACAATATTGTCCCATGCAAAAAAATTTGTTGGCTTGCCAGATAAAGTATTTTGTAGCAGCTAGTACATACTACAGCTGGTGAATACATCCTCAATAGCGGGTTACACTGAGTTGTTGGTAGGCACATCAAATAAACGATTCCATCTCAGAAAAGTGCACGACTAAATGCACTAAAAGTAGACCACTATATTAAAAAACCAAGGTCTACAATTTCTAACTTTAGCAGGACTCACTTACCAGTAGGATTTTTTGGTGGAGAATAGTTCTTTCCACCTCCAGCTACATTTTCTACACATTATATACAAATAATCTATCCTAAATATATCTTCACAGTAGTATTACATAATGCAATTATTCCTTAACCTTCTGAGTTGTATCCACTACAGCAAATGTACAGCAATGAAGCCAAAAAACAGAAATACGTAGTAAAAGCTCCTGAAAACATCACCAAATCCTTCTCTATTGACCGTGGGTGTTCTATATCATGTGTTTATAACGTTAGTTGAGTAACTGTTGGGAATAGTTCAATTTACTCATTTTTTAAACTTATTATTACAAACGAAAACCATTGAATATAGAAAATTGAAACTGATAGTATTCTCACCTGAGGGTAAACATTATTTATGATTTTATATCTGGAGTAAAAAAGGTATGAGTAAGATACATAGGGACTCTTCACTGTTGTATTAATATCACAAGCGGGCACAGGTTACCCGTGCTATTACTCATACAAACGACACTATGAAGGTCACAATTATATTCAGGGGAGAAATTCATTTTTAGAGGGGAAGGGGAAAATGCACCCCCTCAAAGGTTATTAAAAAATATCTTCTAAGGCAATGCAAAATTAGAATAATTATAGTAATCAATATGATATTAACGAGTGACGTAGAACATAAATCAGGTGGAGTAAGAAATCAGCAAGAGGAACCGGTTATTCAGAAAATACTATACTCTGTTAAAATGAGATACATACATACATACATACATACATATATACATACATACATACATACATACACGCATACATGCATACACACATACATATATACCTTGTGTGTATATATTATTTAGTGGATCAGAAGTTTAATATTTTGTGTCTGCACATTTTTGGCTCTCAGCCAGCCTCAAAACCACATAAGTTATAAATGCTTATATAGCTAATTAGTGCTTTATTAGATGAATTCAGTTGAGAAATTTGATGTGAATATCGAGAATAGAGTCAGAAAAACTAAATGCTCCTTATTTGCTCAAGACTAAACCAAGTGAAGCCATTTTGCCACTCCTTGTAGTTGTTATGACTGTGACAAGAACTATAATCATTGTAGCTATTAATAATTATGTTTCTTTCTTGAGGGCAGTTCTGTAATTTTGAACAAGTAGAGTAACAACTGCCAATATAGTATAAACACATACTTAATTGAAGTCTAAACATATACCGCTATGTCAACTTTGTTCATGTCCTTAAAAAACACAAATATGTCAAATTATTCTGTATAACCCCAGCCTTTACTCGTCGATTCCACCTGCTTTTTAGTTATAATTAATCGCTTGCCTTTTTGCCTTCTCTTCCCTTCCATTTTAAACCTACACCCCTTACCTCGCCGATTCCATTCGCTTTTCAGTTACGATTAATTGCCTTTTACCTTCTCTTCCGTACTTTCGCCTTCCTTTTTGAAACCTACGCCGCCTTCCATTGTCAATTGCACCCGCTTTTTAGAAGTAACCAGCACGTTCTACTGATTATGGCAATACTTTACCTACCATAAATGAACAATACTTTACCGAACCATACAAAGCTCATGAATTATTCATGAATACACACACCGTCGTCGTTACTGACACACAAGCGTATTATTATATAGATACCATTTCTAAGGGAAGGAAGGGGAAAATATGAGGGACTATTTCAATGATAAAAAGAAACTTTTCCCCTCCTTACCCAAATAATAATGCACAATGGGACAAACCAATTATCATTACAGCTACAGCTATATTAATCATAATGTATGTGAAATAAAAGTAGGTAACCTTTTAGTAAACCCTATCTAGCTCACATGCCTGACAAATACTTAATCCCTATTAAGTCTTCAACATAACGACGGCAGTGCCTGGCTAATGTCCCATTACCCACTACAATAACAAACCCGACTGACATGTTTAACAAGATTACTAAGAGTAATGTGCCCAAGAGGCCCACTGCAGTCTCTCAGAATACTGCCTATGCTTCCTACTACCCAAACTGGTAGCAAAACAGTAAGTGTTGCCTAGCAACTACCCACGGTGCATGCTCAGTACAACACTGTAAGGATCAAGTGGGAGTATACTTTAAAAGGAGCATTCTTAGAGTTGACTTGCCATTTGATTAATGTAGCGTCTAGCCAAGTGCCACTATCTCACTTTCCATATTTGTTGAAAAGCTATCCAAGGACTGATTGTTGACTGTCTACAAGCTGCCAAAGTGCAGAGTGTACCAAGTAAGCAGGCGTGGCAATAACACCTTTAGAAGTCCAAAAGTCCTTCCAAACCATAACAGTGAGAGGATCATGAGTCTGTATTCTAAACTACTGCTAGCTGTATGGTGTTTTCTAGTTCTTGTGGGTAAAGCTGAGGTAAGTCAATACACACAGTCTAGATGTTTTCTTTCAAAATCTGTAGGTTTATAAAGTTTTTGTCTGTCCAGTTCCAGGATGAATCAATTCACACAACTGAAGAAGATACTATTCCCAGTAAGTCATGATAGAATGTTCAGGGTCCACCTAAACAAAGAACTTGCATTAACTTAGCCTAGCCATCAATCTTAGCCTAGCCATCAATAACAAGTAACTTACCTATCAATAACAAATAACTTATCTTAATGATATTCATATACTCCCATTCAGTTGGGCTTCACCTCTATTCCATAAATGTCTTGTGTATTTACTGCTCCTTTGTGTCTGTGTTACCTAAACTTTGAAAAGTTAAAGAGTGTGCGCTTTACGGGTGCTTTAGTAAGGCTGCAAGCTTACGCCAGCGGCTGCACACTAGTAGAACTCGGTGCCATTAGGACACCGACAACTGGTTCTTTGGGCGTAGCATATCAAGCCACACTCATTTGACCTCAACCTCACACGCTCGGGAATTTACGCCTCCCGAACATAGAATATGAATAATATTATTTGTAAAGCTATTCCAAACATAGCTAGCTACATCAAACTTTACGATATACATCTGGCCTTATGCAAATGTTACATATAGCTTCTAAATAGCTGAGAGAATGGATACAGTTACATGCATATTTGTCTAATTATAAAGTACATAACTCTAAACCTGATACTCTTGTTCATTGGACATCAAATAATTACATTAGCAAGTCATTAGCAAGTCATTAAAATATATATATTATTATGATGTCTTGTTTGTTTCTTATATTTGTCGCTGTTATTGCTTATTCTCTGTTCTTTTCTTTTTTCTTCTTTTTTTTGTAGGTATTGATGATGGTGCATTCACGGAGGATATATCCAGCCTACAGTTGCTTATATCACCAACAGAATCTGTACCAGTATATCTAAACACTGAAGTAGAAAAAATGCTAACTTCCACTATAGCTATTGATTCTACAGTTATTTATCCAACAGAAGCAGCAATCACTTCCACCGGGGGTACTGAAAATACTGAAGAACTGATTCTTTCCACAAGGGGGATTGAAAACACTGATGAACTGGTTCCTTCAACAGGAAGGATTGAAAATACTGATGAACTAATGTCTTCCACTGGGAGTATTGAAAATACTGAAGAATTCACTCCTTCCACAGGGAGTATAGAAACCATTGAAGAAATGATTCCATTCACAGATGCTATTGACAGTTTCTCATATTCAAGCCAAGTTTTCAGTATTTCTAGAGATTCTACAATATATACACAAATAACAACAACTCCACATGAAACAAATGTATTATCAGAAAGAACTTTAACATCGTCACCATTACTACCAAGTCTTCTTCCTTCCAATCCAACAATATCTACTGAGCATACTTCCTTACTATCTTCAAGTTTAGAAGCATCAATAGGTCCTAGTCAAAGCTTGCCAGAAGGGCAAACATTACCAACTGTCAGCACATTTTTTCCAATGAATTCTGTTACCACAAGTTTGACCAGTGGCACATCTTATGTAAATTCTTCAGCTACTACAAGTTTAACCAGTGGCACACTGCATAGTAACCCTCCAGTTACTACCAGCAGTGCTGGGTCTTCCGGCACAGGATTATTAGACCGACTCAAGGGTGCCCCACTTTGGGTATGGGTGGTTGTGGTCATTGCTTGCCTGCTGTTCATAAGCTGTTGTTTTCTATTGTGCTCAGTGGCAGCTTGCTTGGCAAGGAAGAAAGAGAAAAACATGAACAAGCAGAGTCCTCGAATCACTAAGGAAAGTCGCAAACGGTCATTCAAAATGAAGAAAATTTATGGTGAGTTGGAAGAAGAAAAATCTCCAAAAAAGAAAAAGACCAAATTAACTGCTGCTGAAAATTCGCAGAAAAGTGTTTTTTCTCGATTGGATAGTTACAGACTTAGTTGGTCAAGAAGGAATAGCATGAAGGCCACCTCTACATTCAAGCCACAGCGGCAACAAGCACAGGAAAACGCCAGCTCACAAGAGGCAGCAAGTAGCATGGCAACGCCCAACTCATCAGATGAAACACCCTTTTATAATACAACTTCAGACGTAGATCAGCCAAGAATTCGCCAAACTACCGGCACTTTCATGAACCCTTCATTTGAAGCCAATGATGAAGAAGATAAGCTTGGGCAACATGAGGCCAATTCTGGTGATGTAACTTTCACTACCATAGCTGAAAATTCCAATCCATACTGGTAGTGTGGGAAGACAATATTTTATAGCTCAATAATATAATTCACAGTGGCATTGGTGATGAACATGGAGCAATTTGTATTTTGAGTGTGAATTAATTATTTTGAGAAGAAATAAAAAGATTTTAGATATAATAAATAATCTTCCAACATTGGAAAAAGAATGCAATTTCTGGAAGTGCAGGATAGGCTGTACTAGGTTACAGTATGTAGCTACTGCCATTTTCCTGATGTTTCAGGATGAGTGCAGGACAGACGGTAGGATAGTATGCTCTATCCTACACTTCAGGATATATTTCAGAAAAGTGCAGGATAGGCAACCAAACAGCATAAATCTTGTGGCAGGAAACTCCAGTTTTTCAGTCTTTTTTTTTTTTTTGTACTATTGATTGTGCACACTAACTGGGAACAAGTCAACACATTACAATATATCACATATGCAACACGCAATGAGCCAATATAGTTAGTAGTATTGCATTACAAGTGAAAAACAAGTAATAGTGCCACCTTGTTATGACTGTGTTGATAGACATGCTTTCATGATCAGTACTTCAACATATGTAATCATAATATGATACTTCACATTCCTTCTCCTCTCTCCTATTGCCTATTGTGCCATTCATATAATATAAAGCTATACTCATCCATGACAACAATAAGAGTCCAAAATCTTAACATACCATAAATAGTCACATGTATAAGTTGTAATGATTTGAGCAACTCATATGTAGAATTAAATGGTAAGGTGAGGTCAGACTGATAAACTCAAAGTATCAAGCACAGTATCAAGCATTCAGGTTCACACATACTCAGGAATAAATGACTTAATTTACTTACACTTTATTTGCACTCATTAGCAATACTCCATCCATTGCTCCCCTACCTCGTCACACCTCATAATACATTATTTACGTGGCTATATTTATCAATTCATTCATTTTTTTTTTTGTTCAATTATTCAATTATTTATTTATTTATTTATTTATTTATTTATTGGTTACTGAGAGTAAAACTGATCTAAGGTGTTGTATCAGTTAATAAAACAGTGAATATATTATGTAAGTAGCCATGTCAAAAGTAAAGCAGATCATATTCATAATTCAGCGCTATTCTTCAGAAGTGAAATCTGTGGCCTCGTTCACCACATTGTGATTTGTTTCGAGAGATCTGATGAATCACCTGCTTGCCTCTTGACCTTCAGCTGCTTTTATTCAAATTTTAAAAAAGTAGCCGCATAATTAATTAAATAAAGAGATTGGATCAATCAATCATCAAAAAATATATACAATAAGAAAATTTTTTTCTAAATCCTGGATTTGTACACAATGTGTTAAAAATGGCCTTGGAGCGGTGTGAGACAAAAGTAGTAGCAAGTGACTGCAAATTATTACTTCACTGGTTATGCTTTTTTATACACAAAACTCCTCATTCAACTACTTAGCAATGAAGTAGGTATATCTAGTAAGTGGTGGCTATTGTTTTGATTTCTTTTTGATTAACTGTCCAGACCAGCGAATCTTTTATTGTTTGTGGCATTTTTAATTTATTTCATTAGCTATCTATTTCACAAACTTGTAAGTTACATGAAAAGTTGACTGGTAAGGTGTGGAAAGTTGACTGGTAAGGCGTGGAAGTTAACTGGTAAGGCTTAAAAAGTCGACTTAAAAGGTTGACTGGTAAGGCATAGAAGTTGATTGGTAAGGTGTGGAAGTTGACTGGTAAGGTGTGGAAGTTGACTGGTAAGGCTGTGAAAGTTGACTGGTAAGGCTATGAAAGTTGACTGGTAAGGTGTGGAAAGTTGACTGGTAAGGCTGTGAAAGTTGACTGGTAAGGCTATGAAAGTTGACTGGTAAGGCTGTGAAAGTTGACTGGTAAGGCTGTGAAAGTTGACTGGTAAGGCTGTGAAAGTTGACTGGTAAGGCTGTGAAAGTTGACTGGTAAGGCTATGAAAGTTCACTGGTAAGGCTTAAAAAAGTTCACTGGTAAGGTGTGGAAGTTGAATGGTAAGGTGTGGAAGTTGACTGGTAAGGCATGAAAAGTTGACTGGTAAGGTGTGGAAAGTTGACAGGTAAGGTGTGGAAAGTTGACAGGTAAGGTGTGGAAAGTTGACTGGTAAGGCGTGGAAAGTTGACTGGTAAGCCATGAAAAGTGAAGTGGTAAAGTATGCCACTCTCCAATTATCCTCAATGACAAGCTTTTACACCTTATAAGAATCTTGCAAGAAACTAGACAAGATAAACATGTCTCTAATCTTACAAATTCTTGCTAATCATCTTGTATGCTCTAAAAATATCTTACAAGAACACTTGACAAGTAAATTGCATCAAAAACATATCAAAAGATGAAATATTATCAATCTTGCAGTCCACACCATGGCAAGACCCTTCAAGTTCTTGCAAGATTCTTGGTAAGATTGATCCATGGCTTCATCTGGAAAAATATATCTTGCCAATCACTTGCAAAAGGACCAAATGATCCCACAAGATCATGCAAGGTATAATTACAATGACGTTACTCCAACTCTTTCAATATTAATGAAGCACCAGGAGGTGCGAACCCTCAGGTGTGTCTACCAGATAACCTCAATCAATTAAATAGATGCCACAGGGTAGGATTAAACCACATGATAGTGCTATGTAGCTTGCTAGGAAATAATGCAATAGGGCTGCATGGTGAAAAATGTTGACATACTGGTAGTTGATTATCGTATTCTATTATATACCTAATCAATTCCAAGTTATTACAAGTAGAATTGAACCATAGCTATTGAAAAATTTGAATTTATTTGGATGTGAACGTTCTGAAATTGCAGAGATCAGCAGTAGAAGCGAACGTCTGTTAAAAATCATTTCAAACCTTTTACTTAAGACGATACAAAGAAAGAAGCAAACAACAGAGCGAAGGTAACACCTCTAGGTTAAAACAGATCAGCTCCGCGGTATATAACTCGACTCTCTCTAGCCTCCTTACACGCGTGAAGCACGACAATTGCAACAGCAGTACAAGCCGGCTGGCAACTGTCTAGCTGCAATTTTCAGCTCATGTGATTATAACGTGCGGTAAAGGGGCGTTACCGGTAGCGCAATAGCACAACGATCATAGGTACGGCTAAAATCAACTAGCTTTTTCTTGAAAACTAAGTCGAAACAAAAAATTATAGCACATTAAAGGGACTTACTTTGCAAATTTCTCTATCTCTACATTGTTTCAGAGCCCGGAAGGCCATCGTCTTCGAGATCCGTTGTTGAATGACACACACATACACACACACACACAGACAAAGTGACTACTGTAACCCTCTCACGCATGTGCGCTGAGGGTTAATTAGGCTAACCCTCTCCTCCCTTGTCTATAATACAGCCATCACAGCTTTTTAGTGATTTATGCCTGAATTTGGACTTTTTAGGAATAGCTACCATAATATATATTGCACAGCTAGCTGGTTATACGTCTCAATATTACAAGAGATGTGTTTGGCAAGCAGCTAGCAAGCCAGTAACTATTAATAAAGCAATCCAGTTAGTTAATTGTTTCACTCAAAATTAATTAGCCTTTTCTTTCTTATCAAAATTGAATTTCCCTTTGCTTTGGAGGAAAGAAGAGCAGTTTCCAAACAATGTTTATGTGAACTTATTGCTTATTATATTATATAATTCCTATTACTATTATAATAATATGCCTGTAGCTAGCTATTGATATCCTAATTACTTTGCCAATCTATTGCACTTCACCTATTGCAGAATATTGATTGTATGGTATTTAAACACAGCTAAGCATGGACTTCAAATATACATGCTTAGCTATGGGTAATAATATAATAGTTTAATTATAATTCTTTCAACCAATAAAAAAGACTGATATTTAATTAATGTAAATTATGCTTTGTTATCCGACATGTTATAATATAATAATATGTTTGTATGTCAGTAATGCCAACGGTTAGTGTGTTCATGAATAATTCATTAGCTGGGCCGCGTTGGTAAAGCATAGCAGCCGAATGGGTAAAGCAGTGTTACATTCAGTAGAAGGCAATTAAGGAGAAATGACAACTATTATGGCATAAAGCAGGATCGTGGATAGAAGGACAGCGAGACTATAAATAAGCAGGAGTGGTAAAAATAAAATGAGCTGAAGAGAGGAAAGGAGGAGAGCTGAGATAACTGAGGGAGTAAGAGAACAACGATGGTGTGTGTCTGTGTGAGTATTTGGGTCATGAAACAAAAAAAGAGCGAATTGATATAACTGTGCCAAGTGGTAGAGGAAAATAACAATGGATAAAGCAAAAGCCCTCTACTATTTTATTATCTTCATTCGCAGAATACCGAGCATAACTCAAATACTCAGTGCTCGGACCTCTATTATATCAGCCACACCCTTCAATGACTATCAAGTGATTCGTATATACTATGGTTATCCAGTGGTGTAAGAAGATGATTTGGTATAGGGGGGCTCCAAGGACTGTTGTTGTTGTTGTTGTTATTGT
>WLWD01001312.1_pt1 | contig 156547 bp, 131 predicted proteins | sample 6712731 | NCBI WGS metagenome assembly WLWD01 (sample SAMN12718690, study PRJNA576275) | sponge metagenome | isolation source: marine sponge | host: Mycale hentscheli | place: New Zealand: South Island, Marlborough, Capsize Point | collected 2014-11-01
ATAACTTGTAAACAGGTTTTGGAATATTTGCTACCAGTTTTTAAAAGCAGTAGTCACCACAACTATTCAGTTGAAGTGCTGAACATGCTATCTCTATTTCACTCTGACCTTACTCCTGGTTAGGCCCAAGAACTAAATAGTGTCATTTGTTAAGGCACAGTCCTCAAGGATGCATTATTCCCGTAGATTTACTTCAAATTTTTAGTTTGCTGAATCAGGTTGATATCGCATCAGCAATATTGTATTGGGTAAAGTATCATCACATTCAGTGAATGAAATTGCTTTGCATGTAGATATCTGTCTTTATTTAAATAAAAAAACAGACTTACAAAGTGTGAGGGATAGATTGTTGCAGTTTTCAAGTTCAATTTCAACTCCATACATGCAGTAATTGACTCGCTTTCATACGTGCAAACACTTTCACTCTTGCTTATGTTTTGTCCATCTAGGAATGTTTAAGACTGTGGAATGTCTCACCTCAATGTATGGCACACAGGAGCAGTACAGGATATTTGAAGTATATCTACAAACTCAATAGAATCAGAATATTTCCTTGAAGTCGAAGATAAGTAGGCTGGGTACAAGTGTGCATTTGAGGACTTTGTTGTTACTCAAATTATAACCTCCAGTGGCTGATTTGAGCCATTTTGAAATTTTTAATGAAACTATATTTTTATTTTAAACTGTTATTTTTAATATTTAGTATAGTTTACCTTGTGCTTGATTGTTCACCATACAATTTACGATGCAGTCCACATATTATTATTTATTTAACCTGAACTATGATTGTTATAAAAATCATTATAATATAATAAAAACTGCCTTGTTCTGAATTGTTTGGTGTGATGACAATGGCATAGAATATACTGAGCATAAACTAAAAGTTTTTGTTCCATTGATAACAAGAAACCACTATTTATTGTGTTTTTTATTAATCGAACTCATTACTTGAATAATTGACTGGGTGTGGTTAAATGGGTGTGGTTATCATAGTCGCACCAATTTCTATCTGGCTTCCTACTCACTTAGCAAGTGGAAATCCAACATAAATAAAAGAGAGAGACAGAGAGGCAGTATAATGCTGCACATTGAAGCAGAAAGAGATCCAGAGAAAGGGAAGAGACATAGCTAGACAAACTAAAGAAGAAAAGTTAGCGAGATGGTAAAGAAGTGGAGGATAAGAATAATTGAAATAGTTTAGGAAGAAAGAGAGCAGAGAAGAAAAAGAAGGCTAAGATGTCTGAAGAAGAAATACTGCAGGAGAGTACTGGCAGATGAGGAGATTACGGAAAGCCCTGACAAATGGATAGAGAGTGAGGACTATGTAAGGTTGCAGAATAAACTGAGGGCTTCCCTGTCACCATTATACGCAACTCAGCGGAGTCAAAGAACAGTAAGAGGCAGCAGCAGAGGAGATATTAGAGCATATTGCATTAATGTGTGACACTCTAGGAACACGGGATCACTTGCTTAACGCACAAGCGATCTGCCACTGAGCTACGACAACCAGCCTGCAAACAAACACTCCAGGAGATATTTAGAGTAAATTGCATAAATACGGAACTCTCTAGATTTCATAATGGAACTGTCAGTTGGTGCATCCAGTAACTTTGTGTGGTGGGTACTTACTAGTCTGGGTATTTGATACTAATTGACAATTACTGTGGAATTCATAATTATTGATTGAAGAGTGAGAGAGAGCTAGAAACAGTGAGGGGGGATATTCTCCCTCTCTTACTTCTTATTGTCAACTCCAAGCTATGAATTCCAATATAATTGTCAGAGTAACAATTACAAGCATAGCAGTATTAATTGATTTTCTGAGAAAAATGTTTGCGATAGTAATACATTATGAGAAGCAATGTGTGTGCAATGAAGTCCTGAATTTCCCAGCAGGATTGATGCAAATGAGATTTATACAATTTGTAATATATTTCTTTGTCAGCCTTCTTTTGCACATTAGATGTATTCCCTCTCTTTCACAGGCTTTTTTAAACAATACAGAATTAAAAATATTTGGTCACTACAGGGAATCGAACACAGGATCACTTGCTTAACACACAAGCGATCTGCCACTGAGCTACGACAACCAGCCTGCAAACAAACACTCCAATTCTATTATTATACTGTTATGGGGTACTGCTGTGCCACAGTCTCACTCTCAATAGACGTACGAAAATTCTATTTTTTCAAAGATTTTTTTTTTCGTTGAACTTTTAACTACACTAATTTGTCACAACATAATTTTAATAATAGAATGCTCTGAGAAATCCCAAGGTTAATGGCATTTAGTTGTTCAATACATTCTGAGACAATTAACCATGTCAGTGTCATTCAGTTTTATAAAAGAGGCTGTAAAATAAGGAAGTCAAAAGTCACCTATAAGGCCAAAAAAACAATTGTACGTTCAGCTAATAAGTTTAGTAAACAACTATCGGTCAGGCACATAATATTGGAGTCACAAGTCCTTTGAACCGAATTAAGGTATTATTAAATAACATTTTGTCTCTTTACGTTTATCTGATAACTTTAAATAAAAAATGCAGCCATCCAAGAAACCCAGTGTTAGAGAATAGCTGGTAAAAATGAAGGCCCAAAATAAATTATTCTCATGACTGTGTACATAATAATAATATAATTATTCAATAATAATATCAAACTAAACCAGTACGCTTATAAAAAATTCAATTTTTTGCAGAGCCCTACATCAAGATTGAATATAAAACATAAATGATTCTAGTACAATTATACAATGGTAATTAAAATTGAACCACAAAATGTCTTAATGTTTTAGAGAAGGTGATTTATCTAGATCTATTATTATTATTGTTAATTATTAATCTTCAAACTTTTCGCTTGCAATAAACTTTCTGGCACACTATTTGCACATGGATTGGAGAGAGTAGTCGTAGTGGTAGCGTCTGTAATTGAAATCACAATAGAATATATTTTCTTTACACATGCAGTCATAAACTGTAACAGATCACAGTGCATACCTGATGTTTCCGCTTTGCAAATCTCTGCAATTTTGATAGTATCGATATTCTCAGTTGATCACGAACAGCTTTTGTAAAAACAACAAGTACGAGAAATATAAGCACTCCTTGAAAAGCTGTCATAAACGTATAAAGATAAGCTAAAGGTAGAAGCTCTTCTCTTTCCACTACCAAAACTCCAAATATCCAAGTCAATCCCATGACAATCATCAGAGATATCACTGCTTTTAGCCATTGCAAATCTTTCTTGAACTTGCTTTCATTTACTTTCTTTCTTTGTTGCTTCCACATTATTATGGAAGCCATTACAAAAAGAATAATGTTGCACACAAATATGATTACTACAGGAGCTATAAATGCCCATAAAAAGTGGGTGTCTGTGTTTAAGAAGCATCTGCAGAAAATAATATTAAAACCTATTTCGAATTATTTTTCAAATTTTATAAACTCTTTCCTTAGTTTCAATTAGGGGAGATTTGAAAACATTTTTACTTGTTATAGTATCAGGCAATACAACTTTTTCACTATGATTTCTCTCACATAAAAAAGGCTATAATGTTATTAAATGTCTGTTAATTAATATTAATGACTCACGCTGTGTGATGGCCGTAGTGCTTCTGAGAAGATCCAAATCCCAGAGGTACTGTAAGAAATCCTATGTACAGCAGAGGTAGCCCATAACTCACACAAGTGAATACAATGGCATATTGTTTAGAATTTGTTATGAAGACTTTAACGAGAGCCAAATATAGAAACACTCCCTCCATTAGCATCCACATGAAAGAGACCAGGAAGAAGTAATGGAGGAGAACTGCTATGATCTGACAGTGGATGGGTACATTGTCATCATCAGTGTGTCCTGTCTTATCTACTCCAGCAGTAAATACTAATTGAGCTATTCCAAGGTTTATGCATAAGTTGACATGAATAAAACTTCTCAAGCTGAAGAGAGACCTGTACAACAAAGATATTATATATATGACTACAATGCATAATTGAACTTACTTGATTATAGTAAATGTCAATACTGTGGCAGCCATTGCCAGAAGAGATACTGCTACACCTACATAGCCTAATCTTTGAAGACTCAAGACTATTAGTTTGTTGAACTTTGGAGGTTTTGGACTAAGTAGTATGGCAAATGTTGTAAAATGGTTACATTCACAAACTGTTACTGAAGTTGAGGAAAGTCTTGAGTTTTTGTGACAGCCTTCAGTCGACCATGTACCAGTCTTTAGAGCAGATCTGTAAGAATTTAAATTAAACAAATATCTTACAGCTATAGTTATTCATTCTATTCTTGAGTGACAGTAGAAACTTCAGTTCACTTTGGATATTACAATGAACACAATGCTACTTGATGTCCTCTGGCTGTGCCCTTACCAAATTGACTATTGCTGACCATAATATTTGTGGCACAGTCATTAACAATCACTTCTGTGAAATTCTGTCATCAAAACATTATCAATAATATTTTTTCATCACTTTTCATTTTGTAACTTGATCACTTGCACAAATTTCTATTATATACTTCTTGTTTCATCATTTTTCCTCTATTAGTAGTTCTATTTTGCTTTTGTGAAATAACTTCTTAAGCTCATAATCCTTCAAAGTATTAGGTGCTTAGCCCAACTAGCTAGCACTGACTAGCTAGCACCGGGTGGAGATTTTACAGAGCAAAATCTTAGCGTGAAAGTTGTAAGTAACCTAACTCTGGTGGCAGCCTACCCAAACGTTTTAGTCCCACCACACTCTGGTGGCAGCCTACCTGAATATCTCAGTCCCATCACACTCTGGTGGCAGCCTACCTGTACATCCCTATTACAACACATTCTGGTGGCAGCCTACCTGAATATCTCAGTCACACCACACTCTGGTGGCAGCCTACCTGAACATCTCAGTCCCACAACATTCTTGTGGCCTATATTACATTGTATTAAAACTAAATGAAAGTGTCAGAAGTGAGCTTATTTAACTATAGTTTAACCTCTTTTATTTCGATGGCCTAGTACTAGGTGTCACTTGCAAAGCTATAGCCATAAGTTAGAATACAAGACATTCTTAATAGCTTTAATAGTAATCCTGAGGAGCAATATTTTATTTCATAAGGAATCAATTAATTGGTTTTTAACACAATTAACAATTTATAGCAGCTATTCTGTACTGCTTTATGTGCCATGTGGAACTCTTAGCTGTCAGACTCAATTGAAAAAGGAATAGAAGTATTTTTGAATTTACTTCATTGTTTTGGCATGTGCTTTAGTCAATTAATTTGGCTAATATGGACAAATTCCTCTTGGAAGCATTATGTCATATTTCTGATGGCCCCAGAAATACCCCTGAACCTGCTTGGATTCCGAGCATACTGTAATGGAAAAGTTCTCATTGATAGTTATTTCTTATCAATACTCTAAAGCAGTTTTATAGTTGTTTACAAATAAATATTTTGTAAAACAGGGATGTAAATTTATAACTATCTACTATTTATAAATATACTGATATAATATATTATACCAAGCTTCAATTGAACATGTACACTTAATACAATTAATCTTGTATGGCTTACTTTACTTACAAAATGTTGGAACTATTGGTTCAAGTAATAGTCTAGCCGTATTTGGAAATATTGTTAGAAAATTTGTATTGTCAAAAACAGTAGTTATATTAGCAGAATTAATAATATGATCGTAAACATACTCTACCTGTTGCTTCCTATGACTTCCAAGAACACACAGTGGGTCTCCAGATTATTTAACACAAGATTGTCCTGTAAACAATGCTTCATTTTAGTTATTCAAGCTATGGCCACATATGTTTTTCTTACCATTAAACTTTGGGAATGCTCAAATGCAATAATAACAAATGAAGATTGCAATTTGAAGTTGCGAGTATCACAAATACTAGTCCCACATTGTATAGATACTGCTACAATGTCAGGACCCAAAATGGAACTATCAACACATAAGAAATGAAAAATAAATTCTATCATTGGTACACTCAACTTACCTTTTCTTTAATGGATAAGAGAACACAATAGATACATTTCTGTATATCACCGAAATAATTCTAACTACACTGTCATCATCATCAAATTCATTCAGCAATTCGACTGGAATTGCTAATGTTATTAGAGGTCCATTGAGACTAGGGAAGTCTGAAGAATTGATAGCAGTAACTGTTGATGAATTAACACTGTTCAAGTTTATAATACTGTTTTGTAAGACTGTAAAAAAAATATATATATATATATATATAATCATTATTGCATCAGTCAGAGTCTGATATGGTGAAATATTTCATGAGCAGGCTATTTTGTTTTCAAGAGCAAGAGACGAGAAAAAATAAAACCAGAAAGTGAAATATTTAGCCATATCACTCTCATGAGTGTAATAAGTGGTTTATTCCGTGCTAGATATCTTCACTAAAGTAGTTAGTACTACAGGATTGGTAACTCACATGTAAAGTTTGTTGTAGGGGCTACTCACTACATAAGCTCATAATATTTTAGCAGCTGCTCTAACCCTGTTGAGCATGGTACACCAGAGGAAGGTAGCTGGAAAAACCAAGAAAATTGAAAAGTTTGGCCAGATTGCTATAACTACAAGGGTAATGAGCTTGCACAGTACAGCTTGAAATAAGAGCATATCATGAGCTATTTCACTGGTCATGTACCTAAAGATATCATTGTGAAGATTTCTAGGGTGGAATAAATAAATATTATATTATTATATATAGTTACATATTCATGCTAGGTATCCTCACAATGTTATTCTTATGTAATCATCTCATGGCTGTATTGCTCAAGCTCATTATCCTTATAGTTAGAGCAACCACCAGCTTTTCCCACCAGTTTTCTTGGTTTTTTACAGCTACCTTTCTCTGGTGAAGTCTACCCAACCAGACTAGAGATACTCCTAAAGTATCAGCTGGGGGTGTGGGGAGCCCCTACGTTCAACTTTACACCAGTGGAGTAACTAGTCCTCAGTGTCTCATCAGAGTTATAATTTACTCTCAAACTTTATTTTCACTGGGCCTCTGTTGTGAAAAAATATTAGCCTTTATGCTCATGAAATATTTTACCAATAAGTACTAAATAAGTATTATCAATAATGAATTTCTAATAATTATAACTGCAGCAAATAAGTATTAGTATTTGAAGATAATTAGTACTATTGAATTTATTCAAAATAAAGATTTAATAATAACCTTCGCCTACTTACTGAAATTAACTGATTGAAACACTAATGAATCACGCATGTGAGCTAGAAAATTTTCTTGAATTGATATCAATGTAGTGCCAGCCACAAGTGATGTTCTACTAGATGTTACCTGTTGCTGAAATTATCATTACATGAGGAAATTATATTAATATAATAACTTACAATACTTGATTCAGAGACTATTTGAACTCCCAGAGAGATTATTTCCTAGATATTAAAAGTTTTATCAAGTGTTCTTTACATGAACAATGTCATGATTTACCTTAGCTAATGTTTGTGTGAGGGACATATTATCTACCCCAGCAACAACATTCCCATAAAGGAATGTTAAAGTTAAAATATCCACGTCTATTGAGCCAGCAGTTATGTTCTGCAGCACTTGCACTCCATAGTAAGTAAACTGTATGAAACATAACAACCCATATTAAAAACGCAAAATACCAATAAAATCATTGCTATACAAGATGTGACTACGAAAAGAGAAGGTTTTCTCAAAACATAGATTTACTCACATTGGCACTGGACAATATTTTGGATAATTTCTCACTGGATAATATCTGCATATAAGGAAAAAAATAATTAAGTAACATTAGTTCTGCAATTATATTCTTACCTTATTTATAGTAATTTTCTCCAAAGTAATAAGGTATGTCATGTCTGGTAAACTCTTATTATCACCTCTAACTTCCTTACTAATTACAGATGCATCAGGTGTAATAAACAAGTGTGTTGATGCTACAGTGGCTGTATGACTCACTGACAACAATATTCTACTGAAAACTAAATTACTTGGAGTATTACTTAATGAAACCAGTCCTATAGAGGACTGTGTTGATATTACTGATATATAATTGTCATTGAAAGAAGTCGGTAAAGAGATATCAGATTGTAGTATCTCAACCAGACTTGAATCGACCAGGTCACCATCTGCCGAATCTAAAGAATTGATGATATTGCCTTTTCCATTTGTTTGTGTCCAGAGAAAAGATGATGACTCCAAAGAAAGCACTGAATAATGTTGAGTAGTGATGTAATGTAGGTTAGAACTTATTTGTGTTGTTGTTGGGGATGGCTTCACCATTTCTTCAGTTGCAGTTGCTATACTCATGGGATCACACGGTATAATTGTGGGTTTTACATTATTCATTGAAATAGAATGGTAGTTAAAATGTGTTGAACTTAAATTAGAGGGAACATAATTCAATGAAGAAAAGTTATAGTACTCTGTAATGAGTCCTCTGGACATTATTATTCTACTATTAGTGATAAAGTTCAGTCCAAAAATTAAACCATCAGTATAATTACAGTAATGTCCTAACTCAGCATTGCAGACATGATTAGGAGGCCATATCTGAGAACTGATAAAAAAAAGAAAGTACTTGACAAAATTATGCATGAAAAATTAACAAACTCACTTCAACTGAGGCTCACTGAAGTTTTCATGTAACAGACTTGATGAATTTGCTTGAGACTGGACAAGATTAATAGCAATATTATCTAATATCCACACGTCTTGTAGGCTTGAAACTGATCCATTACTCAAACTAGTTTGCAGCCAGCGAAACCGAATAGAGTCCCTGGTATTAAAACCACACAGAGTGAATTTAACTGCATTGGATGAACCTCTAATGACATCAAACACTGTATATCCTCTAATGCTGAAGTTATTAAAGTCTCCAATGAGAATCCTAGAACTACTAGTGTCATTTGTGTCATATATAAATTTGATAGGAATCCATTCGTTTGGTAGAGAAGACAATTGGTATGAAAATTCTACTCCTTCATTAAATTCATTTGGGTTATTACAACCACTAGTTTGTAATAATACTTCAAATGAAACGTCTCTGTAAAAATAACAAACAATGGTTATCAATTCTCTAAAACAAAAAATACTATTAACCAAGGGAAATTTTGCTTTGCTTTTTTATTATGAGTTAAGTAATCATAAACTCACATATAAGGTGTTGAGTTGCAGCAGAGTTGAAGAGGGGGTTGCTTGTATTTTATTGGTGGAGGAGGTACAATGTGCCCTGTTTTGTTATACCATAACACCTGCTCCCTTCTTGGAACACTGGCACTGCCATTACATAAGATAATTCTACAAAATATGAACAGGTAGCTCATTGTCTCTATTATAGACCTAGTCTAAAATTTTCTGAGGTCAGACTAAGTCTCATTCTACCACAAGATTCATACCTTTTTTGTAAGAGACTCATTAACCATGGCATAACGCCTAAAACTGTTAGGTGATTCAACCAGTTGAGGTTAAATTGGCTCGTATTCAGTGGTTACATACTTTTTCCATACATTATATACTTAAAACTATGATTGTGTTATGATTATTAATAAAAAAAAGTTTCAGGCAATGGAAAGTTTAAATCAGTTCCTTTATTTGATTATGGCCCTGCTACTATGGAGTAATGATTTTATAATATTGTTTAGTAATATTTTTTAGACGTGAACAAAATATTAATTATCTACATTGTTGCTTCTGCCCTACAGTATTGGTAGTCCTTTTGCTCTTTGTGGTAAATTGTCTGGTACAGTTCATTGGTACGTGTTCAAATTGTGTGCGAGTCGCGTACAATAGTCTGTTCGCGGAGAGTAAATTGGATCGAGTTACGGGCGGGTTTTGTGGTATTTTACTGAATCACTTAATTACCGCAGGTTCCGGTGGTACTGATACCTTAAGCTCGCTCACGTCTCAATACTTCCAGCATGTGAAATGAATACACAACAACTTCCAACTATAAATTTAGCTCATATTGCAATAACAGTATACTTACTTTAACTCAGAAGAATTCTCCGAAAATGTTATAAATATACAATTACAATCTCCTCCGCCATGCTCCTGTTGTTCAAACAAGTATATAGCTTTTCTAATTGAAAATTCTCCGTCGTTTTGGTCAGGGTAACTCAAGTTGTACAATATTTCTGATACTAGAGCACTGGAAATAGTTAGAGTGGCAGTATTGAAGGGCCAGTCTCGTTCATAGCCGTAAGTTAGTACGACGTCAGTATTCGTTAACCCGTTATTGCCACCGTAGCAAGAAAAAACTGATAAATGAGGACGTACCAATATATGAGTAGGGAATGCCAACGCCAACAAAGTCTGTGACACAACTACAGCTACCAACAAAATAAGAATCATTCTAAAATCTATATTAGTCGCTATTTCCAAAGCATACTGATAAAGCTACTGGGATCACAATGTTAAATACTTGGTGCCAGCGATGCATTCATGCGCAATAGGAAATGCAGTCCATCAATTCGATCTATTAATAAATTACATTATCATTTTTGAATCAGATGTGGTAATATAATTTAGTAAAATATTGACTTCCTCATAACTGGTTTAAAGATAAACCAGGTGAACCTTTCCCCATAAACTTCCCACATTATATTTTCAGCTCAATCACAAATTGGCTCATTGTGTAGACTGCTAGGCTGAACCAAAATTACAACATTTATCTTCAAATCATTGATTTGAGATAATTATTCTCAATAATTGAAAAAATATATTATTTGTAAGTAGAAAAACTATCAAAAGTCTCTCTTAAGGAAGAGAGAATTTTGTTTTTTAGATATATTAAACTACATTCCCTTTGTTATCGCTATATGTAACTCTGACAATTAGCTAATCTGTTACATTAGTGATGATTGCTACAACAAAATGACAAAAATGGTTGAAAGTTATAATAAAATGTAGAAATAAGCTTCTAGAATATTGTGGAATAGATTCCATAGAATTGTGTAAAATTTCTTGATTGGGTTGCCTCATGAAATGAAAGATTTCACTGGTTCATTGAGTTTGGAATGAAACTCACTCGTGCAGTCCTTAGTAGCTATGTGTACATATTAAATTAAACCTATCAAATTAGTGTGATCTGGTGTATCCATGTAGTCTGTCATAAGTCAGAAAAAATGAAGATAACATTGGAGTTACTACATTCTTTCGTATGTGAACTCTGGTTGACACCGAAAAAGTGTTCTGATGGCAAATAATTGGTGGTTTGTTGAGTAGAGACTGCAACAAGCAGTACTACTCAACAGTATAAAGGAAAACTGTGAGAGTCTTGGAAATCGAGGGTTGTCTTTACTTCATTCTTGTTTTCTGATAATTACTTCATCGGGGATGTTTAAAAGAATAGAATAGAAGGTATGCAAACTCACACAGGTAAGATTTAGTGGATACAGTGTAGCCTAGTGCTTGCTTTCAATTAGGAACCCTGGCACTACTTCCACAAATGTAAATACTACGTACTCTAAATTGGCAGTTGGTTAGTTTCTAAAATATATTTAGTGACAGTATAATAGCCTAATAGAGTTGGGAAGTGAAAAGGCTATAGAAGAATAACTTCCCTCATAAAACTTTTCCTGTTAACTTGCCCCATCAATTTTTTATACCAATTCATTGAGTTTGGAATTTCTAGGAAGAAATGTCCAAGTTGAATTGAATCTACAAGTACTGTATAGTACAATCATCCATGACCACAGAGCTAATTAGTTAAAAGACAGAATGGTAACTGACCCTCAAGCACAACTATTTGTAGAAAGCAACTAACAAGTTTACTTTTTCCAGGAAGGCAAATCCTTGACTTGGTGAAGTCATTAATTATATATTTCAGTTTCAAGTTACTAATAATGTCACCAGAGCATAAAAAAGCCAATAAAAAGTAGGTCTGAAATTACACAGTTATTTTTTCATTGTAGACATTGAAGGCTCTACCTATCATGTTATAATGTAGAATTGATGCATTTCTATCATTATTGTGACAATTAAGGAGTGTATTTTTGCTGACCAAACTCAGCAAACATTATACACACACCATTGCTTTTGACACACAGGCATACTATTACATAACATTCACTCCATTAGCACAGGTAGAAAATCAATCACCTTGTGCAAATTAGTAGTGCAGTAGCATAAATCCAAGGTTTCCGTTTCCTGCTATTGTGTTTTCCTCTGCCATCCTTTTCAACGGATATAATATCGTGATGCGAACACACAAATACACAAACGAACACAACAACATACGAACACACGAACACAGAACACAACAACATACATATAATTGGCGAGCGAGCGTAGCGAGCGAGACACTTACAGGGGTAACACAATTGAAAATCGGGGATGTTTGTTTATTTATTTATTGGCGAGCGTAGCGAGCGAGACACTTACAGGGTTAACACAATTGAAAATTGGGGATGTTTGTTTGGACGTACGTATGTCATTTTGTACTTTGACCATCTCATATTTTTGTGTTCCTCGTTGTTCGACCCTGTCCCAAACTTCACTAAACGGAATCCTCAAGTTTAGCGATCATTACCCGTAATCTGTCGCAGTTATAAGCCCTACTAAACAGTATTTGCTTGAAAATTCTTTGTCCACTAGAGAAACTACGAAGCTAAGCCTTGTGTAGGTATGTATTGTACCAAATGGAAAAAAATCACTATAATACATACCTACACAAGGCTTAGCTTCGTAGTTTCTCTAGTGGACTATGAATTTTCAAGCAAATACTGTTTAGTAGGGCTTATAACTGCGACAGATTACGGGTAATGATCGCTAAACTTGAGGATTCCCTTTAGTGAAGTTTGGGACAGGGTCGAACAACGAGCTAACACATTTAAAATAACACGAGGCATATCGGAGTCCTATTTCAATAGCTTTGCGAGCGCCACTGATACTTAAAACAGGTTACCCGTGCTATCACTCGCTAATAGTAGGCCAGTTTTTTTTAATCATTTGCAGTCTAGCTACACTAGATAGTGCACTTGCTATCTGTATATTTGAGTTTTAACTTTCTCAGACACATCCGAAGGCTCCCTTTCTAATCTGTTGAAAAAGGTGCTATTAATATCGAATCGCACGCTTATCGGTGCTATTACTCATACTAAAGTGCATTACGTTACACTTTATATAACGTAGCAAGCATTACTCATACCGATCTGAGAGCGAAATTTTGTATCCAAGGAGCTGAATGTTTATTAGGTCACTTGGACTCAGACTAGGCCAGAAACAGCAGAGAATTCAAGCGCAGGTTCAGCACGATTGAACTGATGATGATATTCCAGAAGTTATATATGGGGTGTGGCTAAAATATTTACTTCCGGTCACTCTAAAGGGGGGTTCGACCGAACCCCTCGAACCCCCCCTGGCTACGGGTATGTTGTCCACTATACTACTGCAAGGTAAGTCTGTGTAGGTGCATGTCCAGTAGTGTCAAAGCATTGTGTTTTACAACCACTACTTAGCTAAAGAATAACACAAAGAAAACTTTTAAATAACGTGTATTGTTTTTTGTTGTTGTTTTTTCCTTCCAAGCAGTTGCAGAGAGTTGTTACTATGGCACTGAAATCCCTTTACCCTCTGTATGCTAAATTAAAAAACTGGACCTTATTTTCAGTAACTTCAGTGTTAGAAGTCAAAATCATTCATATAAAAATAGTATAGTCTTTAGGCTCGCTCGCCATTTGTGCTCAAGCACATCACTAGTTATAATTATCGTGATACGAACACACAAATACACTGGTTCTGTTCCTTTTCCAGCTATTGCTCCTCCTAGTGAGGCAAGATCCCTCACCCAGTCTCTCTTTCCTTTTCTTTCACTTCTTCATTAAAACAGTTACATCAGTCATCTTTATCACACCTGCTACTATATTTTTAATGACCCTGCTCGAGCCTTTGGCATTCTCTCGCTGAGTTCAGCAACCAACTGTTCAGTTTTTTTATGATATACAATAGGTTATTAGCACTTACGGATAATCCCAACCTGTTAGGTCCCGACTGGTTAAAAGTCTCGGTTGCAGGTTGGAATCCCGTGAAATCGGCTCTGTGTTCATATTTTTTCCATGCAAACTAGTTTCGCGTACCCAGACCCTTTACCTACCGCTACCCTGCGAATGGGTCTGGTGGCATTAGTACTTAGTACAAGTTCAAATGCATGTAATTAGCTAGTCCTTCATCGGATGCTCCACGGTTAAACCCCTATGTAAACGTAAAGTTATCCGATAGGAAAATCTTCAATGCCAGCTAAATGCTTGTACGAAATATCCCTATCACTACGGATATAATGTGTGCCATAATTGCTGCTAGGCTATAAGGTACAACATACTAGCTTATTCTGATATCTTATAACAGTGGCATTATCACTGTCTAAATACCTGTGTTTGTCAATATGAAAGAGAATATATCTAACATTTGCAAGCCCTAAAATTACTAGTCCTGCAGCCTTTTCATGAATCCTAGTATTTGGCACCTTGTTTGCAGCAAGTTTCACTGCCCCATTCCTCTAGTACACGGAAGTCTTGGTACTGCAAAAAAGTAATTGAGTGGCTGTGGTCCCAAAATTACTGACAAACACGACAGGAACCACAACTTCCCCCTGAGATCTGGAGGGTATTGAACTGGTACTAGGTATGTACTAATGCCACCAGACTCTTTCCCAGCCAAGCGGTAGTTTAAAGGTCTAGCTACGCGAGACTATTTGCATATAGGTCCCCTTAAAGTAATTTCGCTGCTTTACCAGATCAGATCAGCTTATTGATTATTCACGACCACCACAGTACCGTCTATTGATGTTCGATTGTCGCGAACTATAAATAGAATGATTGATTGTCGAAATATCGATCGAATGATAGACAGTCGAACACTGTCGATCGAATGATCGATAGTCAAACTACTGTGATCGAATGATCGATGGTGGAACTGTCAATCAAACGGTCAGATAGTCGAATTGTTTATTTAAATCATCGATTGTCTAACTGTCGATCATTCAATCGACAGTCGAAAGGTCGAGACAGACAAGAGCTATAATTGATGAGCTATTTTCATAGTCTGGCGTCGCCGATCCTTTCCTTGTAATAATTTTGTACGGCGGGGGCAAAGGAAAAGGATCTGGTGAAACTAAAGTATTCGATTTGTGCAGCCGCGACGCGAGATCATGACGTCAGATATTAAGAAAATAATAAAGTACAGTTCAGCTTTCCTGCTTAGTAGGTCTTTTTTCTATGGCTTCTTGTCTAGGTTCAACAATTTGTGTGAGCTGTGGGGGTCCAGCAAACGCAGGTTACAAAAGAGTGGTAAATGAAGAAGTGAGAGATTTGTGGCTGAAATTTCTCCAAAAGAAGTGCAAAAATAGGGACACCAGCTTTTAAATGTTTTAAAGCAGAACTTCATGTTCAGGATTTATTTTGGGGTATATGTAAAAGCCATTGAAACAGACAGGGTAAAAAAAATATTTTTGTTAGGAACAAATAAAGATAACTTGTAAACAGGTTTTGAAATATTTGCTACCAGTTTTTAAAAGTAGTAGGAGTCAACACAACTATTCAGTTGAAGTGCTGAACATACTATCTCTATTTCACTTTGACCTTACTGCGCTCGTTAGGCCCAAGAACTAACATAGTCTCATTTTGTTAACACACACTGTGCTCAAGGATGCAGTATTCCCGAAGATTTACTTCAAATTTCTAGTTTTCTGAATCAGGTTAATATCGCATCAGCAATATTGTATTGGGTAAAGCATCATCACATTCAGTGAATGGAATTGCTTTGCATGTAGGTACCTATTTTTTAATAAAAAACAGAGAGTTGGTTTAAAGATTGCCAAGCTATGCAAGGCAGAAGACCCGCAGGTGTATAGACTTTATCAGAGATATATCAATTTCAATAGCATAAATTCTCGGCCTTGTGGGCCTTCTAGTGCAAGTGATGTGAATGACAGTAAGCCAGAGGAGGCAGTGAATATATACATACATTACATTTACAGGAAATATATTTATGAAAGAGTCCAAAGTGTGAAAAATTGTTCAGGGGTGGTAGAAGTTTTCAGAAAAGGAATGCATTGAAAAGCAAAACCTAACAACATAAACATAAAAGGGAAATTGTTATGTGGTTTTAAGTTATCCCTCTGTTCTTAGTTTTGGTTGCTGTCTTACACACTTTCTGTTATTTATTAATTTTGTTCTGTCTTGTTCTGTTACATACATTGTGTTACTTTGAGCTCTCTTTAGTTTGTTTCTGAAGACCTCTAAACACACAGTATTACATTGCACTTATGATTCCCAGCTACTGGTTGTCAGTGAAATGTTATTTCCCTTTTATGTTTATGTTGTTAGGTTTTGCTTTTCAATGCATTCCTTTTCTTGACCTACTCTTATGTTCTGTTTCAGTAAACTGTTTCTCTTCCCTGACCTTCCTCATGTCTCAATTCAGTGTACCTGGTTCTTATTCTTATTTCAAGTCCTTCCCTGATATCAATTTTACTTGTCTTTGGTTTACTTCTTTGTTCCTTACTCTGCTCATAGAACAGGTTATTCCTTCAACTATACACAGTCTATCAATACCTACTGCTGCCCTGGGTAAATTTCTACCACCCCTGAACAAGTTTTCACACTTTGGACTCTTTCATAAATATATTTCCTGTAATGTAATGTATGTATATATATTCACTGCCTCCTCTGGCTTACTGTCATTCACATCACTTGCACTAGAAGGCCCACAAGGCCGAGAATTTATGCTATTGAAATTGATATATCTCTGATAAAGTGGCAATCTTTAAACCAGGGGCAGAATAAACTGATGGACCATTATCTGCAGCTCAGAGGAAGCAAAGAACAGTAAGAGACAGCAGCAAAGGAGATATTTAGAGCATATTGCATTAATACGGAACTCTCTAGATTTCACAATGGAACCGTCAGTTGGTGCATCCAGCAACTTTGTGTGGTGGGTACTTACTAGTCTGTATAATTGATACTCTAATTGACAATTACTGTGGAATTCATAATTTGATTGAAGAGTGAGAGAGAACCATCAGTTGGTGCATCCAGCAACGTTGTGTGGAGCTAGAAATAGTGAGGGGGGGGGGGGATATTCTCCCCCTCTTACTTCTTATTGTCAACTCCAAGCTATGAATTCCACAACAATTGTTAATTAGAGTAACAATTACAAGCATAGCAGTATTGATTGATTTTCTGAGAAAAATGTTTGCGATAGTACTACATTATGAGAAGCAATGTGTGTGCAATGAAGTCCTGAATTTCACAGCAGGATTGATGCAAATGAGATTTATGTACTTTGTAATTTATTTCTTTGTCAGCCTTCTTTTGCACATTAGATGTAGCTATTCCCTCTCTTTCACAGGCTTTTTTAAACAATACAGAATTAACAATATTTGGTCACTACAGGGAATCGAACACAGGATCACTTGCTTCGCACAAGCAATCTGCCACTGAGCTACGACAACCAGCCTGCAAACTAACACTCTAATTCTATTATTATACTGTTATGGGGTACTGCTGTGCTACAGTCTCACTCTCAATAGACCGATAAAAATTCTATTTTTTCAAAGATTATTTTTATTTGTTGAACTTTTAACTACATTAATTTGTCACATCATAATTTCAATAATAGAATGCTCTGAGAAATCCCAAGGTTAATGGCATTTAGTTGTTCAATACATTCTGAGATATTTAACCACGTCAGTGTCATTCATTTATATAAAAGACGAGGCTGTAAAATAAGGAAGTCAAAAGCCACCTGTAAGGCCAAAAAAAAAAAAGAAATTGCACATTCCTCTTTAATAAGTTTAGGATATCAATAAACAACTATCAGTCAGGCACATAATGCTGGAGTCACAAGTCCTTTGAACCGAATTATGTATTATTAAATAACATTTTGTCTCTTTATGTTATCTGATGACTTTAAATAAAAAATGCAGCCATCCAAGAAACCCAGTGTTAGAGAATAGCTGGTAAAAATGAAGGCCCAAAATATATTATTCTCATGACTGTGTACATAATAATATAATTATTCAATAATAATATCAAACTAAACCAGTACGCTTATAAAAAATTCAATTTTTGCAGACTCTACATCAAGATTGAATATAAAATATTAATGATTCTAGTACAATTCATACAATGGTAATAAAAAATGAACCACAAAATGTCTTAATGTTATAGAGAAGGTGATTTATCTAGATCTATTATTATTATTGTTAATTATTAATCTTCAAACTCTTCGCTTACGATAAACTTGTCTGGCACATTATTTGCACATGGATTGGAGAGAGTAGTCGTAGTGGTAGCGGTCTGTAATTGAAATCACAATTGAATATATTTTCTTTACACAGTCATAAACTGTAACAGATCACAGTGCATACCTGATGTTTCCGCTTTGCAAATTTCTGCAATTTCGATAGTGTCGATTTTCTCAGTTGATAACGAACAGCTTTTGTAAAAACAACAAGTACGAGAAATATAAGCACTCCTTGAAAAGCTGTCATAAACGTATAAAGATAAGCTAAAGGTAGAAGCTCTTCTCTTTCCACTACCAAAACTCCAAATATCCAAGTCAATCCCATGACAATCATCAGAGATATCACTGCCACCTTTAGCCATTGCAAATTTTTCTTGAACTTGTCGATTTTATTGACTTTCTTTCTTTGTTGCTTCCACATTATTATGGAAGCCATTACAAAAAGAATAATGTTGCACACAAATATGATTACTACAGGGGGCTATAAATGCCCATATGAAGTGGGTGTCAGTGTTTAAGAAGCATCTGCAGAAAATAATATTAAAACCTATTTCGAAGTATTTTTCAAATTTTATAAACTTTTTCCTTAGTTTCAATTAGGGGAGATTTGAAAACATTTTTACTTGTTATAGTATCAGAAAATACAACTTAATCACTATGATTTCTCTCACATAAAAACACCTATAATATATTGAGTGTCTGTTAAATATTAATGACTCACGCTGTGTGATGGCCGTAGTGCTTCTGAGGAGATCCAAATCCCAGAGGTACTGTAAGGAATCCTATGTACAGCAGAGGTAGCCCATAACTCACAGAAGTGAATACAATGGCGCATTGTTTAGTATTGGTTATGAAGACTTTAACGAGAGCCAAATATAGAAACACTCCCTCCATTAGCATCCACATGAAAGAGACCAGGAAGAAGTAATGGAGGAGAACTGCTATGACCTGACAGTGGATGGGTACAGTGTCATAATCAGTGTGTCCTGTCTTGTCTACTCCAGCAGTAAATATTAATTGAGCTATTCCTAGGTTTATACATAAGTTGACATGAATAAAACTTCTCAAGCTGAAGAGAGACCTGTACAACAGTGATATTATATGTATGACTACAATGCATAATTGAACTTACTTGATTACAGTAAATGTCAATACTGTGGCAGCCATTGCCAGAAGAGATACTGTGGGGGTTTCGGACTTGGGCGAGGGTTGCTCCGGCTCCTAGCAGATACTGTCAGGACGGGGTGGCCCTCGGGTCGCTGCCACCAGAGTTCTTCTAGATACTGGGACGCGGTTAGGAGGTTGTTAGAAACTCCGCCGTGCCCCACTTCCACTATCTCAGGGTTTAGACCGAGTAAATAAAAGTAAGATCCAATCTGAACTGATGTAACGCATGCGTGACCGAGTTTATATATTCGGAGTCACGCATGCTCACAAACTATCTGAAATAGCGCTCACCGGAAATCCGGGACAAAACTCAAACTCTAAATAATGCATACACTAAGATTACAAACAACTAAATGACATGCTAATAAAGCTGATCTGATGACCATGCATATACGTTCTATATCTTCTTCTTCTCTCTTTTCTTCGTTATCTCCTTGGCTTCTGATCTCGCCGTGACTTCTCCCTCTCTAACGGGCACGACTTTTGCAAGGCGCGCCCTCGGTCCAAGAGAAGTCAGAGGACTCTTCTCTCTTCCCCTGGATCCTGGCCCCACAGATACTGCTACACCTACATAGCCTAATCTTTGAAGACTCAAGACTATTACTTTGTTGAACTTTGGAGGTTTTGGACTAAGTAGTATGGCAAATGTTGTAAGATGGTTGCATTTACAAACTGTTACTGAAGTTGAGGAAAGTCTTGAGTTTTTGTGACAGCCTTCAGTCGACCATGTACCAGTCTTTAGAGCAGATCTGTAAGAATATTTAAGTTAAACAAATACTTTACCGTTGTAGTTATTCATTCTATTCTTCAGTGACAGTAGAAACTTCCAGTCGAACTGCACCCTCCGCGTATCGCGCTTATAATACGATATATATTTGCATTCAGCGGCGACCCTTTCCTACCGCATTAATTACACACATTTTATCGTACTATTTTTTCCTCCCTTTTCTGGCCACCCTACAGCTCTGGGAAACCTTTACCTGTTTTCTTATCTGTTGATCTTGCCACATGTCGATTAGTGACCGCCAATTCCACTTAGAAGCCATAAAACTGTCAACACTTGCTGCTGGAGGGGGAGTGACAAAATTAAGGGACAATTTTGTTTTGCAGGTGAGGAAGCCAGTATTTCAAGTTTAAACTTTCTTATATAGATACCTGTATAAAATGAAGGTAAAAAAATTTGTGTCCCCAATATATTATGTACATAAAACATTGGTCAAACATACGGTTAAATCGCAAAGTACAGAAAACATTGCGTACCACTGAAAACACAATAAATAAATCATAAATACATCTGGCATATTTATAACTATTCTTTATAGATCCAGTACTGTGTGTTCTTATGTTGCTTGTCTAGTACAGGTTTCCAAATCATTCCCTGCACTTCTCCTCGCTTCCTGCAACTTGCCTCCATCACCTACTACTTCCCCTCGTTTCATCCTGTAGTTTTGTCCTGCTATTTGTTTCCAGCACCTCCTTTCCTGTATTTCCCCTCGTTTCTTCCTGAAATTCATTTCCAGCACCTCGTTTCGTCCTGCAATTTGTTTCCAGCACCTCGTTTCCTGTATTTCCCCGTGTTTCTTCCTGCAATTAATTTCCAGCACCTCGTTTCGTCCTGCAATTTGTTTCCAGCACCTCGTTTCCTGTATTTCCCCTTGTTTCTTCCTGCAATTCATTTCCAGCACCTCGTTTCGTCCTGCAATTTGTTTCCAGCACCTCGTTTCCTGTATTTCCACTCGTTTCCTGTATTTCCACTCGTTTCTTCCTGCAATTCGTTTCGTCCTGCAATTTGTTTCCAGCACCTCGTTTCCTGTATTTCCCCTTGTTTCTTCCTGCAATTCATTTCCAGCACCTCGTTTCGTCCTGCAATTTGTTTCCAGCACCTCGTTTCCTGTATTTCCACTCGTTTCCTGTATTTCCACTCGTTTCTTCCTGCAATTCGTTTCGTCCTGCAATTTGTTTCCAGCACCTCGTTTCCTGTATTTCCCCGTGTTTCTTCCTGCAATTCATTTCCAGCACCTCGTTTCGTCCTGCAATTTGTTTCCAGCACCTCGTTTCCTGTATTTCCCCTTGTTTCTTCCTGCAATTCATTTCCAGCACCTCGTTTCGTCCTGCAATTTGTTTCCAGCACCTCGTTTCCTGTATTTCCACTCGTTTCCTGTATTTCCACTCGTTTCTTCCTGCAATTCGTTTCGTCCTGCAATTTGTTTCCAGCACCTCGTTTCCTGTATTTCCCCTTGTTTCTTCCTGCAATTCATTTCCAGCACCTCGTTTCGTCCTGCAATTTGTTTCCAGCACCTCGTTTCCTGTATTTCCACTCGTTTCTTCCTGCAATTCGTTTTGTCCTGCAATTTGTTTCCAGCACCTCGTTTCCTGTATTGCCCCTCGTTTCTTCCTGCAATTCATTTCCAGCACCTCGTTTCCTGTATTGCCCCTCGTTTCTTCCTGCAATTCATTTCCAGCACCTCGTTTCTTGTATTTCCCCTCGTTTCTTCCTGCAATTCGTTTCGTCCTGCAGTTTGTTTCCAGCACCTCGTTTCGTCCTGCAATTTGTTTCCAGCACCTCGTTTCCTGCACTTCCTCTCGTTTCGTCCTGCAATTTGTTGCACCTCATTTCCTGCACTTCATTTATTTCCCGCACTTCATCACCAGCTCTCGTTTCCAACACTGCATCTACATCACGTTGAGGAATGGCATCTCACTGCAAGAAAGAAAGGTATTCTAAGTACCATCCTGACCAGCCATGCACTAAATGTTTCCTTTGTGGAAAATCAAGTCTTTATTTTTCACACTATGGTGCATGGAACGATGATGAGAAAGAATTTCTAGTAAAACATTGTGACACTGAACCTGAGCCTAGTGCCTGCATTTGTATTGCTCATCAAAGAGAAGCTAAGCGTTCTCATCCTCCCCAGTATTCTCCCAAATGGTGTACACAAAAATTAGTGGCAGCTAGTGAGCACACATATTGTGTTTATCCTGGCTGCAATATTCAGGAGAAGTTGGTTTCACCATTGTTTGCCCCTGTATGTGAAATAATGGCTGCACTTGACATTGAACATTGTGATAGCATTTTTAAATCGTGTCCAGAGCATTATCAGGAAATGTACAGGCAATTCGTTAGTGCTCGTCCTTGCGCAAGCTGCAATATTAACCCCAAAAAAGGCACACACTTCACAAGACACAGCCCTAATTCGGAGCTTGTCAACAATATTCTTGGAATAGCTGAACTGGATGGAACAAAGCCACTCTCCCCATCTGATTACATATGTGCCTATTGTTACAAATCCCATCTATCTATTGTCAAATCCTATGAAAACAAAACTGAATTGGCTGACTTAATACCAATATGGGAGATGACTTTATCAGATGAGAACAGTAAGTTAACTGCTACTGTCCTCCATTCAGTTCTGTTCGTTGCAAATCTATTCCTGAACAATAGAGCGGCACTTCTGCCACAAGTATGCAGAGTTTTCCTTCGGAAGCACTTTGCTTCTGATGACACTGTGGAGAACACCGAGCACATTTTAGAGAACAGTGAAGGAACAGTTAAATTTACATCGAGATGGATGTTAAATCAACTTAAGTTACATTTCAATACTCACATAGAGTATAAATGTATACACAAAAAATTTGGCACACTTCTCTACAAAAAAGGAGGGGATCTGCTCACAAGTTTATCTTGGGCATTAGGTAGTACGTCACCAAATGATACAGAATACATACCCAATGTACCTAACCATAACACACTTGGTGAAGATACAATTCTAGCAAAAGCAGGATATCATATCAATAATTTAGTTCATGCTGAAATCAGAAAATTTTCAAAAACCAAACCTACAAACAAGTTCGTTTTTGTTGAAGAAATTAAAAAAATAAATCAATCTCTATGGATTTTCTTGGAGACTATAACAAGTACAAGTAGAGCCAAGCAGCATACAGGTGAAACTATTAGATCTAAACATTTACGACGTTACTATCTCTATTGCCAATTGCTATTTTGTACCAACACTCAACAGCCACTCCCTCTGCATCTCCTTTTAGCTGATACAATTGAAGTTTGCGGTGGATCCCGCAAACTGATGAAAATATTTAACCAATTAGGTGCTGTGTGCTCACCTGATACCCATGACAGATTTGTTACCGAAATAGCCAACACACAGAGGCATAATAGTATATGGGATGATCTTCCAAACAATACCCTTACAATAGCTAGTGTGGACAATTTCGATATGCTTCAAAGTTTTGCAGCTGTGTATTGTGGGGACCAGCATCGAAGTTATCATGGAACTACTATACAACTTACACAGCCCAACCCTGACATACACCTAAAAGAAATACCGTGTGCTAACAAAGTAGCCAAGCGTATCCTTGAATTGTCTCCTGGTACTTCCCCACATAAATTGGGCAAAATAGGGCCAAAGAGGCCAAGAACTTTGACCCCAAGAAATTTGGCCAAACAAATAAAAATGGCAACTCCCATTAGCCTACAAGATCACTCTCAGCCTAGTCAGACAACCAAAAGCATAGCTGATTTTAAGGAAAATGAATATGAAACAAGAGAAAGAAAACGATTAGAACGAAAAATGCTAGCCTACAATTTTTTAAAACATCAATTTCCTAAAAAAGAAGAAGTGTTGCATGAATTTAAGGATTTGTACGCCTATTCTACACAAGATGCAGTCGAAAAATCAAACATCTACTACATGGAGATGGTTGACGAAAACCCTGATTCAAGTGATACAATGAGGTTTGTTGCGGAATTACTTTTGAGTACCACAGCTTCAAATAACCAAGAGGGCTACATAATTTTAGTGGGTGATGGAAAAACATACCAGCACCTTATGGAAATTAAACACACTTATGGAGCTTCTCTTCACAAGTTACTTATTTATCCAGGAGAATGGCACACACTAGCCAATTTTCAGCCTGTGCTAATGAAAATTTACTATCATGCAGGATTGAAACAGCTAGCTCAAGCTTCTGGGTTTCGAGCAGAAACTCTAACATCTCTTGAAAAATGCTCCAATTTTGCTCGCACACATCACTTCTTGTTACAAGCATGGCAGGCAATATATAGAGCATTAATTGCTGCTTTTAATCCTACAGATTTGACAGACAGCGAATTCAAACTTGAAGACACAGAATTGAGAACTATTTTAATAGATATGGAAACATTTCTTGAAAGCAAAGCTACAGACCAAAAATTTAAAACTACAATGGATGAAAAAATACTGTCTGATGACACTTGGAAATTTTGGTATAGATTTGTTTTTTCTGATTGCTTTTGCTACATACAACTGTTTTTAGCCATAAGATGTGGGAATTGGCACCTACGTAACTCAGCTTTGAAACAAATGGCTCCTCTATTTTTTGCTTTTGACAGAACTACATACCAGCGTCTCATCCCATACCACCTAGCTGATTTACTAAAATTTCCACCCAACATATTAAAACACTTGCAAAAAGGTTTTACAGTGGCAATTAATGGAGGGAAAGGGCATGCAGTAGCCCTCGATGAAGCACATGAGATATGCGTCAATAAGGACCTCAAAATGGCTATTACACGTCCTACACAATCATACCTTCAAAAAACGTCACTGTTTATGCGTCATCGTATTTCTTGCCACAAGAGCCTGCTATCTGAGTTATTTCCAAAGCTCAATACGGATGGCCAACTTCTGTTCCATGTTTTCACGAGCAGACCTGCAGTCAAACAGAGGGAAGAAAACATACAAGAAATGATGAAAGAAATTAACAAAGTAGATTTGTTTCCATCATCTATACAGGGAAATCGTGGACTTCTAAATGTATTTAATCAAACAAAAGCTACCCCAGAGCAGTCTTATGACATGCTTAATTTCAGGGATATTGAATCACTAAATCTGGACAATTTTATTAATCATTTTTTGCTACAACAGCCCAGTACAATAGCACCTGTCCGGAAGAACAAGCTGTTGACAATGGTACCAGTTAAAAAAATAAACAAACGTGCAATGAACCAGAAAGACAAAGAACTCAGACAAATTACTAAATGCCTTCGGCAACGTCTTACCTGGTGCAATAGGACAGGACAGTCTTACAACAGCACCATTGAGCAATACTCCTTGTATCCCCGGGCCATTACTGATGAAGAGGGATGTCCACTGAAAGGAGCTAAGTCTGTTTGGAAAGACAAACTAGGAAGGTGCTATCCTGGGCCAGAATTGCAAGTAGTAATGGGTAGTTTACCACAGCAATGGAATCCAGATACTGCGGTTCTTGATGGTATGTTTTTCTTGAACTGCAAACCACTTCGTAATGTGACATCTATAAGGGAATATAGCAATTTCTTGTTTAACAGGTTTGTACTACCCCAATATCAATCACATGTTTCTGAAGTTCATCTACTATTTGACTCAAAAATAAATGATGGAACATTTAATCCTAAAGCATTTGAACAAAAAAAAAGAGACAGTGGCAAAGGTGCATCAGTCCACACCCACGTAATATTCACTCCTTCAACGAGTATTCCAGTACCATGGAAATCATATATTGATTGCAGGGAATGCAAATCTTCGATTGTGCAAGCATTGGGTTTGTCTTTTATTCAAACAATAAGAATGAAATTATTGCAAGGCCAGACAATGTATCTGAGCGGATGTTTTCCCCAAAATACCATCACTACCACATACAAATTTTTCGGCAATTTATTGCCTGTACCCATGACAACATATTCTTCAAATTCGAGGGAAAGTGATACGCGCATTTGGAGGCATACTTTTCAAGCTGAGGGCAACAAAGTGCTGATCTATTCTCCAGATACAGACGTATACAATATTGGCCTACCTCTGTTGAGTAGTATTTCAAATAAACAGGTTATTGTGCAACTCAACGTACCTCACTCTCCAACACACTCGTACCTACATCTCAGCAATTTGATCACTGCTCTTGAGCTTGACCCTGACTTAGCAAGTCTTCCCCGTAGCAGCCTCTGCAATATTTTTCAAATGCTCTTCATATGTTCTGGCTGTGATTATGTATCTTATTTTCATGGCCATGGAAAAGCTGCATTTTTTAATACATTTTTTCAACATGCACCGTTCATTACAGGTGAGCATGCAGATGGCTTGTTATCAGACATCGGTGAAGATGTGAAAGAGAGAGGTTTTTTATCCTTCCTCAGGCTCATTGGGACACTATATTTTAAGAAACACATATCAGCAATGGCATCCTTGAAAAATGTCGAGACACCACAGCAACTATACAATTCAATCACTGAAGCAAGCATCAAAGAAAAACATGTGGCTTGGTACAACACCATCAGGAGCATTGTGTGTGAAAGGATATCAGACGAAAGAGATCGGGTACCATCACACACATCAATGTGGCGTCACTGGCTTCGTTGCTGTTGGGTAGGTATGATGTAGAACAATGCTACACAACAGGATTTGAATGAAGACTTACCTGAACCAGAAGCTTCCGGATGGATAAAGAAGAGTGATGGCTGCTTTGATTTTGACTGGGAGTGTGATGAAGTTCATCAGAGTGTCCAGAAAACAATTAATTTCCTGACAAAAGGGTGCTCCTGTAAGACAGGATGTGGAAACCAGAGGTGTGGCTGTGTCAAGAATGGCCGGAAGTGTGGACCCAGTTGTAACTGCCATAACTGCCAGAATGTCCTACCATCTGATGAGGTGCCATCTACAAGTGGCTTCACTAGCAGTACTGTAGCTCCATACGAATCTGAAGATTCTGACATCACAGACTCAGATTCTGATGAAAGCACCACTTCTGAAATTATAGAAACTGAAACAATATCAAACGTATATGATGATGATAATGACTTGTATTTGTAGTCAGTCACCAGTTCAGAATATCCTGTTTTTATAAAATTCAGAATACCCTGTTTTTATATTCATGATGTTAAAAAAAAAAAAAAAAAAGCTTGTACATACTTTGAATGAAAAATAAAAGCTAATTTAATGTGGTTACGAATTTCTTCGGACAAAATAGTTTTGAACATGTCCAACATAAAAAAAGAGAATAAAATTGTACAAAATATGTTACTACATTATTCTAACCCTGTGCATTTTGTGTCCCACACTCACCGGCTAAGATATCAGCTCTAGTAGCAGATATTCTTCAGCATCCTAACAAAGACGTTAGTGGTATGACAGCTTCCCAAAGCTATTTCACCCTCAGTTTTGAGATAGCAACATTGATATACATTATGATTTCATAGAACTCTCTTTCATTTGAATAGCGAAGCCTAATCTTGAATCAGAGCAGCACTTTTAGGAGACGCTCAGACGGACATTTTGTTATGACACGCCCCTCATCTTTGCAAATAAATTTATCGCATATTTTACGCGTGCGGTTCGACTGTTTCCCCCCACTACATTGTCCCAGAAAATAGGTATAGGTTACATCACGAGGTGGAGGTCGGTATGGGATTTACACAACCGAGGGCCGAAGGCCCGAGGATAGTGTAAATCCCGTACCGACCGCGCACCGAGCGGTGCAACCGACTTGTACCATGGCTCTAGGCTATAAGAAACGCATAACAACCTTTTTTTCTGTAGCCTCATTGGTCGCCGCTTCGCTTAGCTACAGATCGTAATTCTAGGCCACCGGCAAAAAATATTCACCTCCTAGGCGGTGTATAAGTGATTTATTCACCCCGAATTGAGAAATCTGATTGGACGGTTTGAACGAACCATGGTATAAGCTAAGCTGATTTTCCGGGTCGTCCGGTCATAGATTCGGTCCAGTCCCGGAAAATAGTTATGGCTTTGAGGTCGGCGACGCCAGACTACGTTTTGAGGTAGAAGGTGAAATTGCCTTCACGGTACGTAACAAGATTCATACAGCGCTGGATCTGCCCCTGCCGTCATAGAAGAACTTCCTTTAAATCTATGGAGTACAAGTTCCTTCCAAGGCCTAGCAACGCTTCAGGGCTGACTCCTGTTGAGGCCCGAGCATTGTTTAGGCGAATGGAGTATGACGGTATCACGTCGGGGTTTTGTGTGGGCTCTGTACAGGCTAATGTTGTTGTCCTACCAGAATTCTTGGCGGATGACTTCCAATCATTCTGCAAAATGAACTCAGGTCCTTTGCCTCTGCTTTACAGAAGTAAACCTGGAGAGTTTGAGTCGCCTCCATTGGCCAGTAATGTAGACATAAGGTAAACATTACCAATCAAGAATTTGTTACAGGAATGTATCACTGGAGCCAGCAGCTCTGACTAATTCACTGCAAGATATGACCAGTTCACCTGTACATATTTCATTTAGCTTTGCAAGTTGACACGCTATTACATATTGATACACTACATTCACTCAATTTAGAGCATGAAGGCTATAGATATATGTCCTGTCTATACAATGTGTAAATAATAGGCTATACATGTATCTATTCTACCTTCCTATTTAGCTTGCATTGAGGATGAGGCACTCAAAACTCAATTATTCAAGAAAAATAGGGATTTTCAAAACCTGTGATTCAATTACAGCATGAGCTGGTCCACACATAGGAAGAGTTCAGCTGAACCCCATTTTAATATAATGATATTCATATATCTTTTGTGAAGTGACTTGTCATATCTCTACTTGTACCATGGTTCATTCAACCTCCAATTAAATTGCATTGAATGTGTTATTACACCTAAGAAGTAAATATTTTTGCCCCTGAGCTTAGGGATCACTTCCCACAAAGCCTATAATTGCAGACTGGAGTGGAGAAGCCAGATGATTGGAGAAGCTGGTGGTTAGTTTCACTTTGATGAGATTCTGAGGAGTCAATCAAGCTTAAAATAGTCTAACTGCATGGGATAGAAAATTGTTGCAATCAAATTGATATGTAGAGCGTCATAGCATTTTTTGTTGCCAGCAAAATTTGATTACGTGTATTCTAGAGCCTAGAACCATGGTGGTACAAGTCAGTTGCACCCCTCTGTTCAGTCAGTATATGGAATTTACAGGACTGAGGATCGAAGGCCCAAGGATAGTGTCAGTTGCATACAAACCTCCACATTGTGATGTTATCTTATACATATTTCCTTACTAGCCCAAGTAATTAACCCTCACGTGCATATGTGAAGGGTTTATATTTGCATATATATTATATGTATAGGCTCACCATGACATGGTGGGAGGTATAAGATAAACACAACAGAGGGTGTAAATCCTGTATCAACCGATCAGAGTGGTGTAACCTACTTGTACTATGGCTCCAGGCTTAAAAACTAATTTCTGATTGGATGATTGATTTATAGACATATTCTAGGAGGTGAGTATGAAATTTATTCATCTCAAATTGAGCAATCTGATTGGACTGTTTGAACATAGCTACCATAGTACATAATTCATTGAGTTGAAATGTATGCTGTTAGTTCAGAACTTATTTTATCTCATAGATTTGATCTTCCAAGGTATAACATATATCGAAATGGTAAATTCATAGAAGATGCTTTGGATTTGGGTGCATACAAGCAAAATTGGAGCGACAAAACAACTTTTTATATCGGCTGCTCCTTTAGTTTTGAAGAGTGTCTCAGATCCAATGGAATATTAGTACGTAATATGGAAAAAGGCTTGAATGTATCGACATTCCGAACTGGTTGTATTAACCTAAAGAAAGTTGGCTCATTTGGAGGCAAACTGGTAGTCAGTATGAGAAGCATTTTAAAGAGTCAGCTACATCAAGTGTTTGTATTGAGTGCTCAGTATCCTATGTCTCATGGAGCTCCTGTTCACATTGGCCATCCAGGACGCATTGGGATTGATGACATAGCAAAGCCCACTTGGGGAGATCCTACGGATATAGAGGAAGGAGAAGTGACTGTATTTTGGGCTTGTGGAGCATCTCACACTGAAGCCGTGAGGAAAGCTGGTATGTTGAATATATATATATATATATATATATATATATATATATAACAGAACATTCACCAGTAAATGATTTAGCTAATAACTTGACAGTTTGGTTAAATAGTTAAATATGATAGTGCGTCTTCATCAATCCAATGGCTAAGAACAAAATTTATAAGGTTAGAATTGGTATCTGTCAATAAATGTGTGCAAGCATAACCATTATGATATATTTAATATTTTGCTCATATAAATATAGCTCCAGTCCTGGCTTTCACTGATTATCCAGGCGCCATGTTCATTGCTGATTTAAAAGCAGAACCATCACCGTTTACTACTGACATTGAGATCATAGAGGTAGTACAGGAACCATTCTTTGCCTCAGTCCTGGAATCCAAATTTGTGGAGTTGTTCTCAAAAATGGAGACTATCATCTTGGAAGATCCTGGAGATAGAAAAATAGCTCACTTGTATCAGAAGTCTGATCTTCTCAAGTCAGTTCTAGCTCTCTCACATGCTAGAAGAGTGGCCGTCACAACAGGATTTCCTGTTCACCAGGACAAGGAAGTGAAAGAGGAGACAGATGGACTACCTGGAGCCATTGCAATATGCCAGGCACTCCTTGTACTTGGCACAGACGTGACACTGCTATGTGACGACTCCACTCAGCAGCTATTTCAGTCATGTGTTGATCACATGGTCGACATTAAGGCATTGAAGTCTCCAGTTCAAGTTCTGCCTTATTCCTCAGCTATCAATGTTGTCAAGTCTTCAACTCCACCGTGGGATGTTTTAGTTGCCATCGAGAGAGCCGGTAGGAACAAGGGAGGCAACTATTGTACAATGTCTGGCAAGACTGTTCAACTAGACCCCATAGATGACATCTTTATTTCTCTCAATTCACACCCACTCGTTAACACAATCTGCATTGGAGACGGCGGCAATGAACTGGGCATGGGCAAAGTATATGACAGTGTTGTGGAGCATATTCCCAAGGGCGAAGTCATCGCATGCAAGACGGCATGTGACTAATGTGACTACATAATTGCAGCTGGAGTGTCCAATTGGGCGGGAGTCGCTATCTCCATTGGTCTGTACATAGTGTCTCAGTCTCCAGTGCACTGGAGATATAGAAACCACGCACTAGATGCTGACCAACCTCCTAATTGGAATCTGGATCACTTTGTGCTCACTGACCAACAGGTACAGAGTGTGACACAGTCTATATTATATGTAATACAAGAAGGGGGGGGGGGGGGGGGGGGGGGGGGGGGGGGGGAGTGGGGAAAAGAAGAGGACAAGAAATAAAAAAGGGAAGGGAAGGAGGGAGGGAGGGAGAGGGAGAGGGGCCAAGTCTTATAAAGTTATGATTTAATGTAAAGACCTCAGTGTCGTTTTGTGGAGCACAGCGAGACACTGTCAGTCAAGGGTTAATTATGTAAGGACATACATGTAGTGACATATCAGCTGCACGTGTATATGATTGGATTAATGAGGCTGATGACCACTTGGTAAGTACTGGACTTTGCTTAATTTTAAATGCTGAAATTACTACATCAAAGCAGTGAACAAGTAGATACCTTAGAAATCTGCTAAAAGATGACTACTTTTCTCATCATGCCATTACAAAGTGAATACACTTTTGACTTCTAAATGCTTAGCTAAGTTTCTAGAATAAGAGAAGCGATAAAATATAAAATTATATAGGAAGCCTATTCAGTGTTCATACTTAGGCAACATTTTTTTTTTTTTTTTTTTTGCTTTTTTGCTTTTTATGCTCTTTTAAAGAGATTGTAGGTAGCTATAGCTTATTTTTGGAAATGTTGATGGAACTGTGAATTGTTAAAAAAACAAACCTTATTTGAATTGTCACTGTGTTACATGCCAGTTATGTTGAACCACACTACTAGCATTTATCACCTATTGTGTGGCAGTATGACATAATCATAGAAATTTACAATACTTTCATTACTTATATTATTTTTCCTCGTTTTGTGGTGTATCTTTTAGATGACTTCTTTATTGGAGCATATGAACAAACTAGGAATCTCTGATGGCATAAGTGGGAACACAGATTTGTCTGTTGATGGCTTACCTTTGAAGACACACTTAGACAAAGGAAAAGAATTATTGGAAGTTGCAAAACAGTTATTGTTGTAGTGTGTTTATGTTTGTTAAATATAGCAGAGTATAGCATCCACCTGAGAATTTGACAGTCTTTGTGGAATTTATTATGTTTGCAATTCAAGATTATTAAACACGGAACAGAGAGTGTAGCTAGCTAGATTGATTGATGAAGATTTAAAGATCTTAATGTAAATCTAGGTTTAGTAACAAGAGGCAGCTAAAATTATCAATTTTTGAATGTGGTTAGTTATCTATCATTGCATCAGTGATATATAATCTAATTCATATAAAAGCTGGTGTATAGGTTGGAAGGAGAGGGGTGGGGTGGGTAGGAGGTAGAAAGGTAGGTAGTACTATCCCTAGAACAGCGAGGGAAGATGGTGTGACCCCTATCCATTAGTAGAACTGTGAGGGGGTAAGGTGGTGTAAACCCTATTCATTATTATAATCTTTTAAATTGAACCGAAGTTCAAAGACCGCACAGGTGCTTAGCTTTCATCCACAGTGATGTCTATGATGGCAACATTGTATATATTCCCATGGCTGCTGATCTTGTAAGGAAAATTAGTAGACTGTGTGACTTGCCAGATAGTTTATGGGAAAACTCTCACCATACCCATTGGAGAATTGTCAGCTGACAGAGCAACTCCTGCACCTCAATGTTGGAATTGACTATACTGGACCAATTCTCTACTGTTATATATATGTGAAATGTGTATTTGTAATTTATGACTCGTGACTTTCTTGTGGTTCATTCACTTCCCTTGGTTTTGTGGTCAGGTCATCTTTTCTATTTAATCTTGTATCACTTGGTCATTAGGGAGAGTTCTTTGTGTGAGTCACTTAGCTGTTTGTAGTTCTTGTGCTACTTGTCGTTTGTTGTTGATTGATTGATTGATTAATTATTAAAAAGGAAATTGATAAACCTTAAAGAAACAACATCTACAAGTTGGGTCATGTGCACAAGCCAGTCCATGCTATGGCGTACGTAGCTAATAGTGTTTGTTTGCTTTTGTGTTCAAGCTGTACATCTTGAGCTCGTAGAAGATCTCACCACAGAGGCCTTCTTAGCTTGTCTTCAGTGATTTGTCGCACGGCATGTACTTCCAAAGGTGATCTACACTGACAATGGCTCACACTTTGTTGGTGCCAAGAGAGACCTTGCCGAGCTCAGAAACTTCATCAACAGCCACATTTCTTCCTTTGAGGATGTTGCTCACTGGTTTTCTGCCCAAGGAATCAAGTGGCATTTTCCCCTAGTCATTACCTCATTTCGGATGACTATGGGAATTAGCTGTGCGCTGCATGAATACCCTCCTGCGCAGCAAGACCATTGGAGCACACATTCTCACGTTTGGGGAGCTTTACACTGTTTTAACTCAGGTCTCAGATAGAGCAGGTCTTGAACTCTAGATCCATTGATGATCCTACAGAAGACAGATCAACACCATTGACCCCAGGGCATTTTCTGATAGGTCGCTCCCTGCATGCTCTACCTCAGAGAGGAAACACAGAGAAAAACAGCTGTCAATGCCGGTGGAATCTTGTCCAATACCTCAGCGAGGATTTCTGGAGGAGGTGGGAAAAGAGTACCTGAGATGTCTGCAAAGGAGGTCCAAATGGAAGACTGGAAGCTGAGAGCTATGTGTGGACAATATAGTACTCCTCAAAGATCCTGAAGGCTTCAATCATACCTGACCCATGGCTCGTGTCGTTAAGCTGTATTCTGGGTCTGATTGGCATGTCAGGGTTATTGACATTAGCATCAAGGGCAAGATCTATTGTCGGCCTACAAGACACCTAGTGCTCCTGCCTATTCCAACTGCTTCTACCAGTTTTGCTGGTCTTGCTTTTCTCCCCAGCTTTGACAGTCTCACAATTTGTCCTTGTTGTGTTAGAGTGTGAATTCTCTACTACAGTGTCAACTTCAATCGTGATTCTGACTTCTTGAAGGTCAGGGAATGCTGTAACTTCACCAATTGTTGTTGCTTTTGATGGAAACTTATCTGAAATTTTAAAATAGCTTTTATATAATACAATAGTTACATAATATTAAGATTGCTATATATACTAAGACACTAATTTACACATACTATATACCTTTTGTGGATGTTCTTGTTAGATTTGTTGTCTTATCAGAGAAGTCAGTTTGAGCAGCTAACTCAAGTTTAGCAATTCTGCAATATTAGTAAACAGTATAGCTAATATCAACTTCTAAAGATATAATGTTGCTTACCTTTTGTGACATTGAGTTATTTCACTTGATTTTTGCCGTAATTCTTTCTCCAAATCATGAAGACTATAGTCTACAAAGAAGTACCAATAAAAATTAAGCTACTTGCTGGTCCTTGCTGCAATAAAAATTTCCACCATGGAGCTAGCTATAGTTCATACTGTGTGTTCACTAATCATTACTATTACTGTGTCTTGTATTAACTAATTTCTATGCAAGGACCTACTCAGATATCTGCAGTTCAGTTTAGTGATTTTTAGAATAGCTGCACTCATAGAATATAATGAGTCTTTAGGAAACAACTTGACCCTCTGCAACTGGTAAAAGAACCAAAGGTACCACCAGTCCATATATGTAACTACATGAAGAGACTATAAGTGCATGTATCTAAGATCTCATCAAAATATTATACTTTATGCTTATTAAGCAAAAAACAGAGTATAGCAATTGTGTATGTAAAACGATAATACTATCTTTGGATTTATCTTGCACATATTTTTATGTGATGTATGATCCAGGTCACTGTAAGAATCACAATATATACCAAAGGTATAACAACTACTACTAAAAACATAACTGTAGGAATAATACTTTAGGAAGAAATGTTATTGCTTTTGTTGTTATCGGTTGTATGAACCATCATGCAAAAAATTCCCAGGAATAGAATGAAGCTGATGAAGTGTGTAGCAAAGTGACTCTTATCAGTTTTGTAAGGTTCAAGATGCAACGTTAATATGGCAGTCAAAGTCAATATCATGGCTGACAGTAGAAATACAGAATCAGTGAGTAAAATGCTACAGAGAAAAAATATTGCTATGCGAATGAGAAATGGGATAGAGGAGAACCATCTACAGTCTCTACCACCGTCACATGCTCCATCACTATAACAACCTTGATAAGAATCTGAAAATATACATAGCATTACAAGCACTCAATTTGGCAATAAGAAGTTGATTACTCTTTGAAATAGCCTCAAGGGAAATACAATTAATCCTACACAAGGAAGCAAGAGGAAAACAATTACTATATATGAAAATTGCTAGTGTCCATAGGTACGATGTTGCTCCCCAAAATAATGCAGATTGGAGGAATAATAGAGCCTCCATGAATAGCCCAATGTTTGTCAAGTTCAAAATGTCTGCTGTATGGACTTGAGCTGAATAAGAAGAAGGTCAGTACATACAGAAAGGAGCTTGCCATGAGACAGAAACATAAATGTAGTAAAAGGCATCCACCATGGATGACTTGACATCCCAGTGCCTATCAAGCAAGTAGAAAAAATATTTGAATGGTTTCCAAACAATTGCAATAAACTTCATATTCAAGTCATGCAGCAGAAATGCACCATATGTAGCAGCTATTAGCATTAAAGGGTAAACAGCTACGACCTAGTCCATCGCCAATAGTGAAACTTCACTAACTGAAAAGCATATGTCCCGGCTATAGAGTCTGAAGAAGTCTAAATTCCAAACTCCAAATAGAGTACTAGCTAAATGCATAAGTCACTGTTTTCAATGAAGGATGTTGTTGCAAATATATGACAACTGTATGGGCCAGAACTGGTGAAGAAATAAGCTGGCTGTACAATTGCAAGTAAGAAGAATGAACATTTATGTGGAAAACTACTATGACCTAAGCAGAAAATAGTCAGAGGAGCAAATGCTGTCACTACATATTATAATACGTTGTATTTGCTGGGCGAACATACAATGGTTTAAAATTACAACGATCAAATTATTGAAGTGTATTTTTTGTTATAATCAAGCAAAGAGGTGCTAATTGAGCAGTTAGTTCTAGTAAGTTTTTTTGGCCATCATACCTAAGTAGGAGGAGTGATGTTTGACAGAATCAAGAAATAATTTGCTCACGTAATTACGATGTGACAAAGGGGGAATTACCCACAAAAGTTATATATTATCAGCCAGAAATTTTTAAAAAAAGTAGCGCAATAACAGTTCTAAAGTTTTGAGTAAATTCATACCTAAATCAATGGTTAATTGTCAGTAATCTCCAAAGTCAGAGTGTGACAGACAGACTGACAGACCGACAGACAGGATGACTATACTATTGAGTAAAGTGAGTAATGAGTTGAAGCTAATTGAAGCTTTTAGAGAAAGCCAAACACACCAATAAATGTACTTAGTCCCAGAGTAGTAGCTACAGGAACCCCAGAGCTGTTGTTTATGTTACAGATACTTAAACTCGATAAGACAATGTATGTATAGCTGCATTGCTGAGTAAGATCACAGCGAAGTCTTCTGGAGCTACGCTATGTAAAGGTATAGCTAAATGCATGTCTAAGTATGATTGAATATTAGGTGTGCGTGTGTGTGTGTGTATATAATATATATAATATATATATATAGTATATACATATAGTACATATTATAAATGGGTTCCTTAAACAACTTTCTTCCCACAGTACAATATACCAATATAAAAATAAACATGTACACTGTATAAGAATCTATACTCTGATTACCAAACACTACTGCAACAACGACTATCTATAATACAAAACCAGTAAGTTTATTTGGTGGTATGGGGTTGGTACCAGAAACACAGCAGTAATGTAGATGTTAGCTACTGTGCAAGTCTGCCATCAGAGAAACTTGCAACCAGTTCTTCCCAAACACATTAGTATCTAAACTTTAATTAAGATGTAGTGGGTGAGGTGATTACAAGATTCTAAAATGGGAATGGTTGCTGGCTTAATATAGTCAGCAGCTATATAGAAACGGAGACAATAAACTGGACTGAACATGTACAATAGAATGGAGGCTCTGCTCTCTAGCATGTTGAGGCAAGAATGAAATCACAAAAATAATATTGAAGATTAGATAGGTTATAGGATAGTGCTTCATAGTAATAGTTCGGAAATTGGTATTTGCTCTATCTATTTGATAGGCACTGGAATATCAAGTCATCCATGGTGGATGATTATGATACATTTATGTTTCTGTCTCATTGCAAGCTCCTTTCTGTATGTATTGACCTTCTTCTTGTTCCAGTTCCAGTCTATACAGCAGACATTTTGGACTTCACAAACACTGGCTGTTCATGGAGGCTCTATTACTCTAACCTATATTATTTTGGGGGAAAACATCGTCCCTATGGACACCTAGCACTTTTCATATTACTTGCTTACCTCTTCCTTACTTTTGTATGATTAATTGTATTCCCCTTGAGGCTATTTCAAAGAGTAATCAATTTCTTCCAAATCAAGTGCATTAACTGCATTTGCAGCTGCTGGTATAGCTCAAACTTGGACCTTTCCAACATTAACCCTCAGCACGCATCCTCAAGAGGGTTATAGTATGGTCACTAATCAAAATGTATATAAAAACAGTTTATAGTTAATGTCATTTATCATGTGAAAACACTCAATTCAGGATCTACTATAATTTCATAACAAGTTATCTGGACCAAGTCTGTAGCTACTATAAGTTATAGGTTTGGATTATTCAGTTTCCAACGAGTTCTCTACTAACCATGATTCTGCAACTCTTCATTGTGCTAGTGCTGCTGGTTCTTAATTGTAATCTCGTTCCTGTTTACATAACAAACTCAGCAGATAATATTATGGAGTCTTATTGCACAGTTGAAGGTCAAATGAAGAGTCCCTGCATAACACTTCAAATGTTGGCTGCCGGAGACTTTCCAAATAATGAGAGTCTGAGTATATACTTCATAAATGTTCATTATTCTGTTCATGAAAATAGCAGTATTACATTGAGATCACTCACTTCAGCAAGTCTGAAGCCATGGAATGAAGAGAGGATTGTAAAGATTTTATGCATGGGACAGTTTTCAATAGAAGTGACTAGTACCCATGAATTCATAATGCAATTTATCATATTTACCAACTGTGGCAGACAAAGTCATCTATTACAAGTTGACAGATGTTCCAAAAATACTTTCATTTATATTTCACAAGTTGAATTTTTTCAAACTGAAGGGTGCTCTTTAGTTTTACATTGTGCAGCACCAGTTGTCTTGAAAGTTCATAAAAGTACATTTGAATCAAATGGAGGGAGTAATCTAAACTACAGCATCTACATCCACTCCAGTCAGCTAAACTTCATATTGTCAGAAACCTCATTCATTAACAATAGTGCAGGTTCTGTCTACTTCAACTCCAACTCCAATGGCGGGTTGAAAATTGATTCATGTCTATTTGTTAATAACACTGGCACAATCAATGGGAGCGTTATTTATTTGAACAATTCAGCAGGAGTCATAATCAATCAATCAAGTTTTATCAACAATTTTAATACTGCAATAACTTTAGTTCAGAGTACTGAGCAAGCATCACTCCTTGTGTTCAACAGTAAGTTTACAAGCAACAAAGGTTTTCTCGGAGGAGTTTTTTGTGTACTTCATTCCTTTCGAATCATAATAAATAACTCAAATTTCACCAATAATCAGGCTAGAAAGGGTGGTGTCATTTTTGGAGAAACTAAGTCTGAAAATTTTATTACTAACTTAATTTTCATTAATAGCTGTAGCTACATTTGTGGGTAATAAAGCTCTGAATGGATCCGGTGGTGTTTTACATATTCAAACTACTAGAGTACTCTCAGTTTTTTTAAATGATACTTTATGTATGAAGAATGAGGCAGACTATGGAGGAGTAGCATTTGTTGTAAATATCAGAACATTCAAACTAGAAATGGCAGAAATGGAAATTAGTGAGAACAAGGCTGCGTTGAGTGGAGGAGTGATATATGCTGCATATGTGAAAGACTTACAATTGGAAAGAGGGGTTTTTATCAATAATTCTGCGACCTATGGAGGTGCTTTGTTTGTGCTAATGGTTGACACTGTTACTGCAATTTTCTATACAATTATGCTTTCCAGTTAGGTGGAGCACTTAATATTATACATAACAAGATGACATACACAACAGTCAAATTATCTGAGTGCAATTTTGGTTATAATCAAGCCAAGATGGGTGGAGGGGGTGTCTTTATGCAGCGAACAAAACTTAATGCTAGTTCTTGTAGGTATTTTGGCCATCACGTTTCAGTAGTAGGGGGAGCGATAGCTCTGGAAGAATCTGCATTATTTTTAAATAATTGCCATTCTTATAATAATTCTGCCATAGTGGGTGGAGGAAGCATTGCTGCCAGGAATTCATTCATAAATTTTACAGGGAATTCCTCTTTTGACCGTGACACTGCTATTGCAGGACTGGGTGGAGCGATTTATATAGAAGATACAATCACTGATTGTGAAAATGATTGCTTAATATCCTGGGATAAAAAATCTACCATTAACTTTATAAACACATATGCGAGAAGAGGAGGATCGATGATTTACGGAGGCATGATGGATAGGTGCAATAAAATACAGAACGAGAATTCTTTATCATCTTTATCTTTCAATAATATGCCCTATAATGTACTCTCCCATGGAATAACTTCTCGACCGTTACAAATATGCCAATGTGAAAACAGCATTATCAACTGTCACTTAAGATCAGGAAACAGAGCAGTTACCCCTGGAAAAACGTTCTACATTGAGGTCACTTGTCTGGATCAAATGAAGCAAGCAGTTCTGTGTATTGTTAGAGGAGAATACCAAAATGAAAATGTTCATTTGGGACAAGGTCAGAGTTTGAGGTACATCAATGGCTGCAATGTTCTTTCATTTAGTGCTTATTCAAATGATGCTAGGACTTCTGTACTGAAATTAACAGGAGGAATGTGTAGTCGTGAACACGTGAAAGACACAGAGGGAGTTTTAAACTTCAATGTGGTCATTAATTTGTGCCCGACAGGATTTGAAATTGTCAATCGTGAATGCCAATGTGATCAACGTCTTAAAGTGCTTTTCAAAACAGCGCTCAAATGTGACGTAGAATCTGAAACAATAGTTACTGACCAAGGATGGATAAGCTATGGTGATCATTACTTGAAAGCTAGTATAGTATGTCCACTTAGTTATTGCATACCAGAAACTAAAAGTATTTCACTTCAAAATGCAGACAAGCAGTGTAACCATAATCGAAGTGGAGTTCTATGTGGGCAGTGCATCTCCAACTACAGTGCTATTTTGGGCAGCTGGCAGTGTAGCGACTGCTCTAAACAGTCTCGCTATAATTTCATATGGTTAGTTGTTTCCATAGCACTTGCAGGAGTGGCTCTAATTGTGTTTTTATTTTTTACAAAGATGACAGTATCGAGTGGTACTTTAAATGGGTTAGTATTTTATGCAAATGTCATCTCATTTAGTGGCTTACTGGATGGGCAAAGTAACTCTATTCATCCCATATTTCGGACAATATTATCCTGGATAAACTTGGATTTAGGTATCCAAGTATGCTTTTATCATGGAATGGATGTTTACCAGAAGACATGGTTACAGTTTATCTTTCCCTTCTATATCTGGCTCCTAGTGATTGTTATCATCATCTTTTGTCATTATTCTCCCAAAGTTATGAAACTAATGGGAATGAGAAATATCGAAATTTTGGCTACTCTGTTTTTACTTTCCTACACTAAACTTTTAAAAACGATCTCTGCTGTTTTCAGTGCTATAAGCATCAGTGTAGCAGACTCTAAAAATACATCAGATCCTCTGACTGCCCAGAAAGTATGGGTTTATGATGGTAATATTGATTATCTAAGTGGAAAACACCTTCCATTGTTCATAGCAGCCTTACTTATCTTGCTATTTGTCTTTCTTCCTTTCACACTACTCCTTGTATTTGGTCAGTATTTGATATATTTGCCAAACAGAAAAGGATTACAATGGATTCACAGCACTGTTGTTTTCTCAATTCTAGATGCCTATCATGCTCCTTATACTCGATACCACCGATATTGGACAGGGTTAGGTTTGCTGGTTCGCTGCGGTCTCTTTACCATATTCAGTACCAGTTACGACATACACAAGAATCTGTTTTGGATAAATTTATCATTGATAGTTCTACTTTGCTACAGGCAAATGTTTTGCAGCAAAATTTATCACAATAAATTCTGTGATATTTTAGAGTTGTATTATTTGATGAATGCAGCTGCTCTGTCAGCTGCTCTTTTGTACAGTGACAACAAATACGCTTTTACTGTCTCAATTGTTTTAGCCTTGATTGGCTTCTTTGTCACTGTGATATATCATTTATCTCTAATAGTAAAAGAAACACGGATAAGTCACAAAATAATGCAGTATTTATTAATTTTTTTCACTAAAATAAAGCCAAGATCAAGTACAGCTGTGGAAGAAGATGTTGCAGCTATTAATCCCAGCAATTCTTCTACATTTGTTGAATTGAGAGAAACACTTTTAGAGAACTGATCAAAGAAATAATACAGTAGTGGTCAAAACAGTTGTGTGAATTTTTTAAAACAATTGTGTGAAATTTTTAAAACAGCCATTTCGATATTTCTCAAAACAGTTTGTTTGAAAAATTTAAAACATTTTTTATAATAATATTGTGTGCAATTCATCATCACCTTGATAATACAAAATTCTTTAATTAATGTAGACAGACAGCCAACAAGGAATAAGCTTTGGCAAGCTGTTAGCAATAGACTAAGCTAGTAAAACCCAAATATATTTGAATTAACATAGCATTTTGTTTGGTATACCATAAATGATGTTATTATATCTAAATATATTTATGGGATACATGCCACGTAATGGCTATTGCTACAAGGTGTTCTTATTTTTTATCTTTTTTATGATGCTTTGTTTTGTTGTTCACAGCTTCATGAATGATTCAGTCATTCTTGGCTGAATTAGTTATAATAATAGCAAAATTTTTCTTGTTCTAACAGCCAATGTGTTAGCTAATTAAAATTTCATGCATTATTTACTGAGACATTTTCCATTCAACAGTACTAGATAGCTCATAGTAATTTATGAGTGGGAGTGAATACTGTATTGGCACATGTTTGAATGACTCAGCTGTAGTATTAATATCAGGATTGCTTCGTAATTTTATATACAATAACTTATCTCTAAAATTTTTGAGTCTGAGTAAATGACAAACCATATACAATGAATCCAATAAACCTGTTAGAAATGCCAGTTTCTATTTTGAAACAAACCTGTCTCTACCCAACATGATGTCATACCCTTATCCCTTTAGTGTGGGGCTTAGCTATGAAGTAATGGTTGTGCTTGTGGAGACCTTGTACCAAATGTCCATTATCCTTAAGAAAAAAAAATCAGTGTTCTGTTATCCAATCAAACCTGCAAGATAAGGTAGTAAGCTGTGATAGTCATGAAAGCCTCTGTGATTGTGTACTTCTATGTCTGTACTTGTCTAGTAACAACTATAATAAGACAAATGTGTTTTACACTGAGGGTGAATACATAATAACAAAGCATTTGGCAATTGGTTGCTGTAGACAGATATATTCACATCAACAAAGGCCTCACATAATATTATAATTATGCATGATATCATGCTAGAAACTATGTGTGCTTTTGTTAGGTTATTTAGTATGCAATTATGTAATTAGTGAAAGAAAATATTGTGACGTGAACAATTAGAGCAGAATTTCTATGGAATTTTAAGGATACATCATAAATTATCTGCTGATGGCAAGTGTATAGGCTCCAACTTTAATAAAGTGCTCCAAGGACATGGAAGGGGTTATAGATTGAGCAGGGGAGGATCCAGGATGGGGCCAGGCCCTCCCAACCAAGTTTATTGAAAAAATATAGCTAATATACAACAGGCGTTAGCAACAGGGAGGGACCCAAATATATTTGGGTCAGATTTATGAAATCTCTGAGTCTGCATTTGAAAAACAAAAACTATATAAAATTGATGACTTGAATTTAAAAAAAAAATGAATTCTAAAATACAAAAACTAAAACTAAAATAGAAGTTAGTAAATTTGAAAAACTAAAACTAAAAACTAGAATTGAAATTAGTACATTGGAAGAACTAAAACTAAAACTAAAATTGTAGTCTCTGCTGGTGAAAAACTAAAACTAGAATTAATCTTGAAATATTTTTTGTCAAAAAAACTATTACTAAAACTAAAATGTAAACGGTGAACCAAAACAACATTAGTACATATGTTTTGCTGTAACATGTCAGCCATTTTGAAAGATTGCATCCAAAGTTTTGTGACAAGTCCATCAAACATTTTGGATACTACAAGCAAACACCAGTGTAACTGAGAATCAAAGTAAGAATTACTCCCCCAATTGATACTCATTTTTGTCTGGCTCATGGACTATACCTTGTTACACTTATGTTTAATTATTATTTTGGCGTTTGGTTCATTTGTATGTCGTTCTTGTGATGGAGATTCCAACACAGACCACATCTCTAGCCACACATGTGCCATCTAACATGTAACTGTTTATTTCATCGTGTTTACTGGTAGTATTTATTTTATTATTATAGCAGATCACCCACTCTCATTCAGGCATTTCACCTCACCCCGACACTCACACTATCCCTTTTATTTTCGTTACCATATTTTGTCACATCTTTCCACAGAAGGTTCACAAATTCACAAACTCAGTATTGGAAAGACATAGCAACTTTATTTTTGTGTAATTTATATCTCTCTTATTTAAAGTATTCACCAGTTTCTCATCAATTAGTTCTTACACTACTTTCTCAATATTCTTTGAATGCTTCTCTCTCACTTGATTTTCACAATACTTCCCTTCTAATTCATTCTTCACCAATCAAATTACTTCCAATGACTTTATTCATAATTTATTCTTACAGTTACTTGTGTAAAACAGACCTGGTCACCTACTGGATTTATTATTATTATTATTATTATTATTATTATTATTATTATTATTATTATTATTATTATTATTATTATATCACCATTATTATTGTGATCTGTCATTACTCACCATGTAATTAACTCCAATGGCTGTTTTCAGCGGCCCATTCATTTATTTTGATTGTGACCTATCATTTGTCTTCATCTAGTCATATTTTATTGTTATGTGTTTCTCTCCTTAGAGTTGGAGGAAGACTGCAGAAATCTGGACTTAACTTCCAGCAGAGGCATCCCATCATTCTGAAGTCTCACCTCACACTCTTCCTTCAGACACCTCCACATCCCTAACCACCATGCTAGTCCTTAAATTTAGCGAATTTTAATAACATATCCACTCCTGTGAAATAGTATGACAACTACTAATCATCGACTTATGGACTAGTTTGGAGTAGCAAGACCCTTTACACATTGATCCCTCTGAACACAGCGATCAGTGGGTAAAGGGTCTCCTTACCCCAGACAACCAATTAACCTCCTTCGATTTCAAGAAGACCCTAGTGTCCTAGAAAGACTATACATGTACTTAGTCTTAGTGGGTCCAGACTCTCTAGCTTGTGCCCTCTCTGGACTTCAGCCTTCACTCTAGCCATTACTATTTGGATCAAATAGCATAGCTGTCTCAATGTAGAATATAATGCAGCTGGAACAAAATACAATAGTTGTTAACATGATGAAGTCTATTGGAGTAGCTATTAGTAAACACAAAAAAATATATCTATCAGTGATGATTTTGAAATTGCAGCTGGTTATTGCTAATTTTGTTGTTGTTGTTGTTGTTGTTGCTGTTATATTGTAGTATATAATAATACAACTCAATTGAGATTACTATAAATGCATACCTTATGGTGTTGAAAAAAATTAGTAGATTGAATCATTTCTGCCTTATTATAAGGCACCAGTCTTCTTATATTGTTGCTATATTAAGTGTCTTTTCAGTATTGTATTCTCTCTATCACATTTTCCTTCATTGTTTCAATGACAGGCATAATTAGCTTACCAAAACTGAAGGTAGAAAAATCAACAAAGTGTATCAACAGAGTGTACCGCTAGGCAATCTCTGACCCACAAACTAAATAAAATTTTATTTTGGAAGCACAAGTTGTGGCATTTTGTAGACCTATAGCTAAGGGGGGAAAAACAAACAGCTATTGTATCTATAAGTGTGTCATCTTTCACTGTTGCAACTTACACATATACATGTATAAATAAATATATACATACATGTATATCTTTTATTATCTTCTTTCTCTCTTCTGTCACTATTCTTTCTCCAACTTCACTTCTGACTCAAGCCACTTTTTCTCAGTCTTTCTGCTTTGCTTTCATCTGTCACTGGATTGCTTTTGAATAAAGCAGCTGCAGCATCTCCTTCACCCGTGCTTTTAGCTCTTGTTATTAATACTTTGCACTTTATCGACATTGACTCTGTTATAAATTAATCCAGGAACACTGGAGTACTTCTGTCATTTAAATCACAACATTTTGAAGGTGAATTCCTCAAACACCTCCAGTTCTTCTTGTATGGCATTCTTGCATCACCCTATTCTGAACACCTCCAACTCTTTGATTAACCCTCACACTTTTGAATCAAGCCCTCATCACCCTCACACTCATCAACAGCACACTCACCTTCTCCCACACACATCTGTGAAGCATCTGACTCTTCACCTCAGACACTGATCCGGCCCTGGCCCTAATACCACTGTGTACTTGTACTACTCTCAACCTCCCTGTTTATGGTGACACACAACCTATCCTTCTCTGCTTTCTCTTTTGCCTCCTTGACTTCTTTCTCTCTCCTTTTGCTCCTTTTTACCTAGCTTCTCTCCTTTCTTTCTATCATTTCACTTCTGTCTCATGCCTTCCTTCTCAGTTTAGCTCCTCTGCCTTCATTTGATGCTGCCATCTGCTTCCAATGGCATTCTACCTCTCTATATAGCTGCCCCATGAATGTATCAATTAAATTATGATACATAGTTGCACACTCTCATAGCTACTTGCCTTGTCCTTGCATGTAAGATAACAATTTTTACAGTTGTGCAGTGTTTTGATAGTTTATAGTTTCCATGAACATTGTGTTTTATTTGCTATTCAAAATTGTCATTTGTAGTGTTACATTTCATATTTCACTTTCAATGTTCATTTGTGCAAGGGCCTATACTCAAAAACAATTGTTAAACTTCCACCAACTTTATTTCATTCAATGTGAGTATTTCTAGTCAGTAAGATCTGGTCTCTTGGCAGTAATCCTGATTTAGTAATATCGATATCTGATTGCAAATAAGACAAACAAGATGCCTCTCAATATGAAAAACTAAAAAGTAATTGTACTCCCAAAGGTGTTAAAAATACAAAAATGTTTTGGTTTAACAGTGTGAGTGTGGAGGTGTATTTGCTATCTTTATCATTGAGTTGAAGTGTGTCCACAACAACAAGTTATCCACTAGTGGCAATAGATATACGTTTCTATTGATCTCTTTCACCTTTATCTCCTGTCGCTACGGCCATTTCAAACTTTTTTTTGACAAATAGCACAAACAAACTTTAGCAACCAAGATCTACAGCTTACAAAGTACAAACTTGTGTATTACAATACAATCAAGTAGACCCCACATAGCTATAGAAATCACACATATCTAATATTAGTCAAAATTTAAGGCACACTCTGTCGGGTTCAGTACAAAAATTTAATTTCTTGTCATTTTCGAATAGCCATCAAGTATTTGCTTATTATTGCCATCTACTTCTGAATCCTTCCATTTACGAATGGTCCTAGAAAGTTTCGAAACAATGAGATCATTCAAAGCAGCTCCAGAAAGAGCCCCAACAATAGGACCCATGATATAGACCCAGAAGCCTTTTCTTGGACCTGGTATTGCAACTGTTCCCCACCCAGCGAATGAAGCAATTAGGCGAGGTCCAAAGTCTCTAGCAGGATTCATTCCAGCTTGAGTATAAGGACCATACAAACTGAGCAGTAATGCAATGGCAGCACCAATCAACAAAGGCACAATTATTTTGCTATCTTTTGAATTTATCACCAAATTAACCTCGTCTGTCAGAGAAAAGATGATAAATGCTAGTATAGAGGTTGCCCAAGCCTCCACTGCAAATGCTTTGAATAGCGACACAGCTCGAAAGCTATCTTGATTGCCGTGATCAAACAAAGAAGGGTTTGGGAAGTATTCCCCAAACATTGATGCTGTTATTACGCTACCATTTCTTCCACGCTCAATCCCATTTCTTTCTTCATAGATAGCAATCTGTTCATAAGCAAAAAAATAAAGGACTGCTCCTGCGAACACTCCACCCAGCATTTGAGAGATAATGTAAGGAACAATTTTCTTCCAAGAGAACGATTTACGTCGAATGACTGCAAAAGCTATAGTAATGGCTGGGTTAAGGTGGGCATCACAAATATGAGATGTGGTGTATATAGCTAAAGCCACTCCAAGCCACATGAGTACTGTTACTTGCCAAATCCCAACCTGAGCTTCCGATAAAATGGCTGAAGAAACTCCACTGCATATTGTCAGAGTCAGCAGCATTGTTCCCAAGAATTCTCCAATCATGTGGGCTAAAGTAGTCACTACAATACGACCACGGTGATTACTGGTCCACCTATCAAAGAGAGTGGAAAGTTTTGAAAAGGCTGAGCTCTGTATAAAAGTAGAATAAAATAAAGTCAATTTTATATAATAACCATTTAATTTTAAGCCTCACCTTAGAGGGTGGGGAGCTTTCAACTATCGCTGCATTATCCCGCTGAGAAAGTAACTCCATACTTTACGCCGGAGCTCTCTGCACTCACTGCAACTGCGACTAATAAAAGCCCGAAATCAATGCGCAGTTCGCCTGTCGCAAGCAAGCCCGCAATAATCTAATCGATCAATTTCGCGTCTCACCTCATTTTAGCGCAGGGCGTAACCATCACTAAGTTCGGAAATGAAGACGTTTTACCTAAATTTTACCAGCTCAATTAATATGTGGGATTACATTTCTATTGGGAATATCCCGGGGACTTTCCATGAGTGTTTATCGCCCCTGTGTCGGCGTTTCGAGAGCTTACCGAGACACCGATTAGAACTCGAGTCCTCTCCTTCTGATTGTTATGGCAGATACTGCTAGACCGTACCAGCAAGAACTGTTGGAGGCAGCCTTGGAGGAAAACACCATCGTGAACCTTGGAACTGGCGCTGGCAAAACCTTCATTGCTGTAATGCTCATCAAGGAGCTATCACCTCAGATATTCAAGCCGTGGAGTGAAGAGGATGCAAAGAGAACCGTATTTCTCGTACCTACAGGTAACTAAAATATGGTATGATGAGAGAAAGAATTTTGTGGTAATAACTCTAAATTGTCACTGTTTCTGTTACTTTCAGTGCCACTAGTCAAACAGCAAGGAGATTACATAGCACGCCACACTTCCTCTGCAGTCGGCCAGTACGTCGGTGCAATGAAAGTTGATGATTGGTCGAAGGAGCAATGGGAGGAGGAGTTTGAGAAGAACCACATACTTGTAATGACCATGACTATTTTTAAAAATTTAATACATCAAAATTTCATCCAGTTTAGGAGAGTCAACCTCCTGGTCTTTGACGAGTGTCATCATGCTGTGAAAAACCACGACTATGTGCAAATTATGCGCCGCTACAAAGATAGCCCAGATGTGCTGAATCCTACCCATTTTCTGGGACTAACAGCTTCTCTCATTCCAAGTAAGTGTAAACCGGGAGAACTCACGAAGAAAATCGAAGAACTTGAGCACACGCTAGGCTGCCGTGCACAGACAGCTAGTGACTTGACAGAAGTTGCTAAACACGCTACCAATCCAAAAGAAATTCCCATTTACTTCAGTCCTTCTTCCGAAGATCCACAAGTTAGAAAGCTCGAAGCAATTTTGAAAGAATCTTTAGTTTTCCTCTCCGAATTCCCTAAGCCACTTAAAGACAAGGAGTTGTACAAAATAGTGAAGCTGAATTTTGACGACTGCATTCACATTTTGACAAACCTTGGCATTTGGTGTGCTCATCAGTATGCCTGCAAAGCTGTGGAGGACATTGCAGAAGAAATTAAAGAACGCGACGGCTTCTTTGAGACCAAAGAAGAAGAAATGATCATCCACCTCGGTCATACCAAAATGAAGTTATTTGAAAAGGACAGCCGTACCTTAGCTGTCATGAAGAGAAAGACAATCAACATGACAGAAAAAGTGAGACAGTTGCTGCTCTACCTTGGCGACAGTGCAGCAATGAGTGGAGAGCTCAGTCCAAGTCCTTCTGTCCGTACACTTCACAACAACAGCAGCAGTGATGGACAGCATGAAGACAAACTTTGTGGCATAATTTTCACGGAACGTAGGACCACTGCCGTTCTCTTGAGAGACCTCCTCTGCAAGCAGAGCAGAGAAGGCGGTCCTGACTTGCGACATATTCGCTGCGAGTGCGTTGTGGGCCACAATGACACCAAGACTGGCACTTACCTTCGCAGAGAAGCTAAGATGAACATCAAGAAGCAGGAAGATGTCCTCAGCAAGTTCCGACAAGGAGTGATCAACTTGTTGGTGTCAACCAGCGTGGTTGAGGAAGGAGTGGACGTCCCCAAGTGCAACATGGTCGTACGGTTTGATTTCCCACAAAATCTCCGCTCGTATGTGCAATCCAAAGGGCGTGCTCGTGCCAAAAAGTCGCAGTATGTCTTACTTATACCCAAAGATGAGGCATGCAAATTAGATCCCCAGTTGAGGGTCTACAATGCTCTCGTAAAGGAGCTGGAGGAGGTGTGCCGTGGAAGACATGTGGACGAGGACCAGAAAATATTGGAGCAGCTGCAGGACAAAGTTGAGCCTTACAGAAATGCATATGGGGCCACGGAAACTATCGACTCTTCAATGAGTCTGGTGCACAAGTAAGAAATAAATTAAATAGAGTTACTGGTGTGTAAATGATCAGATCATTTATATTAGTTTTGGGAGTGTAAACATTCTACTTTGATTGTTCAACCACAAGCAACAATTATTTGTCTAAACATTTATGTCTTTATCATTTATAATAATATTAGCAATTTTTCTCGTTCTAACAGCCAATATTATGCTAATTAAATTTAACCCAACATTTTGACTTCTTGCCAAAGTTCTCTTGACCCCTGAAGAGGATTTCGGTAAGAAGTTGAAACATTGGGTTAAGTTTTAACTAACATAATATTGGCTGTTAGAACGAGAAAAATTTGCTATTATTATAATTATTTCAGCCGAGAATAACTAAATTTATCATTTTTGTATCCTCATAGAAGGATGGTTAGCTGTTGCTGTTGTTTTGTCAGTTTGTTAGGTTTAATAAAAACTGTTGATTATTATTTTCCTTTGGTTGCTTATTGTTTAAGGTACTGTCAGAAATTACCGAAGGATAGCTTCACTGTTTTGTCTCCACACTTTGTAACTTCTAAGCGGTTCATCAGAGAGGTGATGGAGGCCAACCCGTACCGTATTGTTGACCAGGAGGTGGAGTTTCAAACCACCCTCAGCCTCCCAATGAGCTCGATGGTGAAAGAACCCATAATGGTCAGTACTTGTATGGAGAGGAAAGAGAATAGTGGTGTGGTTGGGGATTGATTTTTTTTGTTGACTTTGTCTAGGAACCTAAATTTATGTGCAGTATTGTTGAGAGCTACTCCATCGTGACTTGATCTAATTATATGCTTTTAATTACAGGGAGATTGGTTTCCAACGAAGAAACTGGCAGACAAGTCAGCTGCCCTTAATACTGTGAGAGAGCTCGATCAAAAGGGAGAGCTGGATGATCACCTGAGACCAGTGACAAGGAAAGAAGACTCTGACAATGAGGAGGAAGACGACGATAGAAGACAGGAGAAGAGGCGGGCACACGCTGGTACAGAGAAGGCCATCAATTACTATGAGAACAAGGTCAAGAGTGTATTCTGTACAATCAGGCTACAGTGTTTTATTGGAGAGTTACCCAGTGAAGGTGTCTAGTGCCCCAAATGGGGTCATATCAAAATTCCATGAGATGTCCCACAAAAACGTATTGCCTTATGACTGAATAGTCAAGCAAGTATGTAGTCACATGACTGGTACACCTATATTGGAAAACTTGCCCCCCCCCCCCCCCCCCCCCCCCCCCCCCCCCCCCCCCTTCCTCCCTTTCTTCAACACTCCCGGCTGTGGGACTGGGTTTTCTTTTCAAATGCTGTCACAAGTCCATGCTTTCAATGCTGGATTCATTCATTAGGTAATACGACTATGAAACACACTAGTAAAAGTTAAGTGGAGACCAAGAGTACTCACACACAATTGACAGCAAAGCTGGACATTATTCTCATACACTCGTTATTTGGATATTTGTACTCCTCGTGCTGACGCTGGATACTAATAAATATTCCACCGATGAGATACCGTCTTGTTATGAATAACGTTATACCTATTTCTCCAGAATTACCACAATAGAGTATTCATTACTTAGGTAAATTCTATGGTAGCATTCCATACAAATAATCATTGGCTTAGCTAATTAAAAAAAATGGTGTGAATATGCAGTTGGCTTCTGCTGGTCCCGAGTGATTGCATGGGGCGGGGCTTTGCTTTAATGTTCTATAATACATATAATCTCCTAACTGTTCAGTTATGCTGCTTGCTGTTGTTGTTTTTAATTCATCCTGTGTCCTATTCATAGTCTTTGTTCTTTCTCTGACACTCTTCAGGTGTCTCCATTGCTGCAGTCGTGTCAGCCAGTGTGTGGAGTTGATAAGAACTATCTCTACATACTCCTCATCACAGACTCAGTCACTGGCAACATGCATTACTCCTTCCCTGAGCTAGATGAGCAACTCTCTTTCGGGATCTTGACCAGTTCTCCGCTGCCCTACTTGAAGGTATGTTGAACTCTGTCAAGCACTTATTAATTACTTTATGCTAAAAGTTTATTTTGTAAAAAGAACAAGTCAAATAATTCTCCGATATTTTTGTTAATTAGCTATTTGAGTTGTGTTAGTTGCAAGCAAACCTTTTAAAAGGAAGAGTCTGTTTCATAATGAGTAATATTTATTTTTATTATTAATTAATTATTAATTTATTTATTTATTTATTTACATTTATTTATTTATTTATATTTATTTATTTATTCATTCATTCATTTATTTTATTTCATTATCTTTTTAATTTTATTTTAGTTTCAATATTATGTGATGTGTTTGAATAGATACCAGAGTTTTCCATTTATGAGGAAGAGAAGGAGTATTGCGTGCGAGTGGTGAGGTACCACATGAACATATCCCTGGAACCCAAGGAGCTAGAACAACTCAAGATCGCCCACCACGCCCTCTTCACTCATGTGCTGTCCATCAAGCCAGACTGCCTGAAGCCCACCTTTGGGGAAGCCCTGAAGGATTACCTCATGGTTCCCATCCAGGTAATCGTTGCTGAAAACATGGACGGACAGGCAGCATCTTCTCAGCTAGAAGCCATTATTGATATGGAGTCAGCTCAACTTCTGGTAGAGTTAAGTCTCAAAGCGCTCGATCCCAGTACTGTATACGAGCCAGTACAATGGACTGGAAACACACACGAATTTAAGAACGCCATTGTGGTGGCCAACCATCACAAACCGAAGAAACTTCTCGAAGTCATCGAGGTCTCAGAGACTATCAACTTATCATCTCCATTTCCCGATTTGAATGTGACTCCTACTTATCACAGCTACTTTGCCAGCAAGGAAGACGTCACTATTACAGATAACCAGCAGCCTGCATTGGTGTGTAAGTATCTAGGCACATCCCCAGCGTACTTGCAGCTATTCACGTCAAGATTCAAGCAATCCACCGAAGAAAACCCAAAAAAGAGTGACAAAAGGAGTCAGCCTATCGAATTTTTTCCAGAGCTGGTCAGCATTTACCCTGTCCCTAGTAACTTGTGGAAACTTGCTCGATGCCTGCCTTCCATACTCTGGCGTATTGAGAGCTTTCTCGTTGTGGACATCCTTCGCACCAAGATTCTACAAGAGTCTAAAATCGGACTGTGCTCAGATGGGTCAGAGTTGACCACTAGTGTCAAGCTCATGGGATCCCAGGACGTCACCACAGGTGAATTGAGGTCTCAGAATTACATCCGTGGATTTGATTTGGAAAGTGACAGCATGTTATCTTTCTGCGAGAGTGACTGCTCAGAAGGCCCGATTCGCAGTCCGGACAATGGCCTTTTACTTCAAGCTCTCACGGCCAAGAGTGCCATGGACTCAGTAGACCTTGAGAGGTTAGAAACTCTTGGAGATTCCTTCCTCAAGTTCTCAACATCAATTTTTCTCTACTGCAACCGGCAGGCTGCTCATGAAGGAAGGCTTTCAAGCGCCCGCTCGAGGAGAGTTGAAAATTTCAACTTGTTTTATCTGGCAAAGGGTAAAAATATCGCTAATTATGTGATGTCAAAGGCTTTTGATGCTCGTCAAATGTGGGTACCACCAGGGTATCAATTTACAGGTGACCACAATCTAAGTCAAGCATCTTCTTCTACTAGCAGCCGGCATATTCCTGGGTCTCTAAATGAAGATGAAAGGAATTATGTATACCACAAATTGACAGACAAAGGAGTAGCCGATAGTGTTGAATCACTTATTGGTGCCTACCTGTCGTCTGGTGGGATTTTGGCGGGACTTAAATTCATGGAGTGGATGGGAATAAAGATAACCGCTGAAGAAGACTCAACTAATTTATGTGATGAATTGCCTATGGAAGAAGGTCAAATTGATGGGTTCGACTATCTTTTCGGATCTTTAACTTGTACAAATGAACCTTCCCAAGCATCACGCCTTGACCGTCGCTTCAATCAACCTCCCCGTTCAAAACAGCCAAAACTTTCTCCTCCAGCCATGCCTGTTTTTATCACAAATTCAGCAAAAATCTTGCAAATTTTTTTTAAATTAGGCCAAAGTTTTTGGGAACCACGATTGATCAGAGAAGGAGACAAAGTAGAGCTTGACCGTCTGCTCCACAAGGCACTGGCGGGAAACAAAATGGAGGACATCATCGGATGGAAATTCAAGAACCGTAGTCTCCTCTTGCAGGCCCTGACCCATGCCTCTTACACCAGGAACAGGCTCACAGACAGCTACCAGAGGCTGGAGTTCCTGGGAGACGCCATCTTGGACTACCTGGTTACCTGCCACATATACAGGAAGTTCCCCGACTACAATCCTGGTCAGATCTCCTGCATGCGTTCGGCTCTGGTGGACAATATTTCCTTTGCCGACATGGCTGTCCGTCTTAAGCTTCACAAAGTTCTCCTCCATACTTCCCCCTCCCTCATGAAACATATCGATCGCATTTGTGACTATCAAATAGACTGTGATGAAGTCTGTTATCACAACTCCTCCTCTTTATCAACTCCTGTAAGTTGACTTAAAATTATGATTTTCGGTATCTTACAAAAGTGCATATTTGCTAGTGATATTCTGTAGTCAGCATATACTAGAACAAATTGCCATGTGACAAACTCTTGAAATTTAATAACAGCAAAAACACAACAATTTAGTGCTATTTTGTATTTTTTTATTTGTAATGACTCTATGCAGTACCTCATAAAAGTATACCATTTTCTATTTTTTTTCAAAAATAACAACAACAACTAAGCATGCACTGTTCCCCTGAAATTAATTCATTTTTTAGAGTATTATACAAATGCCATTGTTTTCTTTTACAGTGACTAGTAAGAAACTTGAGTGTTCTGTGTTTCCTACAAGCAATGTGTGTGCTAACCTCCACACTTGTTTCTTAATTGTGTGAATAGAAGGATGAAGGTGTGTCTTCTGACCATGCAGGAGATTTCGATGAAGAGGTTGAGGACATCAGTCCTCCCAAGGTGTTGGGGGACATCTTGGAATCTCTTGCTGGAGCCATTTTCATTGACAGTGGCTTCTCTCTGGAGAGTGTATGGAAAGTCTTCCAGCCTCTCTTTGACAGGAAAATTGGTGAGTGTTTTTACTACTTTTAATTTTTTCTTCCTCCTTCCTCTTACTCTCTCGCAAGATGTGAGACTTATATAGAAACCAATGTTGTATACTAAAGAGTAAAGAGATGGTTATTTCTAAGTCTCAACTTACAAGTAAACTACTCTGTTGTTTATTGTTATAGTTTGAGAATGGTATCACTTTTGAGTGTTAGAACTGAATTATTGCTGTAGTAAGCTCGTCACTTTTACAACCAAAAAAAACAAAAAAAACAAGACAAAAACAAACCCTGGATAATACCTTTTATGTGAGTGCTACATTTTAAAAATAAATTCTTTATTTGAAAACACCAGTTTAGTTAGGCAATAACACTTTCATTTTCAGCTAATAAACTACGTTAGCCAGCTTAATTCATAATTGGCAATTTATCCATGTTACCAACAAAAGTTGTGAGAAAGTGTGTCAGTCAGGTGGCATATACAATTTTCACAATGACTGAAGCCCATCAAAATGTGCAGTATCACTTTATGGTAGTCTGCAGAAAGACCAAGCTTACTGCAGTTCATATTGTAATGAGGCAATCAGATAGGCCAGCTCGTACTCAGTCCTGAGTAATCAGCAAGTCTATAATTAAATTTGAAAAAACATTTTTCAGTTATGGCCACATAATGTTTAGTCTTCATTTTCCTTCAAACATCAGATATGTGTGAACTGTTACCCTTATACCATTAACTATTATGTTGCTTCAAGGAGAGAGAATTGCAAATTGTGTTATTTTGTTACAGATTCTTACGGAGGAGATGTACCACTCACGCCCCTTCAAGAATTGATAAAATTGGTTTCTACCATCTCAGTGGATTGGTAAGCAAGTGATCCTGGGTTCGATCCCTGGTGATAGCCAAATATTCTGTATTGTTTTAAAGAAACCATGTGAAAGAGTGAGAATAACTTCTAATGTATACAAGAAGAGTGAGAAAGAGATTAGGAAGATATCAAGAATTAGGCAAAGTAGTGACAGAAATTGCTTCTTTTTGTTCCAATCATATTATTATTATGTCTAATAGTCAAATTTATTTCCACATACTAATAAAGTTGTTTTTTTGTTGTTGTTTTTTTAAAGTAACTGACCGTCTTAAGAAGTTCTCAAGGTCTCAAGTAGTAACGATTTGTTATTATTAAGTGGCTGCCCAGAAGTGGTAAATGCTGCTCACCAATCACTAAAATAATCACAAGTACTTAATAAAAGAGGTTTACAGTGGTTGTGGTTGAATTTTAGGTGTTGTGCTAAGTGGGACTAAGTCCCTTTGTCAGTTTACACTCTGATTTTGGAGATCACTGGCAATTAACCACTGATTTTAATATGAACGACAGTTTAACATCTTTTGCTACTTTTTTTCAATTTTGGGCTGATTTTGAGAAAACACGAAGCTATCAGCTCCGCATAGGTACCACCTTTTGTGGGTAATGCCCCTTTCATCACTTAGTCATGTGAGCTAATAATTTCTTGTATGTGGTATCGCTTTATAAGTGCTTCAATTGGAGTGTTGTGTTGAAACTAATATCAGTGAGTGTCCTTTGCATGTTTAGCTTTTCTTATGAAGACAGCATTTATGTCGTAGGAAGTCCAAGTCATAACATGATAAAAAGTAAATAAATTTCATGATAATTATTAGCAATGCCAAATTTTGTATGCATCTTGTCACTTGAAATTCGTGTTGTAGCAAAACTGAAGGTCGGAAAAAAGTCAGCTACGTTATCTCAGTGGTGGAAGAAGGGCGTACATCATTCCGAGTCCGTGCATTGGGAAGGACCAAGGCTGCTGCTAAGAATGCTGCTGCCAGAGCTGTATTGCGCAAAATAAAGAACCTATCTTTGTAACTTGAAATGGATTAACAGAGTTTTTTTTTTTTTACTATTTTATAGTACTAGCTAGCTATTTCTAGAATTTTTTTTATATACATTTATAAAGCAAATCATATTAATGTAATCAATACACTTCATATAAATTTATGGGTCTCCTTATGTTGTCAGGAAACTACAATTCAACTCCCTGACAAGTTTACCCGCAAAACTTTGCTGCAGCCATTTTCGGTCCTCGCTCTCGACCCCGTAATTAATTTGTTTGCTGTCGGAAAAAATACTTTACCACATCCTGACTCAAAAAAAATAGTTGGCAGATTTTGTTAGGTAAGGGTCGTCATCCTTATCTTGGGACGGGCTCTCACCTCAGTCCATTTAGTTTTGCACGCAGCTTATAGCAATGGCTCGCTATTATGGTGCGAGAAGGAGCAGCGACAAAGTTGGCGCTAGGCCGTACCAATTAGACTTGTTGGAAGCAGCTCTGGAAGAAAGTACTATTGTAAATCTTGGAACTGGGTCTGGAAAGACTTTTATTGCGGTCATGCTTATCAAGGAACTTTCCCCCCAAATTCTGAAGCCTTGGTCAGACGGTTACAGAAGAACAGTGTTCCTAGTTACTACCCGTAAGTTCATGTTATTTATTATTACTTTGTTATTGTTGTTGTTATGGTTTTCTTGTTAGCGGGACAAAATACAAACATCCTAATAAAGAATATCAGATATCCCCAATATCCGATACCTTGAGTCCCCGCCTCAGAGGGGTGGCCAAACCCGGTGCAGAAAACTTACTCAAACATCCTACTGACTTTTTACCCACAACTAGTTAGAGCAGCTGCATTTTTTTTTCCTGGAGCTTTTGGAGCTTTAGGCCCTAAACTGAGGAAGTAGGGGGCCAGTTCAGCCTGAATTTGAAGGCAGCTGTAGGCCCTTTTACTAGTACAGTAGAACCTCTCTTATCTGGGCACCTTGGTTTCAAGGGGTGCCCGTATCTCAGATTTGCCCATATCTCAGAATGCATTCAAAATAGTGCTGCCAGCTGAACTGCCTATCCAAAAGCAGCTGTCAAATTTGCTAGTTGGGATACTTTACCTAACCACAAAGTACATAGCAGCTGCCCGGAAGGGGGAGGTGCCCGTAACTTGGGAGTCCGGATAAGGGAGGTTCTACTGTATTGTAGTATAGTAATCCTAAATCTTTTTATTTTTAACAACTTAATTATTACATAGTTGAATTAATAGTAATTTTTCTCTTTTTTGAACAGCCAATATAGTTAATTATAACTTAACCCAACTTTAGACTTCTTGCCTAAGGTAGTTGAATACCCTTGTTACAAGAATCACCACACAGCTTCTCTATACAATAGAACAGCTTACAATGGAATTAGCTGCACCTCTGACTTCAATAACCATTTTCAGTATATTTTAATAAATTTAATTTGTCGAATTTCTATTTACAATCCTAGATTTTGTAATTATATTGTGGTAAAATTAGCAAAAAAAAGTGTTCCTTTACTGCTGATGAGGAAATGACTCAGTTCCACACCATAAGACGTGCCATTGTACTTTTCCCGTATGTTTGTGCGTGCAATACACTGCCCCAGTCATTATACCATTGGGACAGGCTAGATTCATTCATGTTTGTCTGAATTAAAATTACTTAGACCCTAAAGAAGGCACTATACAGTGCTCTCAGATGGTGGCATTATATGGGTAGTGGCAGTGGAATTGCCTCCTTTTTATTGGGTTGAGAGTGGGAGGGGGGGCAAATACTCGTCAACGAAGAGGTTGTGGCAAGATAATATATATCTTAGAGGAGAAGGATAAATAACTAATTGTAAGCTGAAGTAAGTCCCACTAATTTTAGCGTGTGGCAATATAGTTAATTTTACCGTAAATAAAAGGTCTGGGCCACTGCCTTTGTGTACTGATGTTTGTGAACTAGCAGCACAGTGAAGTGAGGTACTTTGTGGGATGTATAGATTTGAGCTAATTGTCACATTGACGTACATATTATAATGGTAAATTGATGCTCTTTCAGCTGTGACTTAGGGCTTGTAGGTCAGGCTAGTGCTTGAACTTTTGTTTACTTAGTCAACTAAACAACACACAGCAGACAATGAGCCTCTGAAAGATATCATGAACTATAATCTTCAGTGCTGACAAATATAGTACACTCTGACATCATTGTGCCATAAAAAGGAAATGCTCTTTGACTTTAGTGTGCTAATTAACTCTACACTTGGACTTAAAAATACAATAACTAAAGGTTAAAAAAAAACTATAGAAGTTTCCTAAAAAAAAGGTGGTATCTCATAGTGGACTGTATGTATATATAATATATGTGATTAATTTTGTTTTGAGGGTGTGAATTAAGCTATAGATGTTTTTAATAACTTGGTTAATTAGAGTACTCAATGGCAAGACACACCAGCTACCTTCCAGTTGACCAATATTTGACTACTGTAATAATATTCTATTATATTTCGGGCTCAGTTTGCCCTTCAAAGTAGTGAAACTAAAAAGAATGATAGCTGAGAGCTGGTATAAGTAGAGCAAGTTATTGATAATGTTTACACCTGAAGCATGTGAATAACTAGCTAAGTGGTTACACAATGCATGAAAAGAATAAATTAAGGTGAATATGATGCAATTTTGGCACAAAGGCATTATCAATAACTTGCTCTACTTATCCCAGCTCTCAGCTATCATTCTTTTTAGTTTCACTACTTTGAAGGGCAAACTGAGCCCGAAATATTATAGAATATTATTACAGTAGTCAAATATTGGTCAACTGGAAGGTAGCTGGTGTATTTTGCCATTTGAGTACTTCAATTAACCAAATTTTTGTTATTGATTATTAATATAGCTATACTCGCTCGCCACTTGTGCTGGGCCCACGTAAAACAAAGTGTTTCTTTTTCTGATTTTTAATTGCTTATTTTGAACTTCATTTAGTTTCACTGGTCAAGCAGCAGGCAGAGTACATATCTGAGCACACCTCTATGAGTGTTGGCCAGTACACGGGAGACATGAAGGTCGGTAAGTGGACCCAGGAAAAATGGGAGCTTGAATTCAAGAAGACCCACATCTTGGTCATGATAGCCAGGGTTTTCCTGGACTTGATTCTTCAAGGAAAGATTACGTTCAGGAATGTGAATCTTTTGGTCTTTGATGAGTGTCACCACGCAGTGAAAGATCATGACTATGTTGAAATTATGCGGCGTTACAAGGACTACTTTGACCCTTTGCAGCCGACTCATTTCCTCGGGCTCACGGCTTCCCTCATTCCCAGCAAATGCAAGCCAGGGGACCTCATTTTGAAAATTGGGGAGCTGGAGAAGACTCTGTGCTGCCGTGCACAGACGGCCAGAGACCTGACGGAAGTAGCTAAGTATGCCACTAACCCAGATGAAGTGTGTAAATACTTCACGCCGTCAAGCAAGGACAGCTCCGTGTGTCGTCTCAGGGTGCAGCTGGAAGAAACTCTAGATTTTCTGGAAGATTTCCCCCGAAGGAAGAGGGACAGTAAGATTTATGGGATGGTGAAGATGAATTTAGAAGATTGCTTTCATATCTTGGTTAGTCTTGGCATATGGTGTGCCAACAGTTTCGCTCGTAGAGCTATCGATGAAATATCTGAACTCATAGCTGATTGCGAAAATTATTTTGACAGTGATGAAGACAGGGTGCTGATTCACCTAGGTCACACCAAGCTGAAGCTTTTCGAAAAAGACAGCAGTTCTTTGAGCGTTGATAAATTTAATAGGCTGCACATGACGGACAAAGTCCACCAATTGCTACTCCTGTTTGCCGACGCAACCGTCACAGTTGATGGAAGCCCTCAACACCGAACCATGAGAGGAAGGGAGAGCATGAGAAGTATCGCTGGCAATCTCCATGGCATTATTTTTACAGAACGAAGGACAACCACAACTGTGTTGAAAGAGCTCATCTGCAAGCTGAGCAAAGAGCGTTTGGATCTTCAATACATCAAGTGCGACTGTGTCGTGGGCCACAACGACTCCAATGTGGGGACGGTGATACGGAGGGAAGCACGAATGAATGTCAAGAAGCTCGAGGGGGTCCTCTCCAAGTTTCGAAAGGGCCAGATTAACCTCTTGGTGTCGACCAGTGTGGTAGAGGAAGGGGTAGATGTCGCTAAGTGCAATTTAGTCATCAGGTTCGACTTCCCTCTGAGTTTCCGTTCCTATGTGCAGTCCAAAGGTCGGGCTAGAGCGAAAGACTCTCAGTATATCCTACTGATTCCTTTCGATGAAAGGGAAAAGATGATGATTCAGCTTGAAGACTACAATGGGCTTGTGAAGGAGCTGGAGAGGGTGTGTCACAACAGGCATGTGGCTGACGACCAGGAGATCCTGGATAAACTGAAGGACGAGGTCGAGCCTTACAGACGTGGGAATGCCACTGCTACAATTAATTCAGCTATGTTTCTGGTCCATAAGTGAGTCTGAGCAAGCAATGAGTGAATGATGGATTGGGGAATGGGGAATGGATGAACAGAGAATTGGAATTAAAACATAGAAATGGGTGGAAATGAATAGGTAACATTTGAATGGAGTGTGAGTAAATAGGGATTGAGCAAATATGGGTGTGGCATTTTATATGAATATCTCATAGTATTCATATATAATATGCATTAATATACTCAACTGCTTTGTGGTAAATTAATTTGCCTTCTCATGGTCCCATCTTAACTTAATGAGTCAGTCTTATTTGCCGTCATCAACAGTACTGGGGGATACAACCTTAGAGTGTGTACTCTATAGATGAAGCCTTGTATTTCTTTACTTTTAAGTAGAATTTAACCGTTACAATAGAATATGATACTATATAGAGTAGGACTCTTATTCCCATAGTATTATTCCATTCATGTTATATGTAGGTATTGCCAGAAGTTGCCCAAGGACAAGTTTACAATTCTGTCTCCAAACTTTACCACCACAAGGCGGCAAATTGTAAACGGAGAGGATGAGGCCAACACGTATCGTATCCCTAACCAGTGGGAGGAGTTTCGCACTTCACTTACACTGCCCATGAGCTCAGTTGTGAAGCATCCTATCCAGGTGAAATGCATAGCTTATTCTAAAAACGAACACGATTGCTTTACCCTGCCGACTTACCCTGCCCACTTACCCTGCCCACTTGCACATGCGGGCAATAGTAATAATAATAGTAATAATTTTTAACTCATGAATACTAAGCTAACTATGTCTTAGCAGAGAGTGTGAATGAGTAATGGTGAAAGATATACACACCATAAGTATTTCAGTTCTGGTAAAGCTGCCCACAGTAATGGCTGACATGTAAAAGAACAACAACCAAACACAACTACCGAAATCCAGAACAATAATATAAAAAAAAACGATCATTAACAACCAAGAACAACAACAAAACATAAACACCCACACCTGAATAACAATCAATTGCCCGTATAATATATATATATAATCAATGTGTATATATTGTGCAATACATTTTGGGAGATTTACAAATCACACATATTTTAAACTTATATGCAACAATTGCTTTGTGAAAATTCGTATTTGCCAAACTTGAGTTTACTAGCCGTACTGTGCACAGTCCTGGTTTTTGGCGGTGAAGTTGACGCTCTTTACCAATATTTGGCTAGCCACGCCTACCATCACACCTGTTAATTGCAAAATTCATGACAAATCTTACCATGTCACTGTTTGCTAAACAGCACTTGTTGAGGAAAAAAAAGCTATAGCATGTGCGTCCAGTGCTTGCTCTAGCTCTAGTTATTGTCAAGTACCCTGCCACACAGTGGCACTGGACGTATTGCAAAGTAAGAATAGAGCATAAGTTACTTGTTACCATCCTCTACCACTTGGTTAATGTTACATCAGTTTCCCTCTCCTGCTCTCTTTTTTCCTGAACAATCTCAGCTTTCCTTTCCTTTCTCCAGTTCTTTCTTCTTGAGTCAAGGAGTCCCTCTCCTCCTTTGTCTATCTCCTGCTTCTGAGTCTCTCTGTCCTTCTATCATGATTGTGGGCTTAGGTTTTGCGAAACTTTTTCGTGTACTTTCACCTTCCTTTGCCCCCCCTTTCCTCACCCATTCCACCCTGCTTTTTAGTTACAATTAATCACCTTTTTTGCCTTCTCTTTCGTATTTTCACCTTCCTTTTAACCTACGCCACCTTTCCTCACCTATTCCACCCACTTTGTAGTTACAATTGCAGTAATTGCCTTCTACTGAATGGGACGATACTTTACCCATTCGTATAATGGTTATGATTTACCAAACTGGTTAATCTCATGAATTATTCATGAATACACGCACTTTCATCGGTCGTCGTTGTTACTGACACACAAGTGTATTATTATGAAAACTTAACAATGGAACAGAAATAGGCAGAAATAGAAGAGCGGTTGCAATGGGCACCCTGTGTACCCTATGATGGCCACCAATATATATATATAATATATGCCCCCCCCCCCCCCCCAGAATTTCATGAAATAAATTAATAATATTTACTACTTAATGGTATTGTGTGGTTATGATTTATAATCATATTCTGTGATTTTGTTGTTTGTATTTATCTATTATTTGGTGAAAATTCACTTCAGTTAATTGAGATCCTTTAATAGCAATACGCATTAGTCTTCCAAGATTGACGTCACTAATTCTAGACCTGAGACGATTTTTAATCAAAAGGGTGTGGTTTCAGCAAAAAAGTGGGTGTGGTCAAACAAATGTGTGTGTGGGGGGGGGCTCCTTCCTAAACTCTTCCCCCCCCCCCCCCCCCCCCCCCCCCCAGAAAAAAAAATCCTGTATGAAACCCTGGTTGCTTTTTACAATATCTTTACCAGCTTCAAGCATATCGTCAGAAAATTCACTAGTTGGCCAAATCACTCACAATCTTAACTTGACACCATTCTTGTATTGGTAAGAGTTCAAACAAACACATAGTAAAAACCCTCAGATATACAAACGTTTGGATGTTCTGAATAAATGTGACAATAGAACCAACCATGTAGTGTGTGGGCCTATTTAAATTGGACTCTGTGAACTTACCCAGGGTGACTGGTTTCCCAGCAAGAGATTGGCTGACAAGTCGGCTGCCCTGCACACGGTAAAGACGCTGGATCAGATGGGGGAGTTGGATGCACACCTTGACCCAGTCATCAGGGAGGATGACTCTGACGATGAATGTCAAGAAAACAAGGACAGTATAAAGGATGAAGCAGGAAGGCCTCATGCAGGCACGGAGAAGTCTAAATATTGCTATAAGGATCAGGTAAGGAAGAGTTTTTGTGGGTGGGGTTGATTTTGTTTGATGATATGTGCTTTATTGTTTGTTATCGTTGTTATTTTTGCCGTTTGGATTTGTATGTGGCTTATGATAATATTAGCTATACAAATTCCTGTAAGAATTTTATAATTAACCCTCAGCGTGGACGTACGTATGTCATTTTGTACTTGATCCTCGCATTTTGGTGTTTGCTTCGTGGTCTACCCCTTCCCATACCTCCACTAAACAGAATCTTTCGGTTTAGCAATCCGGTATCATTCAAGGAAATTTAATTGTTTACCCCTTTGTACTGGGTTGTTTCTACAAGACATACTTAGGTCTTAAAAACTTACTGTTAGACTCAACACGGTACAGTAATCCTTTAAAACTTCTTGTTTCTTCAAGTCGCAAAATGTTATGGTGAAAGGTTACTATGGTATTGAGATCCTTTACCAGACGTAATTTCAAAAACTCGGTCGTTTATAGTAGCTGTGAGCACTTGTTGTCAATAGCTACTAGTAACTCAGATAGTCAGAATGGATTACAGATAATGCCAGTACTTGGCAAATTGAGGTAAGAAAGTTCTGTATTTGCTAGCTAAAGTGTGTCACAACGGCTGCGTACTTATACTTTTAGAAATGGATTGATAAATTCTTGTGTTTCGTTTGTGCACAGGCTCGCTCGCCATTTGTGCTCAAGCACATCACTAGTTATTACTAATACTACTACTACTACTACTACTACTACTACTACTATTAGTATGAGGATGAAGCTGAGTGAGATGGCATATGTAATATAGATATATGCTTTGAGACCCAAGTGTAGAATTTATTTAAATCGAGTTGATTCGCCTTTCTATAACTTGTTGTTTTTCAATAATTGAGAAAGTAAGAATAAATGAACTATCAAAATAATTATTGGGTTGTTTGTTTGTTTGTTTTTAATTCAAGCACTTAAGGCAGCGTCTAAGCAACCGACTCTGCAAGGCCTGGAAGTTTTAATCCAACAATTTTAAAATTTATTTCTTAACTTTTGCTTTTCTAATATACCACCAAATTTTAGGTGAAGACTTTAAATATAATTTCTTTTAGCAACAAGTTATCACATTAGTAATAGAAATTGCCATATTGATTTCCACATGCTTTACTAGACAATGTGGTATTGACCATGACTTTTATTATTTTTGATATTTTAGTTGCCTTCTATTTGTGGTTATATTGTAGTTCTCAAGGTTTGCCTTATTGCTCTTTTACCTTTTTGGAGCTATCTGTTGTGATTTGTTTCAAACAATGACTATCTTTCCCTCCTTCCCCTCCTTTTTCCCCTCCTCCCTCTCCTCCTTCCCCTCCTCCTCTTCCTCTCCATTAGATGTCTCCATTGCTGCAGTCATGTCAGCCAGTGTGTGGAGTCAATAAGAACTATCTCTACATACTCCTCATCACAGACTCAGTCACTGGCCTCATGCATTACTCCATAGATGGACACATCAACCAACTCTCATTTGGGATTCTCACTAGCGCTCTGCTGCCTCATCAAAAGGTGAGTGCTAAGAAGATATGGGAGTTAGATGAGGTAAAGTGTGTGTGTGTGTGTGTGTGTTGGGAAGGAGGGTGGGAGGTCAGATATAATAGTCACATAGTCAATACCATGTGTGATGTGTTTGTATAGATACCAGAGTTTTCCATTTATGAGGAAGAGAAGGAGTATTGCGTGCAAGTGGTGAGGTACCACATGAACATATCCCTGGAACCCAAGGAGCTAGAACAATTCAAGATAGTCCACCACGCCCTCTTCACTCATGTGTTGTCCATCAAACTAGACTGCCTGAAGCCCACTTTTGGAGAAGCCCTCAAAAATTATCTCGTCATTCCTGTCCAGGTTCTACTGCCGGAGACTGTAGGTGGGCAGCCAGCCCATGTTGGTCTGGAGGCTTTCATAGACACAGATTCATGCCATCGGTTGTTAGATCTCGCTCGAAAAGCACACGATCCTTCCGTCATGTTCGAGCCAATACGATGGCCGATTCCTTTAGACATGTTCAGGAATGCCATTGTTGTCACAAATCATGACCAAAACAAAAGACTGCATGAAGTTGTGGATGTTTCAAAGTCCATCAAACTCTCTTCGCCCTTCGTGGATCAGAAAGTTGCTTCCACTTACCAGACCTATTTCTTGAAGAAGCATCCCAAGATTGTATTTACTGACAACAGCCAGCCTGCTATTATCTGCAAGTTTCTTGGAGCAAGCAATCAATACTTGCAGCTCCTCACGTCTCGCTTCAAGCTATCGACAGGCGGTGATAGAAAGAAAAGTGACAAAAGAGGGAGGACGATCGAACTGTTCCCAGAACTGTGCAGCTTTCATCCTATACCAGCTAGCCTCTGGAAGCTTGCTCGGTGCCTTCCTTCGGTTCTTTGGCGCATCGAAACCTTCCTCACTGTGGATCACCTTCGCAACAGGATTATGCAAGAGACCAGGATAGGCCATTGCCTGGATGGCTCTGAGCTTACTACCTGCATCAAGCTTACTGGATACAGAGACATAGGCACCGGTCAGCTGAAATCCCAGAAGTACCTCCCAGGTTTTGATGCTAGTGAGGCAGACATGTTTTCTTCTTGTGACTGTGACCCAACAGGTGAACCCCTGCGTGGTCCAGATAATGCTCTCTTGCTTCAGGCTCTCACAACTAAAGGCGCCATGGACTGTGTTAACCTTGAGAGACTCGAAACTCTCGGGGATTCTTTCCTCAAGTTTGTGACTACGGTTTTTCTCTACTGCAGCAGGCTTAATGCACACGAAGGAAAACTTTCTAAAGCCCGAGCCAGGAAAGTGTCAAACTTCAATCTGTTTTGCTTGGCCAAGGGATTAAGGATCCCGGGCTTCATGCAATCTAAAGAATTTGATCCTCGTCAAATGTGGATCCCACCAGGATACTCTTTTACCAATAGCAAATATTTCGCTGACGACAATTATCAGTGTGAATACGCTTCTTTGTCCTTGGATGAGAGAAATTATCTTTACCATAAGCTCACGGACAAACGTGTGGCTGACAGTGTGGAGTCCCTGATTGGTGCTTACCTGGTATCGGGTGGCATTCTGGCTGGACTCAAATTCATGAACTGGATGGGTTTCAGGATAAGCCCTTCGGCTGAGAAACAATTGGATGAATGTGGCAGCAAGTCACTGAATGGCGACTTCTTTGGCAAGCCAGTGGCTACTTGCCGTCTTGGTTATGATTTAGCTTCGAGGTTGTATGTAACGCCACCTCGCAGGTATACTGCAAGTCAATTGGGACATTTTAGTGGTCTTAGTTCAGCAAACAGGAGTCAAAGGTCAGCAGCTCCTGTTGGATTCACACGTGCATCAAGATTTGCTAGTCCAAAGAGCTATCAGTCTAGTCCAACTGGCACAGGGTCAATGCCACACCAAGGTTCAGAATCTGTTCCTCTTTTTATCCGCAAGTCTTCTGTCACATTGAGGAATTTTTTTAACCCAGAATTAAAACTGTGGAACTTGAGCTACTCTTTTGAAGAAAAGAGAGAACTTGAAAAACTTTTGCACATAGCCATAGCAAACAAAAACTTTGATGAAATTATCGGATGGAAATTCAAGAACCGTGGTCTCCTCTTGCAGGCCCTGACCCATGCCTCTTACACCAGGAACAGGCTCACAGACAGCTACCAAAGGCTGGAGTTCCTGGGGGACGCCATCTTGGACTACCTGGTTACCTGCCACATATACAGGAAGTTCCCCGACTACAATCCTGGTCAGATCTCCTGCATGCGCTCGGCTCTGGTGGACAATATTTCCTTTGCCGACATGGCCGTCCGTCTTAAGCTTCACAAAGTCCTCCTCCATACTTCCCCCTCCCTCATGAAACACATTGAACTCTTTTTAGAGAATCACTTGGAGGAAAGTAGCACTCCAGCAGACTGTAGGGAAACCTTCTATGCACCGTCTTCATGTGGAGATAGTGAGGTTAGTGGGTTCAGAACTTCAGATACAATCGAGGGGCACAGAAGTGAGGGGCATTTAAAGTTTTCAGGGAGGATGCAACTGAGTTTTTTTTTGTTCTTTTTAAGGAGCAGGTCGTACTATAGCTCTTCCCATTTTACGTAAAGTATACATAAATAATAAATAATAATCAAGTATGAAAACTTCCATTGGTTTGGTTTCGGAATGTCTATTCACTTCACTTTGTCAATAAATACAATGTAGGATTGGTTGCATAAGTTCACTGTGAATTGTGCAATTATACTGCAATATCTCCACAAGGCATGGCTTATGTGTTGACATGTGTTGTGTAACTGCCTCTCTATTAGCTGCATTTAATGGCTCGAGAGTGTTGATATGTGTTGTTGTTATTGAAGAGTGAGTGGTATTGTTGTTGTCCTGTTTACTTATATCATATAGGATGAATCAGTATCTCCCGTTTCCAGCGCAGTGTGGTCTAGCACAGAAGATTGGGATGCAGAGCTAGAGTTTGATGAGGTTGAGGACATCAGTCCTCCCAAGGTGTTGGGGGACATCTTGGAATCTCTTGCTGGAGCCATCTTTATTGACAGTGGCTTCTCTCTGGAGAGTGTATGGAAAGTCTTCCAGCCTCTCTTTGACAGGAAAATTGGTAATTTACTAGTTTAGGCTAAGACTGGACATCAATGAAAGGAGTTGTAATTTTCATCCTTTCTGCCATTTGGGGGTTGGGTAATTTGAAGCAAGGAAGTAGTTAGTGAGTGAGCAGACACTATCAGGGGTAACACAATTGAAAATTGGGGATATTTGTTTGTTTATATATATATATTTCACCCTAGATATCTTCACAATGATATTTTTAGGTACATGACCCGTGAGTTTCACGATATTTCACTGCTGTTATTTCACACTATACTGCACAAGCTCATTACCCCTGTAGTTATAGCAAACCTTTTAAATAGTGATAATGCAATTTTCTCAGTTTTACAGCTACCTTCCTCTAGTGTACCCCTGCTCTTTACCCTGCTCTACAGGTTAGAGCAGCTGCTAAAATATCAGCTGCTAAAATATCAGCTGGGGGTGTGGGTAGCCCCTACAACCAACTTTACGGCTGGCTGCAGTTACCCTTCCTCTAGTACTAACTACAGCAGTGAAGATATCTTCATTCAATTGTTTACCCCTTTATATTAGGTTGTTTCTGAATGCCATAAGACCCACTTAAAACTTACTGTTAGACTGAACACTATGCAGCAATTCTTTAGAACTTCTTGTTTTTTTCAAGCTGCAAATGTTATGGCAAAAGGTTACTATGATATTGAGACCCTTTACCATATGTAATTTCAAAAATTCGGCCGTTTATAGTAGCTGTGAGTGCCCATTGTCAAAAGCTACTGGTAACTCAGAGTCAGAATGCAATATTAGAGACTACAGAATATACCAGTACTCTGGAAATTTATGTGAGAAAGTAGTTCTGTATTTGTTAAAGTATGGTCACACTTGCTATGTACTTATACTTTTAGAAATGGACTGATAGATTATTCTTAAGTGTTTCATTTGTGCACAGGCTCACTCGCCATTTGTGCTCAATCACATCACTAGTTACAGTGCTATGATTTTTTATTTTTTATTTTTTTAAATTTTTTTGTGATCTTGTTAGTATTCCTTGGTTATTAATTGCTTGGGTTATTAAAGGGTGTGCATTATCACTATTTTAACTTTCCCCTTTCTCTTCTGTAATGACCACTATTTTAATATACAGATTCTTTTGGTGGTAAAGTTCCAGTAGCTCCTATTCAAGAGTTGCAGTCACTGGCACCTAAAGCAGCTATGGAATTGTAAGACACTGACTGCTTTTTATTTTAGTGATCCAAGAGTGTAATACTATAGTAGTGTGCTAGGTAATGAAGCAGTTGAGCAGTTTAACGTGCTTACTTTTGTGGTATCTCAAAAGAGAGTTATATGGAATAATAAAATAGAGCAAGTGATAGAATTTGTGACCACATCTAACTTTTAATCATGATTTATTCTAACAACAAATTAGTAATATGCTTTTAGGTATATGTGTATACTTTATATAATGGTTTAACCGATTATCGCCGAATTACGCGTTTTCGCGTAGCACGCGAGGGTGCTTCACAGCGCGGGTTACGCGTTTTTGCGTAACTGCCATTGCACCCGCTTCAATTAGCTACCAGCCGCAATCGGAAGTGTTTGAAGAGCTCCTACTACGCTGTGGCGTTTCTCCTGGCACGTAAGTATAAGGAGGAGAAATGACCCTTACCATGGGAAAAACATTAGTATTTGGTGCTTGAAATTGTAGCACTGTATGTGTGTGTGTGTGTAAAGAAAAAAATCAAAGTTATAAAAAAATAATATACAACTGACACAAAAACAAGCAAATAATATGATATATATAATCATTTATAAAAATTTTAAAAATGATTTAGACTATATCAATGACTGCTGAGAGGTATACAACAGAGCAAGTCTTGGCCTTTCTCGATACAGAGAAACTCGGTGATGAATACTTCTTAGGAGAAGAGGTTGGTGACCAAGAAGTCTTCATGGAGGGAAGTGGTGAAGAGTTCGATGACCTGGAAGAAATGGAGATAGGAGAAGGTGAGGTTTTTTTTGTTTTTTGTTGTTGTTTTTTTAAGTTTCATTTGTTCATAGAGAGGGAGGTGCATTTTATGCCAAGAACATCAACAGAGAACGGACACATCATGGTACTGTGGAGATTGTGGGGTGTGGCTTTGTCATCGTGGAGTTAAATCTGATTGTTTTATCAAGTATCATATAAGAAAATCATAAATTTACAACACAGTAGCTTTCATGTTTTTATGTCACTTCTTCATTATCCTTAGTTATATTATCCTAGCATTTTGTTACAAAAACACCAATCAAAATCAACAGTTACTGAAATATTTCACAGCAAGTAGCTAATGTACATTTAAAACAACAATAATCTAGCTATATAAACACAAGGTTTAGCCTAAACGTTTACATTACTGCTGCTAACAATGGCAGACTTACTTTCAAACTTGTAGTCTCCAATGAGTGCGCACTTGAGTAGGCTTCAAACGCGTGGAAACCAAATTAAACTTAGCCTGCAGGTAGAGAAGAGCTTTAGCTCCAACTTGCTAATACATCGTCGCCGTCTACCTCGCAGCATATCGCCTCCAGACTAGAAAAAGCTTCCAGCGTTCTAGCCATGCGAACCCCGCCTCGACGCAAAAAAAAAAAAAAAAATTTAAATGTTTTCAAGAATTTTTTGTAATTTTCCCCCCTAAAAAATCAGTCAGGACTTTTTTCTTTCATTTGTTCTAATACATAAATATTTTTCCTACAGTAGTTATTTTTCCTCTGTAGAGTAAATTTTATGCATACCTTCACTCCATAGCACAGCCTATATACAATGACTTGATTAGCTATTCTCAGCTGAGTAAAGTAAGGCTTAATAATAAGACTTGCAAGTTTTATTTTTAAGAGCTCCAGGCCAGTGACAATTTGAAGCTTTGTGAATTCAGTCATTCTCAGCTGAAATAATTGTAATAATAATAGCACATTTTAATTAACAATATTGGCTGTTAGAACAAGAAAATTTGCTATTACGTGTGAATTATTTGTATTTTAAATTACTTGCATCATTTGGACTCGTATGTATAAGATGTATTTAGTGTACTGTGAACTTTGAAGGTGCTGAATCATTCTTTGTAATTCAGATGTTTTTTTTGTAGTTTCTTTATCATGTCTTAACCATTTGTTTATTCTTTCTATAGCAAAAAGGAAGGTCAGAATATGAGATATGTCATTTCAGTAATCAGGGAAGGAGCCCCATCTTTGCGTGTATGTGGGCGTGGCAAAACCAAGGCTGCTGCCAAGAGTGCTGCAGCTAGAGCTGTCTTACGCAAATTAAAAAGTCAAGGGCCAGGTGGTGAAGAAGAAAATTTATAAAACTCACTTTTAAACCAAATGCTTTTTTTTTTTTCCTAATTTTCTGCTCTTCTGTACATTTGCAATTTTCCTTTGTCACCCCCAATCTAATGTTACATCATATGCAGTATTTTTTACATATCTATTTTTCCCCTCATAAGCTTTTTTTAACCCCACATCCAACGTATTTTCCTTCACATAACTCCCAATATAACTATACATTTTTTCCTTCACATAGCTTCCAATATATTTTTTTCCAATGATGGCATAAATCTGTTTGACTCTATTGTATTCTTCATCTGAATTTTGCACTTTAGTCAGGCCCTCTTTACAATGCTTCTATATCACTTAATATGAATTATAATTTTATTGACATATAAATATTTCACATTCCAACTTTTTTAATATTATTGCTGTTGTACAAAATAGAAATGACTTCATAAAAATGAATAATGATTTCTGTTGTTTGAATGATATCTTCGGTATTTGTTATACTTACTGGAAGGAAGCAGTCTCTGGAACTTACCAAGGTGGGTGTCCTACAATAACACATGTTTATTGCATTTTAATTAATATTACAAGTCTGCTAATATTATTTAATGTCTTTGACTTGAGTATTGAGTTGAATTTTAAGCATCATTAATGAAGCCCATGTCTATAGGTGATATAGAACGCAAGTGAGACACTGCTATGGATGCTAGTGGGCAAAATTTTGATATTGGCAAGTTAGGTGATGTAATATACTGCAAATTCGAACCAATTTTGTATAAAGTACAGTATATACAATTGGCTATTGGTGGAATGAGTTGGGAATGACTTTTGGGCCTAGCAGACTAGCCTTGGGGCACACTTAATGATTGAATTATGAGAGCCACGAAAATATTGCTTTTCAGTGCCATGAAATTGTGAGTACACTTTGACTTGGTGGAATGAGTGACGATCATTTTGGGAATGACTTTTGAGCCTTGCATAGCAGACTAGCCTTGGGGCACACTTAAATTGAATTATGAGAGCCACGAAAATATTGCTTTTCAGTGCCATGAAATTGTGAGTACACTTTGACTTCGGCACGACTTCAGCGTGCCGTTAGAAAAACTGGTATACTTCTATTTTAATGGGGGGGGGGGGACCTAATAGCTTTTACTCACCTTTTCTAGACATTATAATATTACTATACTAGCAAGTACCCCGCCACATAGTGGCACTTGACGTATTGTAAAGTAAGAATGCAGGTAAGGTTACATAAATGTTAACTTTTGTCTTCTATTTCGTACTTTACCTTTTCTTTTGAAAACTATACTTTTTGCCTTCTCTTCCCTCCCATTTTAAACTTACACCATCTTACCTTGCTGATTCCATCCGCTTTTCAGTCCGATTAATCGCCTTTTACCTTCTCTTCCATACTGTCGCCTTCCATCATCTATTGCACCCGCTTTTTAGAAATAATCTGCACGTTGTACTGAATGTGACGACACTTTACCTATCATAATGTGACGACAATTTACCTATCATAATGTGACGACAATTTACCTATCATAACGTGACGACGCTTTACCTATCATAACGTGACGACGCTATACCTATCATAATGTGACGACGCTTTACCTATCATAACGTGACGACGCTATACCTATCATAATGTGACGACGCTTTACCGAACCGTACAAAGCTCGTGAATACACACACCGTCGGTCGTCGTTACTGACACACAAGCGTATTATTAATATAGATGGCCAAGTTGCTTTAGATTAAAGGCCACTCATAGCGAAAATTGGGTATAATGTCTTCGTAGTTTGAAAAAGTACATTTTTCTATTCAATGACAGATAAGCTAGTACTTGCCTCATAATGCAGTCTCCACAGATCATCAATTTCCTCCTGGCTCCAGCAGTCTCCTTCAAGCCCAGGATTGCCTTTACACTGATTAATTCCAAGACTTATCAGTCTGCAGTCAATCAACAATAAAAAAAATTGTTTTTTTAAACCCACTGACATCAACAACAACAATATTGATATGTTACATTATGAGGTAGAGGTTGGTGTGGGATTTACAGAACCGAGGGCCGAAAACTCAAGGATGGTGTAAATCTCATACAGACCAAACAAAGTGCTGCAACTGACTAGTGTTCTTAAGCTATGAGAAACACATCACAACAATCAATTTGAGCAACAAAAAAAAACGTTATAGAAGAGGATTAGCTTGACACTCTAATATTCAATTGCAGCAATTTCTAGTACCATTATATTCCCAACCATTCAGCCTCTCCAATAATCTTGCTTCGCCACTCCAGTCGCTGATAGTGAGCTTTAAAAAAATTTAAAAAAGGTTCTGTCTCAACATACACAAATAAGACTGATCCAAATTGTAAATACTTCCTGTTATTTCCATTCCAAGTAAAGGTTGTTACCTAAAGAAGTTGGCAGCTGCGTATTTATAGCATTTCTGTGCTAATAATAGTAACAGATCTACACTTTAAATAATAATTGCTAATAATTTCAGTAGTATCCCTATAAGCACACCATGAACTAATGATTCTCACTTGGACTGGAAGCTTTTAAGCTCTTCCTGAGTTGGCTCATTGAGTCTGGCCACGAGTGGTATGAGGTCTCTCAATAGTGATTTGTGAGCCAGATCATTGGCCTTGCGATGCTTGACTTGTTTGGGCATAGTATAAAGCTCTGGGCCATTGTTACACTCCAGTAGCACGGGCTTGAATCTGTCTGTAAGTAATACATCTACTCCAATCACATCAAAACAAGTCCCTGAAATTCTTGAATCCAGTGGTTTGTCACATTCTTCACTTAGCACCACTTTCGTCATGAGGTCTACAATATCTGCCCAAATTTTCTCGGCGTCTGCTTTGTAATTTTCCACAATGTAATGCCAAAGATTTGAAAGGAGCATTGAATTATCCAGTTTTCGCTTTTTTGTTTTGTCTGCCACAGCAGCATTGGTCAAATGTACACTCAAGTCTCCAAATGTACTCAACTCCTTGGAATAGTTGCTCACAGCCATTAGGACTAGCCCTTCTTTGTGTAGCAGTGCCCTCTGGGGCTGGAGGTTAGTGATGACCAGGTAAAGGCGGATGTGGAACTTGCGGCCATCAATCAAGAGGGGCTCTGTTACATAGCGCTGTGCAATATATTGGCCCGGGTCAGTTGGGATGTCTTGCACGGATGTGACCAGGTGGATCCCCTGGGCTCTCTTTCCAGTAGACAATTTAACAATCCACGGTGAGCTGCTGGATTGCAGTGCAGTTTGTAGAATTGGTAATTCCCTGAGGAAATAGGAAGTTATAATAATATGCTAGAATACTTTTGAGAAATATAGCCACAATCATGTCATTCTTGATAAATACCGTAACGCGGGTTGTAGCATCCCCGCTTATAACTCCAAACGGAAAGGAAATGGGCGCTTAATAAAAAATGGGAGTTTGACAGTGAGTGGTAACCTAAATTTCAAAATTCTACCTGTCTAGAAAAAGTTCCATTAATGTGAAATATTTAGGACTTATTTTAGCCATGCTAGCTTGCTTACCATTTTAGCTCAAACTCTCATTACTATAACAACAGGAGAAGTTAAAATTCTAGGTTGTGTACAGCCTGATTGAAACTTACATAAATTTGTAACAACTTACTTCGGCAAAATTAATGATTCTGGCATATATGAAAATTCTTTGTCTCCAAACTTGTCTCTCATGCACTGAAAGAGCTGCCACTGAGACACCTTTCCTCCCGATATTCCTCGAAGGTCAGTAAGGGATAGGCAATGATTGTGAACCTGCCAAGTATGAGGGAGACCATGTGTAGAAGAACTCGCGATAAAGTCCCATTGTGGAATCATAGTCCACAGCAAGTCCTGTAAACATAAGCACAAGTAATTATGCTTACAAATAGTAAAAAGTTTGTTTGTTTTTTTTTAACAAAGAGAAATTCATACATTATTACAATAATTTTTTTGCACATATTTGTAAATATTCTAGTTAGTCTAGTTAAATGGACTATCCATGAGAGTATGCATTAGACAGGTCATTAATTCAACATATTTGTGACACAAATGAGATAGAAAAATAATTGCTGGACACAGACTAATAAAATACTGGAGAATATGTATGTGCATGATTTAATAAAATATAGCTTGGCTTATACATGATTTATACCAACCTTGCTAAAATAGGTCAACGTCTGCATAAGAAGTGATTTTTTTAAATCTTAAGTATGCTATTTTGTACTACTTTTATCCCCTTACACACGCTGATGTTTGCATTAAGATGACCCCATTATCCATGCTAACTTTCACTGTTTTGTTTTGTTTTTGTTACCACTTTTGTTATTGTTGTTGTTTTTCATTTGATATTATAAGAATCAAATAGCTATTACACTGACATCATGAGGTATGACATATTCAAGAGACTAGTGATATTATATAGCATAACTACAACGTGTCCGCTTTGCTGCACTTTACAACAATAGTTTTGTGGCCATTTCTTTCCCATAGTCTACCACCTACTGTACATTTACCTACCAAACCACATGCAATAACAAGTGCACAAAGTAAAATCTCGTACCCAATCATCAGATGTAGTTTCTTGGAACCCATATGGTTTTAAGATTGCCATAGCCGTTTTACCACCATACCTGTGTATAACAAAAGTTGATAAAATAACGAAACTGATGATAGTCAAGTATCATAGGTTGCAAATGGAAAATCATATAGCAGCATACCCAATATGTATGGGAGAAATTTTCTTCGAGTACCAATTGAACCTGACAAGGAGAGGCCTCTTTGAAAGCTTTTGAAAATGAGATAAATTATGGAGATGTCTCGAAGCCTGCAATCGCTCACCGCTCCGCCCCTCACCAAAATCAGCAGCAGCTTGCGGAAATCCGCCCACTTTTTCAGAACCATTTGACCAATGCAGGTTGTAAACTGTCCAAATTAAGAAGAGGAACATGACTAAGAATAAAACGGGCAATAATCGGAGCCGGCGGCGACACGAAGAATTCCGGTAGAAGAAATACTTCATCGCTCATTTTAAGTGCGAAGACGAAAACGAATCTGCGCGTCCCGTTCCAATTATGTGCGCAAACGATCCGGCAACCTTGAGAAATATTTGCGCGCATTGTATTAACGTAAATTGTGCGTGACGTCATTATTCATTGTTGACCGCAAAATTCCAAGTAACTCTGGCAGCATCTTTTATTCGCGTGGGGCAAGCTGCTTTATGGTGTTGTTGTTTTAGTGTCGCTGAACTGAGTATCTGAAGGACTGGTATCTTCTTGTACAGGGCCTAATATCGTGAGGCCGGACAATCGATTAATAGTTCGGTTGGTAAAGTCTTGAAGAGTATAAAGAAAAATGGCCTCCTCGCCGACTGGTGGTGATCGCCAGGAGTTCGATTGGGATTTGCCGGTCAATGTCCCCACTATTGGTGTCCATCGGACATTAAGGGTGACCAGCAACGAAAGCATTGGTGCTGTCATGATAAAACTTGCCAGCAAGCTAGGTTAGATATTTATTTAGTTACGAGGCTGTCTGATCTGGCAAGCCAGTAAAAAGTAATAGATAAAAGCTTGTGGGACTGCCTTCTTTGTTTTTGCTTTTCCTCACCCAGCTATTGTCCTGCCTGCTTTGAAGGAAGTTAACTGACTATAGTTACTGTAACTGAATTAGAGCTGGGATTTAGATGGGGGGAGGGGAGAGTGTAATTGGAACAAACAAAGCCAGATAATGTTCATGAAAATACCATTGGGATTCTTTAGTTTTTGGGTCAGTATATTCTAACTCTTACTATATTGATCATAGTGTCATTTGAGAGGATGAGCTTGTTAGTGACTTAGTAAAACTAGATTTCATATGTATATCTCTTTGGTTTGTGATTTGCAGGTGATGCCGATTGGTCAGATTTTGCCCTTTGGTGGCCAGACAAAGGAATATGGCTGAACAAGCCTCGGCAGACCCTTCACGGGTACGGCATCATGTCTGACGCCAAGCTTGAGTTCGTCCCAGTTCATCGCTTCCTGACCATCGAGCTCCCCAATCGCCAGCGATACCAGGTGAGGGTGAACTTTGCCATCATGACCTTCTTTGCCGTGGCCGAGATCTGCAAGGAATTCGGAATCAGGCATCCGGAGGAGCTGAGTCTCATGAGGTCGCCGTTGGATAAGGAGAATTACGCCAAGTTCACAGGATGGTCGAAGAGGAGGAAGGTGAGCTTTGGTGTGTATGGCTGTATCGTGTGTACCTTTATTGTGTGTAACGTGTCAGTGTCCGTAATGTGCACATGTGTGGCATTACATGTGCACATGTGTGGCATTACATGTGCACTTTATGTCTATTTAACTTTTTTTTTGTTTGCGAAATTGGTGTAATTAATGTGACGATAAATTCAAAGAAGTTGTGAATAGTGTCCTTTTCGTACTCCATAGATATAGGAATTATTAAAATGGAAGGTCTCCCCTTTCCCCTTCACTACTGATTGATTTCATCTCATACTCTTAAAGGAGACAACTTTTTGAGCTTAATTATTTGCACAGCCATTTGTTTAGTTTTAAATTTTTGTTTATTTGTATGTAACATCTGGTTTTTATGTAATAAAACACTTCAACCTGCTTTTAATATGCCATCTCAAAATCTTTTTAACCTTGTCATTGCTAGTTTTTCATGGGATTTTTTTTCTTAACAGAACAAATTTAGTTTGTGTGTGCTTTCATTGTTCAGAAGTGGCTAAGTACCAAGCAATTGTAATAGTATTTAGGCACAAGTGTAATTTAGTTGGTGCTGACTAGTCAGTGAGGCTGAATTCTTTGTCATTATCATCACTCTCCAGGATGTACACCAGATCTGATCTCCTTGTAGCCCTGTCATTTCTTCAGTCGAATTTTGAATTTTCTCTTAGTTACTGTTGACGTAATAGTTCTATTATAGGACAGCACTGCAATAGTCTTGCTACGTAGCAGTGAATGGGTTAGTGTGGTATATGGTTAGTATTTCTCTAGCATCTGAATCACATGTGTAGAATGCAGGTTATGTCTGGCAGTTAGAGTTGAGAGGACCACGCCATAGAAATACCTTTCACATGATGCACATTCACGTAGCAGTGACTGTTTTGGCTCGTCCATGTTGTTTCCATGTCACTCCATGTTGCATATAAATGGCATGTGTAATTAGTTTCCTCTGCTTCTGGGGTCTCTTTCAATGTAGAGCCATTGTGTGCCAACAAGGAACTCTTGGCAAAAGGTACCTCCTTTCTCTCTGTTACTGACTCCATTGCACCATCAGTGTGCGTGCTCAGTAGTTTTACATCGTTCTTTCAGTCCGATTTATTTATTCACTGGTTTTATTAGTTGGTTTCTCATTTAATGAGCACCAAATTACATAAGCTGGATACAATGTCAAATGCTTCAGACTATGCACAGGTAATTGAGGAAGGCTAGAGTCTCTTATGAAAGTATTTAAGTAAACGACCAAGGCTTGTTGATCCTCAGAACACATGCTCACGATGGACACAACACTCATTCAGTCTGTCCATTATTCTGTTAATATAGTCAGTATTCCAAGTTATGAGAACAATAATATCTAATTAGTTCTTATAATATTAAGTCTAAAGTGATTTTTGTTGTTTTTTTTTTTGTTTTTGTTTTTTTTGTTTTTGTTTTTGTTTTTGGCTTAATTTTAATTTTTTATTTCATAAATAGAAAAACGTTTACCTTTTAAATTTTGAATGTAAAATTTGGAGAATATCTCAATAATACTTGTTGTTTTAATAGAGAAGTGGCTTGGGTTCCCGTGAGGGCACTCCGGTTCGAGATGGCGACAACATATCCGTGAACAGTGGAGATATCTTGGGAGAGAAGACTCCGCCTGGCTCCCCCTCCCGCCGGCGCAAGTATCCTAGCCTAGCTCTGACTGCTGCTCAGCGGTCCCAGCAAGAGCCGGATGGAGGCAGCGCTGGTGGGATGATCAAGACTCACTTGGGAGAGCCAACGGATGGAGGATTCTTTTCGGTCAAATTTTATCAGACTCCTGTGGAGCGATGCTTCAACAATGGACTGTAAGTGCAGCTGGCTTTTGAGGGAGTGGTGGGTTTGAGTATGAAAGTGGAGGTGTGATGAAGGAGAAGAAGGCGAGTCGAGTAGAAATGTAGAATGGCATGGTGATTTATGTTCAGGGGCTGTGGTGAAATATAGAGGCCTCCACAAGTTTATGCATGGCCAAGCTTTAGGGAGGGGGGGGGGGGGGGGGGGAGGAAGGAGATGATGGATATTTAGGAACTATTGTCATTGTCTGCACAATTCTGTCAGTATCCCCTTCCCCAGATAGCACTAATATGGTTCTAGGCTGTCTGAGCTCTACTAGTTCATCCAAGCTAGGCTTCACTTGCACTTGTCCACGGCAGCACCAGGTACCAGAGGGCTAATGGCAGGTGTGAGGAGATGAACCTCCCATGTTAGGTTGTGTCGTCAGACATGATAGTGGTCGATGGGACTTCGCTTGTTGTGTGTAAAGGAGTGTGTGATATTTTACCAGGATCGCCTCGGGGCGATCAGTCCATATTAGTATTAAACATACTATACTAAAAATTTTAGTTCCGAAAGTTTGCAGGCAACAGACTTGCTCATTGATTAGTATGCCTGACATAATAGGAATCTCCATGAGCTTTTTTCTCCTTCCAACAAATCAACAGGATCTGTTGTGCAGCAGTGTGCTTAGCAGAAGCAGCTTTGCCACAGACACACATGCACATACACACACACATGCACACACACACACACATGCACATACACACACATTACAGTGTTGAGTCTATGCCTTGTGAGGCTTTCATGTGTGGAGATAGTGCATGTGTTGTCTTCTTCCATCTTGTCCAGCAATAACTCTTCTTTATGAGCATAAAACAAACAAACTCCAGAGACCTTGGGAGTACTGCCATGACCTTTAATGGGAAGGCAACGACTTGTGTACAGAAAGAGTACTAGTTGGAAGCAGTATTTCTTTCCTAAATAAGTGGGCAGCACTTATAGACTAAGGTTTTTCCTGAATAGCTATTGTTACAGTAGGAACTCTTTCAGTAAGTACCTGTTAACTTCAAAAGTACTCGCATTTGTATAATAATGTATTTTCTATCACATCTGCCTCCAAAAATGTCTATTTACCCACTGTTTGGTTAAGCTGCTTTAGTGCCTTGTGTGAAATAAGTGACTCATAATTTGCCAGGGTGTGCTACATTTGGATGAGTTTGATCTTTTTATGGACTAACTGCCTTCATTGCTGTGTTCCTGTTAGTCTATCTTGTGAAGCACTGGTAAGTGTTCTTTACTTGCAATTCTTAGCATTGAGGAGTATTTGTTTCTTGCATGGTTGTTTCTGACGTAGTTGGTGGCTTCCATTCTGTTCTACAGGCACTGCTATGGCCAAGGATTCTTTTGCAGAATTTGTGGAGATTCTTTTCCATGAACTGGCGTGGTTTTAATCTAATCCATATCATGGCAAGGCCTGCGTTCTATCTGAGTTCTATCTGAGATCTAATCGTGGCAGAGCCTGGGGTCGTTGCTATGGTTGCTTGTAGACATTTTGTACTACATTCTGTATTTCCTTTTGTATGGATTAAAGAAACAATCTCAAGAGGCAATTTTTTCCCCTCCTTTTTCTCTTCAAGATTGAGCATTTATAGTAAGGATAAGTGCTGTGTGAGATGCTAAAGTTACACCCACCAGCATTGCTAATACTGCTACATGCTGTTTGCTAGGCTACTAAGCATGATTGGAAGTGTAACAGCTGCTGGTTAGTTAACTGTGAAGAGGTTCCTCTTTCTACTGAAACTTTTTGTGGGCACACTAACTTCAAGAGTTACCCAGTTTTTAGAGAGAGCCCTCTAACACATGCACTCATTTGGAGGTTTTTGCATTGAATTATTGAGTTAGAATTGACAATACCTCTAATTTTGTAATTCCAAGGCATTTTAAAGTACCTATTAAGATGTATAATTCCTCCAGGTTATATATATGTATATATACACTTCATTAGTTTGGAGTCGTCAAGATTTATTCCATCCCCTTGTCGTCATCCCTTCTCCTTTTCACATGGCATCTGCTGTTGCAGTAAAGATTCTCTTAGCTCGAATGGGAGCACCGTGCCGATATAGTGCCCCCTTCTTTCCACCTCATGCCCAACAGCCATCTATCATCGAGATGTACTGGCATGATTTGGTATTCTCCCTCCACATCAAGTTTTTCCAGTCCTTTCTAATACTGATTTAGTCCGCACATATCTTGATTCTGCCTAAGCCCATGTTGTATCGGCTAGCAAATTGCATGTGTTTGGGTGTGCTCGCATGTGTTTGGGTGTGCTCGCATGTGTGTTCATTGTTGTCCTGCCGCACAAGGATGGGTTTGTTTAGCCTGCCGTGCATGCCAAAGTAGAGGATTAAAGTGGCCATTAGTGACATCAGTTGTGCATCATCACTTGTTTGCATTTACCTTCTTTCTGAGTGACGGGGGATTTCCATGCCACGCAAAGCAATCTGTGCCTGTATTTTGATTCAGCATTAGTGAGGCTTGTCTCTGGTTGGTTGGTGATCCACTCAAGTTTGTGTGTGTGTGTGTGTGTGTGTGTTATTTTGACCGACATAATGTTTGGCTTAGTCATATTTCAGTTAGAGCAGCTCATCTGGTCAAACAACATTCATGGGTAGGCGTATAGTTCATTGCCTGACATTAGTCCTGTTGCATATAGCAAATGAATGTCATCTAATCCATTGTACCGTACTTGATGAACTTGTAAGTAATGTATTGTGTTGTATTGTATTTGACGAACTCCAGTTTCCAAACTTGGCATGTATAATATTGATGACAAGAGTAGTTGTGACACTCTCTCTCTCCCAATGAGATAATTCTCTTGGGTATAGTGCCTGTGTATTGTATTGTATTGTATTGATTGGGGCTTGGCGGAGTGGTGTTGTTGGGTTGGTGATTCCGTGTGTGTGTGTGTGTGTGTGTGTGTGTGTGTGTGTGTGTGTGTGTGAATGTAATAAAAATTGGGCCTACAGAAAGCAGCTGAGTGCCACTATATAAAGGTGATCGATGCATATGTATTGGAATACTACGATACTTGGTCTGTTCTTGGGTCTCTCTGCCTTCCTATTTGTAGCAATTTGTTGTGTGGGTTGGAAGTAGATCTAATGACTGTGTTTGTGGCTAATGTAATGAGTTTTAGTGGGAGCTTGGTTGCCAGATGGATGGATAGGTTAGGTGGGTGGTGGGCGTGGTGCTTAGGCTAGAGTGTGGGATGTGTGTAGATGAGTGGGTGTTGGAGCGTGGATGGGAGGGGCATATGCTAGTGAGTGGGCGGTGGATGTCATAGGCTGGTGAGTGGGTGGAAATGGGAGGGGCAAAGGCTGGTGAGTGGGTGGGTGGAACGTAGATGGGAGGGGCTTAGACGGGTTAGTATAGAAGGGGTATCTGGTCGGTGGCTATGTAATATTAATCTTGTGACTCTATTAATACCAATGTTTCAAGAAGCTTCACGTAATGTAATTTCTTCAGGTGGCTGGACTCCTCTAAGACTATGTATGAGCAAGACGTGAAGGAGAACGACTATCTCTACCTCAGATTCAAGTACTACTCCTTCATGGACATTGACCCCAGGGTGAGTGGGCTCTGTATGGAATTATCTCAAGTTTAATGACTCGTGAAGTGGCAATTGGGAGAGTTTTGTTGTGCCATCAACTCGTACGCACACAGGGTGCTAGTTATGATAGTAGTGCCTAGTATGAAAATGAAGCTATTCAATGAAAGTAGTAATACTTCACTCAAGTATGAGCTACTGGTTGCTTTTTTTTTATGGCCTAGTCCCAAGCATCAAGAAAGCTTAAACAAGTACTCCTAACACAAGCAACTGTTAGCAAACATGCGTAGTTGTTTATAGTTGGTTATTTGGTTTGCACTGCTGAGTGATAGCCCGTACTAACCTTGTGAGGATGTCATGTGATGTGGGTAGGTGTGATTTCCATGTGGTATCAGCACAAAACCATCCAGCCAGCCAAGTGAATTTGGCCAACGATGGCGGGAATTTAATCGTTTTCTCATCTTGTTTGCTGTGATAGTCTAATTACGCTTAAAATCTCTCTTCTCTCAGAACAAAGTGTTCGTTGGCACTCGGTCAAAAATGCATTCTATCCCAGAGAGAGAGAGAGAGTTGTCATTTACCACCTCGTTACTTCCTTATATGTACACATACTAGCTTGAGGGCTCATTAACACTATATTTGTTTCTTTTGTTGTTGCCCTCCTGGACTGAGTTCCCTGTATGAATGGTTGTCCTTCAGTTGACCTTAGGGTGTGCTCTAATTGAGTTTCCAATCTTCACTTGGGACCTCTAATTGCTGTGAGGCTCTCAAAACCCACCCGAGTGCTATCAGGTTTCCACGTATCACATGTGTGGGCATATCTGCGTATGGCTAGACCGTGGATATGGGTGTGGCATGTCAGTGTGGTAGGAAGTGAGACCTATTGAAATGCCATGTAAGAACACGAATACCTTTGTTGTTGTTGTTTGTTTTGGTCAGTGAAAGAATCGGCATGTTTTTGTCAGCTATTACATAGTTCCTGTTTTAAATTGTAACATGCCCACAAACATGTTATCATCTCTGTTCTGTTCAGGTTGATGAACAGCGTATCATTCAGCTCTTCGAGCAAGCCAAGCACTCCATACTGACTGAAGAGGTAGAGTGCACTGAAGAAGAAGCCTACACATTCGCTGCTCTGCAGGTATTCATGTGTGAAGAGATAATGGGTAGAAAATTGAAGGGGGGATGGGGGTTTGGTTAGCCAAGGTCACAGAAGCATTGATTAGTTACAGCTGTATGTATGTATGTGTGTATGTATGTGTATATAGCACTTGTTTTTGTTGTTATAGCTCCAAGTGAAGCAGGCGGACACTGTGCATCCTTCTCCAATAAAGTCTGCCCCCAAGGCAAGTGTTGACAACTCGGTCACTGACATTGATGCAGCTCTCAACAGTCTTCAGGTAAGTGTGTGTGTGTGTGTGTGTGTGTGTGCGATAAAAGAAGTATTCACAACGTACATAGCAAAGCCAAGATAACTGCTTATTTGTGTGGTATCACATTAAACTCAAGCCTCTCCCCATCAGAATCAGGATTGATTTGTTTGTCATCTGTGATCCCAAGGTCATGGATGGAGAATATATCAGAAAGGGATTGTGGCATTCTTGTAGTGAGACTAGTGCAGATGATGTATACTTGAAGCAGTAGCGATGCATACTCAGCAGCTGATGTTTGCTAGATAGTATCTGATGCACTTACTAACGGTATGAACTGCTGAACTTCCTCTCCATTTGGCAGGTCTTTTAAATTGAAACTGATTTTGTACAATTATTATGATCAAAGTTGTGGAGTGTTCATAATAAGCAGTACGTAGCTAGAAATGGGCATGTTACAGCCAGCATTTGTGACCGTCTACAGGAAAATCGGGCACAACGCAGCCCGATGAAAAAAATTTTTTTTGCACTTACACACTCCTCGGCAAGCAGATATTAAGCTCTCCAAGTTTTATCGCCGTAGCTTTAGCCATTCCTGCTATATTTCACCTAACCGTTCCCTTCGTTAGGCTTATTTAATACAATTTTAAGAACTAAATCGATCTTTTTGCGACGTCTACGCATCCCGCGTTGTGCCCGATTTTCCCATAGACGGTCACATTTATGGTAATATAGCAGAACTAAATGAGGTAGTGCAGTAACAGTCATTAAACTATGTCCAGACTATCGGATAGAAGAGACTTCATTGTACCACCTTACTAGATTGCTAGTACAATACCGGTTGTTTGTTTGTGTGTTTGTTGTTCACTTAGTAAGCTCTTTTGTATGTTTTTTTTTATTAGGTCCAGCTTGGCCAAGTGGACACTGCTCCTGTAAGTTTTTCCTATAGTTGCTAATTGTGTGGGTGTATTGGGTGTGGCTAGCTGCACAATGATCAGTGGCATCAGTCACAAACTAACTCGCAATCGATTGTGTTCAGAATGCTTGCATGTGTTTCCTTTCTCTTACAGGCAGCGGAAAGCGGCCCCGCCCTAAAGTTAACAGGAGATATTAAGTTTTCTCGGCCAAGTAGGCTTACAATTCGTTCCCCAAAGAAGTTCTTCTTTGTACTCAAAGGTGAATTATGGTGTAAGAATAGGAGAGTACAAGTGTTCTACATTATAGAAGTAATGATTACTTTGAATTTTGTGTAACCCCCCCTTTCATGCTGCATGTGATAATGTAATGGATTTTGGGAAGGTTATAGATGAGCAGTTAAAAGAAGTTTAATGTGGGTAATCTCTGGTGAATTATGGATTACATCATCACGACATTTGTACATGCGTGAACAAAGGAATTGACTTGGTTCCTGTTGATATTTTCTGCATTGACCCTGTTCTCCTCTCCCCTTGGCAGGTAACAATCTGATGTACTACAAGAATGAAGTTGAGTTTAAGAATGGGGATGCCTGCATCCAGAAGTTTGTGCTGACAGGGGCGGAGTCTCTGCCGGATGTGGATGTCTCCAAGAGGAAGTATGCACTCAACATCATCTTACCTAGTTCTGATGAAACTGGAGAAATCAGACTTCTTTTTGAAAACGTGAGTGAGAATCGTGTGGAAGAACTATCAATACATAAATCCATCCTTGATATTATGTCAAAACTAAAGAGACTCATATGTATTACCCCCCACCCCAACCTTTACTTCTTTTTTTAATCCTTGTTTTCCAAATCTTCACAATTTGTGCTACCTGCTGCACTGTTCAGTCAAAGTGATGCACTCTAGCCGCCACCAGCAATGCTATATAACTTTCCAAATCTGCTCAGTTTATAATAGGCTGCATTAATCTTACTTTTTAAGTCACCCACAATATATTTCAAATCCATTCCCCTCTCCTCCCTTTTTTCTTCTTCTGTAATGTACAACTTTTATTGTTGTTGTGGTGTTTCCATTGTGATATGAAATATTGGATTTAACCACTGAGTCCTTTACCTCTTAGTATTATCTTCTCTCTTAGAGTGAGGAATACGCCTCGTGGGCCGCAGGATGTCGTATGGTAATGAAAGGTCGCCCGCTGGCCAAGGCAGGCTATGAACAGGAGCTAGCCAGCGTCAAGGGGTTCATTGCCATGCAGAACAAGGCAGACAGTGGAGGAATGGCAGCCACTGCAGCTGCAGATAAGGTGAAAAAAGAAACAGGACAAGATGGCTACATTTTCTTCTTCCTCTTCCCCCCCCCCCCCCCCCCCCCCCCCCCCCTCCCCTTTTTTTTTTGTGCGTGTGTGTATGGTTGTTGTTGTTGTTGTTTTGGATGGATGGTAGGTTATTTCTTCTCTGTTATGACTAGTTACATGCTGTCTGCTCACTTAACCATTGTTTGTTAACTGTTGTACAAACACACACATACACACACCGCAAGTTAGTACAGTAAAACCCCAGCTTGTTTTTCTGCGGCAACTTTCAGGTATAGAGCTTGAAAATTTAGAAAACATGATTGATATTACGTATTGGTACTGGAATATCTGAGAATTTTGGAGGCAGTTTGGTACCAAGTGAAAATGAAAAAAAAAATTTGCGTGGGTCACACTTCAAAGCTAACACTGCAATTGTGAAGAAATTTCAAGCAGTCAGGTGTCTTGTTTTTCATTTGTGAAGCATCTTATTGATATTCTATGACAAATCAGTACTTATCAGCAGTGTGTGTGTGTGTGTGTGTGATATAACTGGTAAAATAATTTTCAGTCTTCATAAGTAATTGGTTTTCAATAGTCATGATTTGTTGATTTACAGGATGAACTGAGGCCTGAAGACCTGGTGGGACCTAGATTACTCAAGAAAAAGAAAGCGAAAGATGTAAGTATACACATACTTGCATTTCAATTTTTAATTCGAATGTGTTTGTTTTGTGTATGTGTGTGCATGTTTTGCCAGATTGCTCGCCATATTTTAGAAGCACATGCATCCATGTTAAACTTGGGTGTGCTTGATGCCAAGTTGCAGTACATCAGAAACTGGCAAGCTTTACAAGACTTTGGGATCACCTACTTTTTGGTCAAAGTAGGCAGGAGCAGAAAAGAGGTGAGGGGTGTGGTAAGGTTGGTTGACAAGTTTTAGTTCCACCCTTTACTTAGCGTGTTAGGATGTAATTTAAATATCAATTAAGTGGTATACAGCTTCACTGAATCCTTTTATTTCTTGGAACCCTTGTGACTTTAAGATTGACACTTAGGCAAAGTTTTTTTACTTCAGATGATACTTTTTTACTTCTGATGATATAATAAAGCCTGGTATCCAAGTAAAATAGCTCACTGTTAGAAACTCATAGCATATGTACCTATATTTATGGGAGAATTATTATTATTATTATTATTATTGATACCAATTGAACCTGACAAGGAGGTCTCTGATAGCCAAATAAATAGCTTGCAGATGGAATCTCTCTCTTTTTTCTTTTATAATCATTGATTTTTTTTATCTCCCCTTTAGGAGCTGCTGGGCATTGCCTACAACAGGCTTATTCTCATGGACATCCACACTCGTGACCAGAAAAAGACGTGGCGCTACTCTGCTATGAAATCCTGGAATGTAAACTGGGAGTCAAAGCAACTGAGAGTTGATCACGAAGATGAGAAGCTTCTCTTCCAGTGCCTCTCTGCCGACCTCAAGATCACACACGAGTTCATCGGAGGCAACATTTGGCTCTCTCTTCGCAACGACAAGGATCCCCTAGATGTGGCCATGTTTGTCAAGTTAACGGGAGGTGTGACCAACAATCTTAGTGGGTGGGGCTCCGAGACAATGGCACGTTTCCTTGCGGCCTGATTTTTTTTATATTATCAAATTATTTTTAGCTATGAATTTAGCACTGTAACTGGTTATTAATCGTAGAGGCACCAATATTTTTTTGTATCATGTTATGTGTTGCAGGACATTTTCCTGCTCATGCAGACCATAGCTGGTTAGTACTATTATGCTGTACATTGAACTGAACATATGAAAAGGTAGTCCACCAAACTTAACTACTGTGTTTGATTCAGATGATTGCTTTTTCCCTCCTCTCTTTTTTCTTGGTTTGTTATGATTTGTGTGAATAATTATTTTAAATGTATATTTTTGGATTTTACTTATCTGATAGAAGAAGAAGCAGCTATTCATGCAAGTGGAATTATATTACTTCAATTATGAAAGTATACATTATTACAAATCTGTTCCATCTGCTACCATTTTTTTGGCTATAGCTGAACATAGTACACCGGTCTTCTTTATTAAGCCGCCTTTACCAGTTTTCTCAGTGCTTTCTTGCTTGTCGCCCTCTCTAAATAGTTCTTCATCAGAAATTTTCTTGTAGGAAGATTGCTGGACTGGTATACCAACTGTAGTATTGGCAGGTTTCCACGTACTTTTAGATCCAAAGGGTTTAGCGGAGGCTTTGAAATTTTTTAGTTCGTCAGCTCTGGCTTTCCGTTTGCTTTCCAACAAGCGGTCACGCTGACGACTCAAGTATTTCTTCCTGGCCATTGGATCTTCTGGAATTACCTAAATTAATTTAATAAACTCTATCAGAACATGATACTCAAAGGTAATGTATTCTTTGACAAGGAGTTATTATCAGCCTTGCTCTTCCTAATGTCTAGCTAACACCTCGCAGTTTATAATAATTACTTACTTGTGTGTTGGTACTTGACTGTGGCTCCTGGATTTCCATTCTAGCGGTCTGCAACCAGAGTTCTGCTGCATCTGCTCCAGATAGTCCGTCATCGCCGGCTTCTAGACCACCAGATACTTTTGTGACCAGAGGAATGGAAGCTGATGTTCTCACACCTGCAGGAGTGGACTCCTCAGACCCTAAGAGAGATTTTTTGACGACCAAAGTGGGAAGTTTCCCATCTTTCTTAGCACTTAGTGTCTTTAAGCTTTCTTGCTTAGCGAGTTCCACCAGCCTCTCCATCTCTTCATTTTCTTTCTGCTTTTTTGTTTCAAAGTCTTTCTTGGACATTTCTAATACTTTCTGCAACATTTCTTCCTCTCTGGCTGCATGAAGTTTGTTGGCAGGCAAAGGTTGTTCATGTTGACCCCCATCTTGATAAGACTCAGGATGCTGGCCCAGCTCTTTCTGAAGCATTTGCAAAGCTTGACGCTCCAGCATTACGTTTCTTTGGTGCATTATTTTCTTAAACAAGTCCATTTGCTCTGATGCCAGAATGGGCTGCAAAAGCATCTGATGAACAAAGAGGAAACAAAGTATATTTAATGAACTTGTGTTGTAAATATGTTGTGTTCTTTCTGACAATGGCACAGCCTGACAATTACTCTATGGTATTTCTAAGCTTTATAGTGGTCTCATGAAGCCTGACACTTTACCAACTGCTAGCCATGGGGAAGGGCAAGGTCAAAAACATGTTTGTCGACCCATAAAATTTACTATGGTGTGATGTCAACATCACATCTAGAGAGTGGGAAAAGGGAAAATGTTCAGTGACATCATTTGATTACCACAAGATATTTAGAGCACGTTGTTTTTTGTTTTTGTTGTTTTTTTCTTCCCCCAGTCTGCAGTCTGGCTCCACAAAACTCGTAAAGGTTACGTGGTAAGGTCTGAAGTAGGTTACAAACTGAGGCCAGAAAAAAAATGCAACCAATCACTACAGTGTCATTTTAAGTGAAGGATTTACAGGTAACAATAGCTCCATAAGACTAGCTTTACACCTCATAAAGGTTACATGGTAAAGGTACAACAAAAAATCACTAAGTGTAAATCTAGTCTGGCATAGCCAGACCCTTTACCTACTGCTTCGCAGAGAAAGGGTCTGGTCAAATGCAATAGGGTCACTTGTTCAGCTGACTCAGTGTATTATCCACGGTACAATTCTAGTGTAAATCTGCAGTGGCTTTGTACACAAGTTAAAACAAAAAGAAGATTTTTTTCACCTAAGTATTTTACTCTCATTCATTTACAAATTATTCCATGCACAAACAAATAACAGAATTAAATACCCTATGTTCTCGTCTGAGGTTCTTGCTTTTGGTGATAGCCACAGACAGTTGGTCCCATGAAATCCCCACATCTGCTATAAAGCCATTCAATAATTCTTCAATCTGCCAAATACCACATAATACATCAAAATTGCCAAACTGTACAGGTCTAACATTACCATTGACTGATAATCAGAGTGTAGTTCAGAGTACGAAGAATCGTCTCCATCAGGTTGATCGAAAACTACAAGAATGCTCGTAATTCCGTGTTCCAATTCCCCAAAAGTGATTGTACAATAGCTTACCTATGCAGTGCTGCTCTATAAAGTCGTCCACGGGGTTTCGCCAAAGTGGCGAATGAAGATAGCCAATCAAACAGTCCACAACCCAGTCGTCTTCCTCCATATTGTTTACCAGAACCGGCTCGTTGCCCGGGCGGCACTTCGTGGGTGTAACGCATAACGAGGGGGTGTGGGGGTTGTGGGTGTGAGTACGACGACCCTTACCATCATAGTGGTCAGTGGAACGTGTAACATAAAGGAAGTGTAGGTTATCAAAAACAAAAAGTGATATTGATATTGCTTTGGGTACAACAAACTGATGAGGGGGAACTAATACTAAATGCGTTTGGTAGCGCTTTAGACTGGCCAGACTTGGTCTCGCGGGCCAGACCCTTCCGAGCGGAGCGATTAGGTAAAGGGTCAGGCCCGCGAGACTATGGCCAGACTATCGACCATTCTCGGTATTATATATCTATATTTTCTTGAGCTGTGATTAGGAAGTGGAATCAATGGATTATCAACTCCTACAGAGGAATTGATATGACCATACCCCATTTTCATGCTGGGGAAGAAAATAAAGAAGCAGAGCACATCTGCTTGCAATCTCCAATGCACATACGTTTTTATTATGGCTACCGGCATCATTTTATATCACATGAATGCACCATTATTGTCGACAAATGTGGGTGTGTGATGCCATGACATTTCTCCAATTTGAGAGGTCTACAATTCTGAGCTCCTTTTATTTATTTTATTTGTTTTTATTTATTTATTTACTTATTTATTTTTGCTGATGCAATAGAACATACAGGAAAATGCCCAACTAGCCATACAAGGCTAATGTGAAGGCCTTCCTAACAGTAAACAGATTTTTTTTAAATGCTGTGAATAGGTAGATAATTAATGATACTGGAGCAGGTGACTTTGTAGGCACCTTTGAAAGCAGTGACAGAAGACAGAATCACAATCTCCTCAGGAATGTTATTCCAGAGCTTGATGACTGTTAGCTTGTAAGAGCTCTTGTGGTGGGATGTTCTAACATAGGGAAGGAAGAGTGGTCTTATGATACTATGTTTGCAGGGTATGGTTTCGAAGAAACTTGATGGAATGATAGAGTTGCCTGATAAGATCCTGTGGCACAGGCATAGCTTCTGAAGTACCCGCCGACTTAGCAGGCTAGGCCAGCCCAGTGCAGATTTATATTCAGTTGAGTCTTGAGTATCCAGTCCCTGGTGACAACGCAAGCTGCAAAAGATTAGACTCGTTTGATCATGGAGATAATGTCTTTTGTGGAGGGTCCCAGACACAGGAGCAGTATTCAAGGTGAGGTAGCACAACAGACTAACAATTTCTAAGGGCCACTTTCCTTGAAAAACAAAAACAAAAAAAGGAATCCAAGTAGCTTCTTTGCTTTGGCTGTAATATCAGTGATGTGTTGCTTCCAGGATAAGTTACTTGTGATGGTGACCCTAAGTAAATGAAAACTGTTCACAACTTGAATATACTCTCCCTGAAGCTGGATATTTACTGATGAAGGGACTTTCTTGTGGCCACAAGACTCAATAACAACAACTGGCAATAAACTTTGACTTCAAGCTTTTCTTGAGTGTGGGTGAGGATTAAGGAAAGTGTGATGGTACAGACAAGGATGTTCAGTAGCTATTGAGCACAAGTGCTGTGTGTGAATAGCAATGCATGTAAATGAGCTATGTTTATATAGCTACCCTATCCTATGCTCCCTAAAGTGATGATGTTTTGTATCAACTTTTTCAGTTGTCATTACCAGGATCACATAAAATGTTGGAATAATTTATTGTTCTACAAATTATTACAAAATATGTGGTATAACTCACTCCATGTAAATTTGTCTATTCAATGTTGTCTGAATGTTCACCGCTTAGTCTCTACAACTTTGAAGAATGGTAGCTGATTGTACATAACTACTGTTATTAAATTGGACTACAGTCCTATAGCAATTGCTTCTTCTTTTTTTTGCTTTTTTTTTTTGTGCCACTAGCTACACCAAGTTAAGATCAAATTTCAGTAGTAAATGTAGTTGTGGTAAGAAGCAAGACTAGAAGCTACAGAAGTGATCAGTAGGCCGCCACCAGAATCAACACTGACCCACAAGAGAGAGGAAGGGAGTTGCAGCTGTCTACACTGAGAAGCTCTCTTACTCTCCTACTTAGTCGCAGGCATCCACAACCCAAGATCTCTGAGGATTCGACTTTGTAAACTCTTGACAAAGTAATACAAGCTTAAAGTGAACCTGTGAAGACTGAATCAGGTGTACTAGAGCAGACAATATAATTATAGAAAAAATGCCCATTACACCTTCTTCCTGAAGTGTATGAAATAGAAATGAAAATACAGCAAAGTGATTGGTTGAGTTTGTGTACGTATAACCAACAATGCCAAAGGAAAGGTGTGTAGATCACAAAGGTGTGAGGATCAGATAACATATGCACAGTCAGCAGAAAGCGAATGATCCAAACTGCTTAGTCATGATCCTTATGAGTGGAATCCTGCTTGTTGGTGGGAATCCACCACACTGGTATGTTTAAATTCACTTTATGTGTGTGATGTGTGTGTGTGTGTGTGTGTTACAATGACATTACACTTAAAAACATGCTGCTGTTTTCCCCTTTTATGTCATTGCTTTGATTTTTAACCCGGCGCTATTCTAGCACATGGTTTACATACATTATAACTTGGATTTTAAGTAGTAGTATAAATAAGTAAATTCAATGTGTGATTACAGTATATTGATATTTTGAGGGAAAAGCAAAATGTCACCAAAAATAATGAAAAATGATTGTATTAGTTTATATAAAGCGACATGGTTTACAGTCTTCTAATCTAATACTATCTTTTAAAGTTCACAGTATCTATAATAAAATTCAGCAAAAGTCTCTGTGGTCAGAGTAAGTTGTAAGAAATCCATTGCTCTAATTGAGATCAGAAGATATGCCTTATATACTTGGTTTTTAAGGCTTCCTTAATGTCACCATTCCTTAAGATTACTAAGGGATCTGTAATGACCAATAGAAAGAGAACATCAACTCCCAGCAGTTTGAGAAGAACTCTTGCCACAGCGCTATCGAAAAACTGAGATACAAAGAATAAAATAAATGGCAGAATAGTTACCAAGAAAGCAGATGCAAACAAGATAGCAAACGTTTTTATAGCTCTCCATTCTTGTTCTGTTAAGACTTTAGCGTCTACTCCAATTGCGTGGTCTCGACTTCGAATTTTCCTTCCTTTTATATACAATGCTAAGAAAAGACCAACAGGAATAAAAATAGCAGGAATTATAATAGTTGGATAGAAAGTACAATATGCTATCAAGCAATTAGAGCTACATTGTACACTAATAACACAGAGTAGCGAATCTTCGTTAAATACAAAGCAATCAAGAAATGGAGGAAGGTTTATGACATTGTAGATTATCCCAAGAAACCAAGCCAACATAGATGTCACGATGACTGCTTTTCCATTGTGCCTAGGATAGAAGAAGGGTAAAAATACGAAGAGAAACTGGTTTAATGAAAATGCAAATATTAAAAGCGTTCGAATGTTAATTAGGACAAAGAGAATAAAACCAGATGCAATACAAGAGTTTGAGCCTAAAATCCAATGTCCAACTACATAATTAGCAATGGACGATGATCCATAACTAATGCTTGTTAACAAGTTCAGTACAGACAATTGAACTGCAATGCCAAAAGAAATACTTCTCAGTTTCTTGCATTTTGCTACAAGAATAAGAACTAAAAGATTCAGGAGAACTCCAAAGCTAACTAAACAGACTCCATATAAAGTTTGGATAACTCTGATAGGAACAGCTAAGGAAGCATTAGTGATAGGGTCCTGGCTATCTGGCCAATTTATGTCAGCACATGAGTAATTTAGTGTTAAGTTGTCTTCTTCAGATCCAGAGAAGAACAGCTGGGCGGAGTCTTCCGAATAGAAGTCTTGCGGTATCATTTGATGGGGAGATAGAAGAGACCGAGTTATATTTTTTTCTACTCTAAACTTACTCTACAAGGCAAACTTGTAACTATTTCTTAGAAGATTAGGACACCTGTGTTCGCTGGCCAGTTATAAAAACCAAATAAAACATTTCCACAATGGTATAATGTGATGTACAATCTACTTACGTCTACTACTCCACATCAAATGGTGCAAATTATAGCAATGTTGTGGGAAATACCCACAGTAAAGAATGGGAAGACAGCAATAGGCGGCACTGAAGATAACATTAATGCTGACTCACACCCCTTATTCATTTTGGTAAAATATTCTTTAGTCAAACATGTGTCTGTGATTGAGCATGAGCAGTTACATATTAAATTTCTATGTTTCAAAGGTGGGTGGCAGACCTATAAATTTTAAGAGTCAATATTTGGTTTTTGTATCTTATACTTATCTGCTACATACTCTTAACTTAATTAATTACCTCGTATAACTTCCTTGAGCAACTTTAGGGCTAGCTAAGGGTGAAGCAGTGAGCTTGGGAGTGAGAACTGAGTATAGATCACAGCTACCAGAATACACTCATCACTCTGGTGGCAGCATTACCTGGATCTGAGACAAAACCTAGCATCCAGCCCACTTACGGGAGTTAATGACATTGCTCAGAAATTCCCCCCAAAAATGTGCCTATATTTTTAGATAACTTGTTCTTAATATAGAACATGGTCGTTAGAGATTAAAACACCTCTTCACATAGTGCACATATTATACTAAGTCTCAAAAATTAATTCTCCAAATTCTCCGTACAATAGCTGTATGAGGTATGGCATTACATCAAGTCTGCTTGCAGCAGATTTATTCAAAATAACCTGTAGTCATTTGATTTTGTTCTCTAATTGAATCTGAATAGCTATATACTGTTGTAACCAGGGTCAAAGTCTACTATAAAACCAAAAATGGAGAAAGAATATCTGAGCCAATTTGCACTTTAAGTCTCAGAGAAATCTAAGAACAAAATTGTCATCTGTAAATTTGCGCATGCGCATTAAAAAAAAAAAGTATAAAAAAAAAGTAAAAAAAAAGAAAAAAAGCACTCTACATGTGCACGCTAGCTTACACCTGGTAACTAACGCTAGCTAGCTTAACCTGCGGTAACAAAGCTTCGCTCGCTCCACTGAATTAAGGGGGAGGGGGAGGGGGGATTCAAGGGGAGGGGGGGGGGATTCAAGGGCCCTTCTACCTCTGTCCTCTGTATGAAACACTCCTGCATATTTCTTGGTCCTTGATTCCTTGATACCTTCTTTGACCTAGGAGGTCACTTCATGAATCTATAGTTACTGCCTAAGCAGATGATAGGCTGAGAGGTGAGGCACTGGCTTTACTATCATAGACTCACTAGTGCGGGCCATACCAGGACTAACTGATAGGAGAGTCTCAAAAAATTTTGTGTGACTTTTGGACACCATAAGTCTACACTTTCAACAAGAAAAGCAAAATTTTTTAACCAAAACAGGTCTCCCTTTAATATTGTAGTACAATAAATAGAGGCCAATAGGATGATGCCCATTTAATCAAAGAAAGAACATCAGGTAGCTACTTCTAAATATAAATGGAATGTGGAGTTCATATAAATGTGAGTGTGACTATACAATCAATGGTTATGGTGTGGTAGAAATTTACCTGCACTAGCTACTATTAATGCCAGTGGTGCAGAAAAAGGGGGCAGACCTCAGGTTGTACCCCCCCCCCCCCCTCAACCCTAGTTTAGAGTACTATATAAAAAGGTGATTTCTCACATGAGCACAACCACAAAATACATACCGTTGCAGCCCTCATAACAGAACATCTTCAAATACCATTCGAATGCCAGTGGAGTGCACATAGCATTTGAAATAATTGAAGTAGGTAGAGTGTTTGGTTTGACAACCATTACAATTTCACTTCGTTAGTTGCATGTGGGTGTGCATATGCAAATACCCACGTACATAGGCTCCTCATTTACAGCTGGCTAGGCTTCCAATTTCCCATAGCTAAGGGGGGACATTTTTAGCTATATTATATAATTAAGATGACATATTTAGCAGCTGAGCAATTCATAAAAGTTCGTGTATCTACTGGTATACACAAATTCAGTAAGAGTCTGTGTTGATTTGTAGAAATCTTTTGCTATGCTATTAAGTGGGGGGAAAATACATCATTTTTAGAATCACAATTAATTGGATATTTGTAACATCTACATCCAACAGTTTGAAAGAACTCTGGCCACAACAGTTGCTAATAGAAGACTCAAGAATAAATACTAGAGGGAATAGTAACCTTAAAGTCGGATGCCAAGTTTTAAAGCTTCTCCATTCTAGATATTATAGCTATTACACAATAATTGATTCTTACATATGTGTACTATTCAAAGACTGAACAGTACAAATTAATACTATGCCCTCACATTGTTTGATCCATCTTTATCTTTGTCTAAAACTAAGAGTCCTGATTTTTTAAGAAATTGAAATGTCCATTAGTATTTTTTATCACTAGCACACACGCACACACACACACACTATTTCTTGAACCCGATTGAGCATAAAATAATTAATAATTATTAAAAAATAATAAATATATACATGAGAAGGAAATGGAGTGCAATATGAGTTACACAAATTTTCTACTATGTAGAAATAAAATTCGTCACTAAAAAGTATGTGTCAATGTGGATACATTAACGGTGATGCTGCTTGCTTGATTGAGGAAGAGACATTTTTACTTTTCCAGGTATGTATCTTGATAAATCATTATCCTGGAGTACCGGAGGAAAGACACACACACACACAAAAAAAATTAAAGGCAGAAACTACTATGAGAAATGTGAACCCTATACAATGTTTCTGATCAAACCGGTCATTATAATATCATATATTTTTCGGACTATGGTCTACATTTTGTGATGTGAACAAGTGTGGATTTTATCATGGACATTAACATTCGCACCTATTACCGAATCTTACCATATGTGTGTTGACAATTATTGTGCTGTGTATCACGTGTGATTGTGATGATCCTTACCTGTTGGTTGTCTCTCTGTGTGTGTATGTGAGTGTACTTCCAAGTTGATTAAAGCCAAGTTTTGTAATGAAATCTTAATAGTTATATTCGGCCACCTCAATTTAAACTTGAAATGGAACGCTACCTCCGACCTGAAAAACTGGATGCTGACCCGAGCTCTAGCACGGCGGGCAAGGAGTGGCAGCATTGGTTTCGTACGTTCGAGAATTTCGTTGCTGCCTTGCCCGGAGAAGGACTAGACAAACTCAGGGTCCTGACTAACTATGTAAGTCCCCGTATATTTGAGTATCTGGAACAATGTGAAACCTATGAGAACGCTATAGAGACGCTTAAGGCTCTATATATAAAGCCCACTAATGAGATATTTGCTCGGCATTTGCTTGCGACCCGTCGGCAGCGAAACGGTGAAAGTCTAGATTAGTTCCTGCAGGCCCTCAAGACCCTATCTAAAGATTGTGCTTTTAAAGATGCCACTGCTGCTGTGTATAGAGAAGAAGCCATTCGAGACTCTTTCATAACTGGCCTGCTGTCTACTACTATCAGGCAACGCTTGCTAGAGAACAAAACTCTAGACCTCAATTCTGCGTTCTCTCAAGCTAGAGCCCTGGACTCTGCTCAGAAAAGCAGTGAGTCCTACCTGCCAGTAGGTGTCCCTTTACCGGCTGCTGCAGCAGTAGGTCCCCCTCTGGTTGCAAACAACGAGGTTATTGCAGAAGACGGAATCACATCTACATCAGCTGCGATAGTATCAGGGCCTAAGTGCTATTTCTGTGGATATGGTAAGCACCCACGCATGAGGTGTCCGGCTCGGAGTGCTGTGTGCCGGCGTTGTACTAAGAAGGGACATTTTGCAAAGGTTTGCAGGTCTGCCCCTGCCACTCCTCCGAGAGAAGAGGGAGCATCTGCTGCCATATTCCCTACCACCTTGGCGGCCGCTTCTCCTCGTACCCCCTCTGTACTACTGAAGTCAACTATCAAGGCTAAAGTTAATGGTGAAGAGGTTAGAGCTTTGGTTGATTCGGGTAGCACGGAGAGCTTTATTCACCCCGATCTCGTCGCACGGCTCAACCTCCAGAAACATGCCAGCCCGAAGTCAATCTCTATGGCTCAGTCCTCTCTCTCTGCTCAGACCCTGGGACATTGTACCGCTGACTTAATGGTAAATGAGAGAATGTATCATAAACTCTGCTTGTCAATCCTCCCTGGATTGTGTTCGGATCTACTCCTTGGACTTGATTTTCAGAGTCAACACCAAAGTGTGAACTTTCAGCATGACGGTCCGAATACTCCTCTTGTTATCTGTGGCCTCAGCACTCTCAAGGTGGAAACCCCCAACCTCTTCTCCAATCTAACCCCCGATGTCCACCCTATAGCTACCAAGTCACGTAGATATTGCCAAGAAGACCGAGACTTTATTGAGTCGGAAGTGAGCCGGTTACTAAGGGAGGGTATTATTGAACCCAGTAACTCACCCTGGCGGGCTCAAGTAGTTGTTACTCGTAATGAAAATAACAAACGAAGGATGGTTGTCGATTATTCACAAACAGTGAACAGGTTTACCCTATTGGATGCTTATCCCCTACCTCGCATTGATGACACCATTAAAGCAATAGCCCAATACCAAGTGTTCAGTACCATCGATTTACGCAGTGCTTACCATCAAGTGAAAATCAAGGAGAGCGACAAGCCCTATACAGCTTTCCAAGCTGGCCATGCCTTGTACCAGTTCACTCGAATACCATTTGGTGTTACCAATGGAGTTGCATGTTTCCAGAGAATTATGGCTTCTATTATAGAAGAAGAAAACTTGAAAGGTACCATTGCATACATGGACAATGTGACTATCTGTGGAAGGAATCAAGAAGAACATGATGAGAACCTTCAGAGATTTCAAGAAGTGGCCTCAGCCCGCCAGATCACATACAATGATAGTAAAAGTGTTTTCTCTACCAGGAGGTTAGCAATTCTGGGCTACATCATTGAGAACGGACAAATCCGACCAGACCCCGACCGACTACGGCCTTTAATGGAACTTCCTGTCCCAGGGGATTCGAAGAGTCTACGTCGAGTTCTAGGATTTTTCTCCCATTATTCACAGTGGATCCAACGTTATTCTGAGAAGATAAGACCCCTAACTCAAGCATCGACATTCCCTGTGTCAGAAGAGGCGAAGTCAGCTTTCACGAGTCTCAAAAATGACATTAAACAAGCTGTTGTTCATGCTATCGATGAGGACTCCCCTTTTGAGGTTGAGACAGATGCCTCAGATTTTGCCATTGCAGCCACTCTTAGTCAGAAAGGACGCCCCGTGGCCTTCTTTTCACGCACTTTGCAGGGTCCTGAAGTGAATCACGCCTCAGTCGAAAAGGAGGCCAAAGCTATTATTGAAGCTGTTCGACATTGGCGGCATTATCTCACTGGCAGACACTCTCTTATAATAACTGATCAGCGCTCCGTCGCCTACATGTTTGACTGCAAACAGAGAGGTAAAATTAAGAACGAGAAGATTATGAGATGGCGGACCGAACTCTCTTGTTATAGCTTCGATATAGTCTATCGCCCAGGTTCCGAGAATATTCCTGCTGATACATTGTCAAGAGCATTCTGTGCCGCGGTTCTGCAGTCACTTAGTGACTTAGCCCGGCTGCATAACTCCCTCTGTCACCCCGGAATAACTCGTATGTACCATTTTGTGAAGAGTCGGAATTTGCCTTTTTCTATTGAGGATATTAGACAGGTTAACAAATCATGTCGGACATGTGCTGAAGTCAAACCTCAATTTCATTCACCTACTCCGGCCCATCTGATTAAAGCCACTCAACCCTTTGAGAGACTCAACATGGACTTTAAAGGGCCTCTTAAGTCTACTAATCAATACATTTATTTCCTTAACGTGGTGGATGAGTATAGTCGATTTCCTTTCGTATTCCCATGCAAAGATGTCAGTACCCAGTCTGTTATTCGGTGCCTTTGTGAGCTTTTTTCAGTCTTTGGCATGCCTGCATACGTCCATTCGGACAGGGGCTCTTCATTTATGAGTGACGAACTCCATCAATTCCTTTTGTCTAGAGGGGTTGCCTCTAGCCGCACAACCCCATACAACCCGGCAGGCAATGGGCAAGTGGAGCGGTATAACGGCATTGTATGGAAAGCAATTGTCATGGCCCTAAGAACCCGAGGCCTCCCTACCGCTCACTGGCAGGAAGTGCTCCCGGACGCGCTCCACTCTATACGATCTCTCCTATGTACGGCAACCAACTCTACTCCCCATGAGAGGCTCTTCAGTTTTGAGAAACGATCTTCAGCAGGACGATCTGTGCCCACATGGCTTATGTCTCCTGGCCCCGTTCTCCTCAAACGCCATGTCCGTAGCAGTAAAAGTGATCCGTTAGTAGATGAGGTACAACTCCTGCATGCCAACCCTCAGTATGCATATGTCCGGCATAGCGATGGTCGAGAAACTACTGTCTCCATACGTCACCTGGCCCCTATTGGGAGAATTGCTGAACCCTCGTCTCAGGATGACCCGCCGAGTGGGGTCCAAAGTGGCGAGCCTGCTGATCAGTCTGGACGGGAACCTATGATGGCGCATTCCCCTATTACCTCCCACAATACTACTGAAGTAACCTGCCCTACGGATGATCGTACCACTACAACTGACCCTGCTGTCACCTCAACCGATCTCTTCAGCCCTGCTACCATACCCCCTATCGCCTCTCAGGATACCCCTGATGCAGATGTACCGAGAACACCCCCTATCACTATTGACTCTCAGCCAGTGCGTCGCTCCCAGCGTTACTGCCAACCTCCTGACTACTATCGGCCTCTTTAATCCCACTACTTTTGAAAGCAGAGGGTAAATGATGTGAACAAGTGTGGATTTTATCATGGACATTAACATTCGCACCTATTACCGAATCTTACCATATGTGTGTTGACAATTATTGTGCTGTGTATCACGTGTGATTGTGATGATCCTTACCTGTTGGTTGTCTCTCTGTGTGTGTATGTGAGTGTACTTCCAAGTTGATTAAAGCCAAGTTTTGTAATGAAATCTTAATAGTTATATTCGGCCACCTCATTTTGTTAGCAGTTAAAAGTTCAAAAAATCAAAACCAGACCATCAGTATTTTATTTTTTAGAATATTAAAAAAATTGCTGCCAGTACTTCGAAACCCGAAAATTTTGTTTTAGTGTGAGGTTATGAAGCTCAGAATTTACTAGCAATTTAGAGTTGAATAAGCCATGTACTCTGTTTGAGCCTCATGGCAGCTCTGTGACTGTCTGAAATGAAGCTAAAGATAAGACCATTAATGGTAAGTCCAAATTCCTAGCTTTTCTCTTTATGAACTATAATACTTTAATGTAGACTGCCAATTAACAACCAGAACATTTACACGCACTACGTCTTCTTACCACAGGTCCCACGATGGCAGAGTTACTACCAAAACTATCTCCAGATTTTGAATTTTCATTTGAGCGGCAAAACTCATTGTATAAATGGATACATCCTGAGAAAAGAGCTCTTATACTGGACTACTTCGAATTCTATTACACCAAGCTTTTAAAATACCAAAAAAATGTAGCCAAATTTGGAGGTATTATCATGCCACATAGGGAAAAAATTAATAGTTAGGACAAAGTTGTTCTTGACCTTAATCATCCAAGACATGTTTCTTCCAAGCATTATTTAGTTACCTACCGGTCATAAGCACAGCATAGCCACTTCTTCTCATCTTGATAGAGAGAGATTAACAAAAAAACAAAAAACAAAAAAACCCAGCTATTATTACACCAGCTCTATGTTCTATTGTGGTGTGTTTCCATGAACCACAAACAACACTAGTCAATAATAGAATTTTCCATAAACGTCTGTGAACTATGTAGTCAATAATAGGACCCAGTGGTCGAGAACAGGTACCAGTCGGGCAGCTTATGCTAGTATACTTCTGATACAGTCAGCAATTACTTCACTTTTAAACTGATACAGAAAGCAATTCAGTAATATGAATAAGTAATTGTTAATATGATACTTATTTACCAGATACCATGCATCAGTGCAGCTCTAACAAACAGTTGTTGCATTACCTGGTCTCTAGTCTCCTCAACCAGTTGAAATGAAAATATGGGAAGGAGATTGGGGGGGGGGGGGGGGGGAGGGATTATGAATTTTCCAGTAACATTATTTTTATACTGATCTAATTCAATTTCTTGTTAATTCAGCGAGCGAGCGAAGCTGACTCTCAGTCGTGTTCAATTGAGATTTCAGATATATATATATGTAGGTATGTATGCGTACGTCAAAAATTTTCGCCCGCGCTTCTAATTACGTAAGTTAGGTAAAGCGTTCACAGTTCCAGTATTTTTCAATTAACGAGCGCTGAGAATCCTGCTGCACTGCCTTACGCAATTTTGTTTCAACCAAAATGTTTATAGCTACTCTCATCTTGAAACAATTGTGAAGTCTTTGTCAAGCTGCGCTTCTTTGCCACTGCTTTCGAAGTTTATTCAGGTAATTCTGTTATTGTTAACTCTTCATGCCTAATCATTGCTATTATTTAGCGATTTCCTTCACAAATCATATTTACCTATACTTATATTTTTCTGTAAAAAGAGTCTGCTCACTCGCCATGCATTTGCGCTATTCGAGCGCACCACTAGTTATTTATACTAGTGGTGTGCTTGAGCACAAATGGCGAGCGAGCCTCCCAAGTTAAGTTACATAAAATTAAGTACAGCTGTAGGATTAATTTTAACTTCTAACACTCCAGCTACTAAAATGCAGTCGAGTTTTTTTATTTAAACATTTACTTTGTGCTATTCTTTAGCTAAGCAGTTGCTGTAACACACAAAACTTTCACACACACTTGTTCACTGGACATACCAACACAAGACTTACCTTCGCGGATAGACTATTAGACAATGAATTTTCAAGTAAGAACAATACTGTTGTGAAGGGCTAAAACTATGACAAATAGCACATTAAATACCCAAGATAACTTACCACTGCCACTAATTTGAATAGAAAGTTTCAGAAAAGTTCGTAAGACGTAACTGCATCCGAAAAAAAAAAATCAGGTATGTCAGACACAACCTAATTCAAAGGGATAAACAATTGATGATACGGGTAAAGATTGATAAACCAAAGGATTCCATTGAGTGGAGTATGGAGATGAGGTCGACCACCAAGCAAACACAAAAACGCGAGGGTCAAAGTACAAAAATGATATACGTATGTCCATATATACATATATCCCCGATTCTCAATTTGACGCCACTGAATAGCGTCTCGCTTGCTTCACTCAGTAATCAAAGTTCATAACACACTATAGTTATTAGTTAGTTTAATACTGCGCATGTTCTTGCATTCATGCGTAGACAACAACAGAATGTTTCGTTTATTTTCACAAAAACAAAATTAGTAGTATTACATACATAGCTGTAGATAAATTATCTTCAGATACGAGAAAAAAAACTAGGGCAGCAAACATGGACATGCTTCAGACAACCCTTTACCTTGCATAAATGTTTACCTTGCCTCATTACATTTAGTAAGGCACGGCCACAGGCCAAAGTGAAAAATAATATACACTTACTTTTACACTCTTCAAAAGGTCTTTCTCCCTCTGTGTGGTTTCTTTAGACTGAGTAAACTTCAGCACTGCAGCCTTAGCAGCTACAAAATATTGTACACTTAAACAAAGAGTACAAAAATATTAATCGGCAAAGTGACAGACAAACCTTTCCCTCTGCGATTGGTACCAGGAATGAGCTTCACTTTGAACCTAAGTCATATAAAAACATGAAAAGGTTACTTATAATTTATCCCAGACTTGTTATAAATAAATATAGCTGTACCAAGTGAAGAATGGAAATTAGATAAAATAACAAAAATCAAAGTAGCTATTAGTAGTTACTATGATATTCCAACAAACTAGCAGAGAACTAGAAACGGAATTTATAAAGAAAGGCTAAATACAAAAGAATAGCAAACTGAAGGGTGCAGGGGAAGGTCATAAGGTAAGGAATAGCATCAGTAGATGAGCAATGTTGGTAAAAGACGGACACTTACAAAGCGTGCGCAGACTTAGCAATGTGAGAGTATCAAAAATGGGTCTAGGTCATAGCCCAAAGAAGCAACCAGGTAAACACATCATACACTGCTATCTTATAGATGTATAATATTTACTTGTAATTTTGCATGCAGGAATAAGGTCCACACACTGGAACAGCATAGAGCAGAATGTCTTCTATATGAGGACAACCTGTCAGTGAATCCAAGTCCGTCAATTGCTCCTACAATACACAAGTGGTTAACGATCTTTACCACTAAATGTTTCCACTATATGAGTTAAAAAACAGGACAAAAACATTATAAATCTAATCCTGACCACGCCATAAAGCTACAGAATGCATTACTTATTTGTTGAAGACCAACTTACTCTTTCTACCAATGTAACACTGTCTTCTTCCATCATCACTTTTCTCTCTTCTTCATTCAATTCTTCCTCTATTGTAGCTTGTTCTTTGTCCTCACCATCTCCATCCATATTTTCAAAACCTTCAACTGCCCCTTCTGGTATGTGTATAGATGCTTCAGTTTCATCTAATTCGTGATCTTCACTTTCATCAACTAAACTACCTGCATCTGCTACTTCTCTGTCTTGATCCTCCTCCTCCTCTTCTTCTACAACATCCATTTTGGTTTGTTCAGCAGCTGCTTTTTCTTGTACTATAGTAATACTAGGGGGGAGTTGTCTATGAGTTTGGATGGGAACTTGGCTCTTGGATCCACCTCCTGTTTCTTGACGATATTTTAACTTTGGATTACTCGATTGAGTTGTATCAAATGATTTCTTCTTTTTTCCTTTCTTATTGGATTTAGAAATCTTCTGAGAACCTGCAGACTACAAGAACTAATGACAACTCCGCATCTTCATTCCATACACAGACAATTTAGTAGCTCTGTACATTATTAATGACTTTGTCAAATAACCATAAATTTTGATGACAATATACAAGCAAAAATCAAAAGAATAAGAATTCTGAATTTCCTTTCATCCACTCTTAAAGACGTGGAAAGGATATTTTTCAATAACAGACAGAGCTTGCCTAACATTACAGATGACAACATTTATTAAAAGGGTCATGTGATAAGAATTGTTTGGTTCTGTACAACCACCGGGACAGCACCAACCCAATGGTTCAGTGGCACACTCTATGGATGCTGATGTATACTGCAGTACAACAATTGCTACATGAAGCCAAGCCACCCAGAAATAAGTAGAGGAGTAAAACAAAAAAATCTAACTTACAGCTAGGAACTCCATCATAATCTGTTTCTCCTCTTCATCTTGATCTCCATACTTCTCTTTAGCTCTCTTTTGTTTAAACTATAGAGAAAGAAATGAACCAGGCAAAGCAGTATATTTTTTCTGAACAATTCAATACAATGAGCTCAATAGAGATTGCAATAGTACAAATCATATTGGACACTATAAATATCATCACATGCAATGTATGTATTCTGATTGTATACACCAACTGCACATGATAACAATTACTGAACTTTACATAACACTAGCCGTTTGACATTGATAACTGATTTCACTCAATCCAGTCATCATATTATTAATTTATAGTGAATTAAAACATGTATAGGTGGTTGACCAAGTTGTTCATTCTATTACAGTTATATCTTAACCCAAGTATTCCTGATTTATACTTCAAAAACTAATCTGTACTGCAAAATTGATGCAGTGCTAGAAAAGAAAGTCTGATAACTTAGTCAAAAATGGAATCAGATAGTACTAAGCTCCAGCAATTTATGTATTGAAAATAATTTACGCAATGTCATTATATAATGAAATTTTCTATATGTCCTGAGAGAGTCTTGCTCACTTCACTTCACTCACCAATCACACAGCTATCCAGCAATCACATTACCTTTTTCCCTCTTTTTACAGCAACAGGTGGTACTTCAGCCTTAGCTTCTGCTTTCTATCACAGTTCAATAAATTATAATTATGAACTACTCCATAGAGAGATCCACTTACTTTGACTGCTCCAGAACTAGCCCCACTAGAATGTCCTCCTCCTTTCCCTAGCCTCTGCTTTTTAAGCTCTCTAATATATACAACAGTGGTCAGGACATCGCTTAAAATTTTGCTTTAAAAAAAAACTGTACTTTTTTTGTTTCGCTGATAGATGCTGGTGACCACTTCTAGGAGCCTAAAGAAGAAAAAAATATTAACCAACAGCATTGCAAATAGCCTCTCCACCCTCAACTGCTCCTCAAAGAGATTAAATAATTAAATAAAAATCACAAACTGTACCTGTTCAGAAAGTTCTAGTATATCTACAGCAGTTGCTATCCCTTCATCAGAAACCATACTATCACCACCTCTGCTGCACACAATTGTAGGTCTAATATAAAGTAGAATAAAATCAGTTGCTTAATAATTGTGTTAACTGCCAGGAGCATAGCATACTCTTCATCTCCTTCAAAGACCACTGCAATAGAAGTGTTTGGGTATCCTTCCAGATCATCTTCACTATTGGTACTATCTTCCTCTGCCTTTCCCTGATCATCATCATCTTCAACTGTAATTTCTTCATCTACACCTGTAGACTCAGCACTACTTTGAACCAAATCTCCAAAACTCTAATCAATGAAATTTATACAAGGGAGTATAATGAAGTTCACACACACACACACACACACACACAAACATCACACCCACCCACCCACCCACCCACTAACACACATACAGAATTGTACCAGTGGATGGTCCTCTGAATTGGCACTCTTGCTCTTAAAAATGGCTTGACTATTAAATGTATTATTTATTACCAACAACGTGCTAACCAAACTAACCTTATCCTCCTCAGTTTCTTTTATTTTTCTTTCGTGGATGTGATCCACTATGCACGAGTCTTCAACCTAATTGTTATTGAGGAAATAAAATTAATAATAAAAATAATCAAGAACAACATACCCGGAATAGAAAACCAAATCCCAATACTAATTGGCATGGTGGAAGAAAGTTTTTCTTTCCTGAAAAACAATAGATTATTAAGTCAATTCACAACAAAGAATGAGAAATGGTCACGCTACCTCTAATCATGAAACTTCCTGTTGTTAGATATTCTCCAGTAGGAGCAGTCTTTGAAACCTACAAATAATAAGAAAAATATCATCCTATAGAAATGAAACACTTTGCCATACTACTACATTATAGGTAACATTAAAGGAGCTTATTGTAGTTGTGATTCAAATCTGCTATAGCCAAATTGTCTGACATTGCCTACCTTACTTAAATTTGTAACAAAAAAAAAAATTTCATTCCAAATGTGATGACATATGAGCACTTCAACTTTAATACATAAGATTACATGTTTAACATTGAGGGTGTGGTCATGTGTATTAGCAGTACTATACACATGAAGAATAAGTTGAATACTAATATAGCGCTTTGTAACAGCAAGTACAAGTGCAATTTGGTTTATGTGGTGTACTTTTAAAGGCTAAGCTGAGTAAGTGATATTGTCTAATGCTGACTTGCTATATTTGAAAAGTAAGGTTCAATAAAAAAAAAAAATGCTTAATTATTCTTTACTATCATACCATCAATCAAGTGACACACGTGAACAATACAGATCTTAACGAAATGAAGGAATAGTCCTGTAAACTAGATACATACCTGATAATGATTCACCCACCATGCACTGGTGATAATACGAGCGTCCCAGGCCGAGCTATAGCACACAGCCATGAACCCAGCTTCATTGAGTGTCTTCGGAGGGACAGGTACCGCTGATCCATGAGTGTTCTTGATGATCACACTTGTGGCCCCATGAAGGTCAGCATGAACATACACATCACCTGAAGTTGATGTTGTTTTACCAATGAATTATCTTACAGTAGTTAACAGCAGGTAGTCCTGCTAATACTTGTAATCAAATAATATAGTAATACAGGTATATATAATTGTTTATTCACAAGTATTATTTCAAACTTTCTGATACACAACAAACAGCAGTTATTTTAGTTTTTCTTGTTTTTTGTTTGTTTGTTGTTGTTCTTTTTTTTTTTTTTTTTTTTTTTTTTTTTTTTTTTTTTTTTTTTTTTTTTTTTTTTTTTTTTTTTTTTTTTTTTTTTTTTGCTGTTTTACTATGTACATAAATATGTTGATTGTATTACCAATTATGTCACAACAGCATACCTTCTTTGAGGTACTTCTTAACAACCAGTTCATTCTGCTGCTGATCACGGCCACCAATCACCAGATAATTCTCAGAACTAATAAACCAGTAAAATTTCTCAAACCTGAGTACATGAAAGAAAAACCATTAGACACAAAAAATGATTCCACAGAATGTTTATACAGCTGCTCACCAGTGCACCTTTCTAGCTTTCAGAATTTTAGCAACAGTTGAGGCCTCTTTAATGCTTTGCTTAGCTTTCCGCTGAGCAGATTTTAAAGCCTAAAGAAACATAAATACGCATAGTAACAATATTACTAGTTGAAAGCAATATTAAAAATAAAATAAAAATTAAAAAAAGGAATAAGATTATCCAAAAAAAAAAAATTCAGAAGAAAGGAATTTTGAGTTGCAAAAAAGAGTACCACAGCAAGAATTTCTTCAGCATGATCAATTCTACATCCCGAAATCACTGCTACTTCATACTTTATCTCACTGAGATATTCTTGTGCTCACTCCCTCCATACAATTAAAAATATCACTTGAAGTTGTTATTGTTGTTGTTTTGACAAGAATACATACCAAAACATAATATAGTGGCTATAATTGATTCAGCTAAGATTGATGAATCAATGAAAATAAAAACTCTGAGGCATAGGAATGTAAAGCCACTTCACCTTTTCAGAGGCATCAATAGTCTTCTGTTCTTTCTTTGCTGCTTGCTTTTTGTGTCCATAATATCTAATGAATACACAATCATCTAATTTTAATCCAATCTACTCTTCAAACTAAGTCACACACACACACATGTACACACACACACACACACATACACATACACATGCATGGACACACATACCTGGTTGCATTGGCAAAAGCAGAAAGCCCCAGGTCAATATCTATTTTAACTCCATTTCTTTTTTTCTTAGTTTTCACAGTAGCTCCTTCATCTTCACTGTCCTCCAACTCCTCATCCTCCTCTTCTTCTTCTTCATCATCAGAAATGTCACTGGAGTACATCAAAAATTAAGATTAAAGCATAAAACACTAATTATTTTACTTTTATTAAAATAACAGAGTTATGTATTTATAGCCGCATGCCCATTGAGTCTACCACTAATTCCAGTAATGTTTTGTTTTGTTGTTTTGTTTTTTTGATAATAGAAAGTCTCAATACTATATCAAAAAGGCAATGAATGGTAGAACAAAAAAGACAACACATTTCATGACCAGAAAATGTATCCTGATGCAATCCTCTAGGAAACACAAGTGATTCTTCAAACTATCCATATTCAACCATAACAAATTTGTTACAGACTTGGTCGCCACCGGGAATCGAACCCAGGACCCAAGTGCTCTGCCACTGAGCTACGACAACCAGCCGGCAAACAAACACTTCAATTCTGTATTTTAACTTCTAATTTATCATTTACTATAGTATTGTAATTATAGGAACTGAAGAGTACAAATCAAAATATAATAAACTTCCTATTCGTAGTTATTTGTAAACATTAAAACTAAACAGAACATTTCTCAAGTAAAGCAGATGTAAGATGCTTTAACCATTATCCCATAAAAATACTCACAAGAACTAGAAGCTAATAGTGGGCACTAAATTTAGTACCTTGATCGAAGTCATTCTTTCCACTCTGGCAAAACTAGTATTAAGGTGAGTTCTGTCACACTAAATATAGACCATAAATGAGTAAGTTGATAGTAATTCTACTAATCATGCCCGTTATAAAAACAGAGAAGTAGTGTTATAATAAGAGGTACTTTCCATTAATGCTTCTATCCTGCAAATGATTGCACTTCTTTCAAATCAGTCCATCCTGCCATTCCTGCTTGTCTTGTTTTGTTTTTCAGTCACAACCAACCAAATTTTGTTTACCAAATTGCTTAATCCTAACTGATTGTGCTGCTCAAATGCTGAGCTAAGTTCAATATATTATAAAGACTATTTACTTTCATAGGTACTGGTCACTAATGTATTATAACTGCAATTCCAGTCTTAAAAAATATTGTATACTTGAAAAGAAAGCCACCAGAGAAACATAAATCTACTGTAAATAGTTTCTATTTCTGTTGTGCAGTGTGATAATGACAGAAGAGTTATACTATGGAGACTCCATGGAACTGTTCTCCTCTGAATCTAAAGACAACTTCACGCCAATAAATTCATGTGTCTTAGCAACTGTCCCAAATACCACTGGCACAATTCTTCCAGCCTCTGTTGCCATTCCTGCCAGAGTGATTCAAATTCTTGGCCTGTGTTTAACGGTTGTAGGAACCCTACTAAATGCTCTAATTCTATTTCTTGTTGCAAAGCACAAGAAACTGAGAACCGTCTCTTTTGCTATTGCAGTTCAATTAGCAGTTGTGCACTTGATAACAAGCTTTAATTATGTCATATTCGTATTAACTATATCTGTCAATAAAGCTTACTACGGGAATGTAAATCCAAATCACTGCACAGCTTCTGGCTTCACTTTGCACACACTATTCATCCTCAGAACATTCCTTATCTTTGTCTTCTCCTTGGATCGATTCTTGCTGGTATTCATGCCATTTTATTATCCAAAGCATCAGAGCAAATTAGTTATTGTCTTGTCTGTGCTAGCCTATGTCATCAGTATAAGCTTTAATACCATCAATCTGCCCGGCATTCTTGACTGCTTCTTTTATGTTGAAGATGCGCTGCTATGCATTATTGGCTCTAAATGCCATTTCCATTGCAAAGTACTTTTTTATACTTTCTAAACTGCTTTTCTTATCCCATCAGTGACAATCCCAATGGTGCTATTCTCAGCATTGCATATAAAAGCAAAGAAAATTCGCAACCAAGAGCGGAAAATTGGAGTGCCCACTTCAACTATAACAGAGCAAAAACGGAGAGCTATTAAAACCTTCATCATCTTGTTTGTAGCTATTTTCTTTGTGTTTGTTCCCTTGTCCACTTTATTTGTGGCCAAGCTTTTTGGAAGTGAGGTACGAACCCTACTAAAACTGCTGGCTGTAGATTTGTTTCGTATATTTGTTATAACAGATCCCATCGTTATCTTGAAAAATGGAGATGTTCGGGAAGTTTTCAAAGTCAAGAACATTGTGAAATCATTCCTCTATTGTTTAAAGAAAAAAACTCTTTCTAATCATAATGATCGAAGGACCCCACTTAAGTAATAACTGCCAATGTGTTTCTGTGAAAATTTAACAGTATGTAATGCTCTCTCTAGTGACATGCAAGATACTTAATTGTGATTATTGTATCATATATTTCTTGTATCAAATACAAGAATGTAAAGGACTGGATAAATACGCATGCGTGTGTGTGTGTGTGTGGGGGGGGGGGGGGGGGGGGGGGGGGATAAATTTACAAGGATTAGAGACACACATTATGTTTGTCTCTAATGCAACCACCAACTTCCATCATGGATGTAACATACATGATGTTTGGACAAGGAAGTTAGTGATTGTGTTCCACAATTGTTGCTTGAAAGGTAATAATGGGCCTCATGGCAATACCACAAAGAAAAGTATACTAAAAAAGCCGAGAAGATTGGGATGGAGGAGTGTCCGCAAGATCTTGTAGTGGCAAGACAACTGAGAGGGCTGGGCCATGTGGTGAGGAAAATAAGAGAACTACAGGTTTTCGATCGTCATAGTTGGATAGCTGCCTCAGTATCGCCTGTCCCCTTAGAATGAGATGGCATGATTCAAAGAAGTTGGCGTAAGGAACAGATGAAAATGGGCAGAGGAAAGGTTGTGAGCTAGGACTGGAGGTTGTTACAATGACCAGAGTGGGATAGGACGAGAGTAAAAGTCAAGGAAAGCTGAAGCAGCATCAATGTTATTTTCTGAAGATCATTCCAACACCCTCAGGGCACTGCTTGACCCAGGCATTTTAAGGCAGAAGGCATGCAGTGGAAATTGTATTGATACACAACTGCTAGGGAGAGGGTTAAAAACCAGGAGAGTTATTGGGAGAAAACTGGTAGAGTCACATATTCTTAAAGCCTATTATATGTAGTCTATACTGTACTATAGATGATCTCGGTTATTATTGCTGTTTTTAGGGTTTTATAGGCATTTGGATGGATTATTCTTTCTTTCTTTTTCTTTTTTTCTACTGCTGCTTATACCAAAAAAAATTGTTTGCTTGTTGTTGTTTTTTTTTAATTAAGGATGGGGGCAGGGGAGGTTTTCATGCAGGGCAAACCCCTGCATCCTCAAAGTACACATACCATAGTAGCATTGTGATCTCATTGGTCTTGAGTTTGAGACTCTTGATGGCTGAGGCCACAGGATCCCCCGTACTCTGAGCCTCCTTGACAAGAAGCTCAATGTCTCCCCAGTCCATGGCATTAGCCACAGCACTACGGATCACCAAACAAGCCTTGCTCACCAGATCTGCATTCTGCTCTATCAAGTAGGCCTTGTGCTGGTCCACATCCTACAATGGGTAGGAAAATACATTACTGTACCAAAACTTAACCAATTTTTACGCAAACAGACCTGTTTCTTCTGCAGTTGATCAATTCTTCTGTGATGATCCGTGCGAATATAATCCAACTTCTTCATAGCAGTCTTTTTCTAAAAAAAAAAAAATTTTTTTTAAAGCAAAAAAAAAAATTAAGTATTAAATACAAAAAATGTGGGCAACATTAAGTTGAACTTCTGTCAAGAAATTGTCTCTAAGGCTCTCACACAGCATACCATATTCAGAGCCTTTGTGTCTTGTTTTTGGCTGCTTTTAGAAGAGAAGAACTCGTCCACTGCCTATTATACATACCAGCCATTTCTGCACGTACACATATGGACTCGATTAACTCACCTTATTAAAAGACTCCGCTTCTTTGTGGGGAAGAGCTTCATGCTGTCTAAACAACATGGGGTGAAATTCCACATTTCTGAAACAATAAAACAACAACAAACAACACTATATTATTGAATGTCATAAAATCAAATTATTTAAGGAATCTCCACAGCCAGTAATGCCTGAGAAATCCATTGGCATAATAAGTATGAATTTAAATAGGTCTTCAATAAATATCACACTAAATACACTAAAAATAGTAACATGACCATATATATCTTGTTTACGTTATGACATCATCACTGGCTCCTTCTCCTCCACCACCTGCTTCAGTGGCTTCTTCCACTCGAGGCTGTGCCTGCCTTTTCTGAATTATAATACCCTATTACAGTGTGTAATAACAAGATTATATATATATAGAGAGAGAGAGAGAATAAGAAGTTTGCTTGTTTATTAACATTTAAGTTTGAAATTTAAGGACAGGTAGATTAACAATACAACTCTACCAGGACACCAAAGAATTTACATGAGATGGGCGTATGACTCATTAATATATTATAATGCTCGCACACACACACACACATGTATATACACACACATACATACATAAACACTCACATACCCAAATACATAAACCTAATGGTTCAGGCTTACATACTTTGGCTGGTTGTTCTCGCAATTGTTCAAAAATTGTATCAGCTTCATGAAGAGCAGCCAAAACCTTTGGGAGATCTAAACTAACAAAACTCTCATTAAAGTGACATCGTCTCACAAAATTGATTAAATTAAAACTTTGAAATCTCAGAAATTAAAAAAAAAGAACCATTTTTATACGAACAATGACAGCAACTCGCCTTCTCCTGGCTCACATCCTTTACCAATCTTCACTGTATCTCTGAACCCAGCACCAATTAGACAGTGGGAGATTAATGCTGATCCATACACTGTGTATACACATACACACAGTACATACACATAATATGCACACACTACATGAACGTACATATATACACACACTAATAGTACGGCGCGTAAATTGCCCTTTAAAAAATGGATGGGAAAAAAATAGCTGTTCAGTTGAAATCGCACGGGGAAAGTGAAATAGCACATAACTAAGTGAAATAGCATGGTAGCGAAGTGAAACAGTGTGGGTAAGTGCACATGAAATGCAGCTTTATCCTTGGAATTGTATATTTCTAGTTGAAGACAATGTCATTCTTTAGCGCAGAAGTTTTACTCACATTAGACGAAAATTTTTCAACAGATTAGGAGGAGCTGTAGGTTGAGAACAAAGTTCCAGAGGAAGCTAATCCTTGAAATACGGAGATAGTGAGTGAATGATACAATGTAGCTACAGTGCAAATGATTTAAAAAAAGCTGGCCTACTATTAGCGAGTGATAGCACGGGTAACCTGTGCTATTAGGAATCAATAACACGGTTACTTGTGCTATTACTCATATGAACACATGTGTACACACATAAAAATAATATTCTCTTGCAACTGCTAGTGGTTATGCACACCTGGTAGAGCCAGGATGCCTGTACACTAAGCAGGCACTGTGAGCCATGCCAGCAAAGCTTCTGGAGCTGGGCTAGGAACTCGCAGGAGAACAGGCCTTTCCTCACAGCAAGTGGTGTGGGCACTAAAGTCCCACCTGGACCATTGCTATTTCATGAGAAAAGGCCTTGAATTTGCACCCCAGCAAATGCCAGGTACCCAATCACAGCTGGGTGGACTGGTGGGGCTGGTGGGAGGCAGATACATAATTTGTACACTACAACATTTGCAAACCTCACTAAAAAAAAACGTATTAGGTGCATGTTAACTCAATCATGATGACAGTGTGTAAAGAAAATTACCCGTATGTTATATCACTCTTACACCTTACCTCCCGCAACTGGAATTTAACCATGGTACAGGAATAAACTACTATATTATATTAGAAGTACTTTTAATCATAGCATAAATAACAGGATATTACCCACTGTGAATCTATTTGTTTTTTACGGAAAAAGAAAGTCGGCACAAACATTCTGGTGAGTTTTCTAGTTTGACACTATTGTTACGATCTCACAGTTAGTCTAACAGAATGTCATGTGATCTATCTGTACAGGTCATGTGACTTATCTGTACACCAATGAATCTCAAATAGAGAGAATGACAAACTACAGTACTGCTCTCACAAGCATTTGAGGATTAGTTACTGCTATTAGAAAGATTGGATAACATCAACACATATATACCACACGCCTGTCATTTGTCATCACCTTACCGAAATGAGGATTGATCACCTGCCTGAGTTGATCACCAGGTTTGGCTGCTGCTAGAATTTCACGTACTCTATAGAAACAACAACAATAAACAATAACAATAACAGTGAGCCCACATGGTTTATCAGACATACTTATCAAGTGTCGGAGAAGGCTGGTCTCTTTTTATAGTTTCCACTGAAAATTTCTGCCTAGTGGCAAACCTCACATCAGTGTCTGCATCGGTACGAGTCCTCAAGAGAGAGAGAATGGTGAACTCGTGGTCAGTCAGAATCACATTACCCTACATAAGAAAACTTTCTCATACATACATACACACATACATACATATACACGCACATACACACATACACACATACATACACACATACATACATATACACGCACATACACACATACATACACACATATACGCACATACACACATACATACATACATACACACATACATACATATACACGCACATACATACATACATACATACATACACACATACATGTTTTATCAGCTGTGAATTATATAGCATATGTAAGCATATAAATATTTCCCTTAGTTTCTAGCTATGAACACAGCAATATACCACTTTGTACCATCTGTCACAAGGTATGTATTATAGGACTTTATTCTATGGTTGTGCAATTATAGACTAAAACAAGTGGTGCTTATCAACTGCTTTTGACCAACAAAGCAGCCAATACATGTATGTAAAATCAGATGCCCCATATGCAATTCTGCTCTTAGTCGAGCAGCTTTGCCAAGTCAATCAGTTACATTTCAGGCCTAACCATGGGAGCTGTAGAAAAAAAGAATTTAGAATGCACTTACAAAGAGTCCAATTATTATTTTCACGGCCATATTGCTCGAAAATTACTCATCATAAAATTTAATTCATATGCATTTTTCTCAACATGTCCCTAGTACTAGTTAAAATATGCTGTATCCCTGACACATACACATGCCCGAACAGCATAACCAATGACAACCACACAAGAGACATTCAAGCAATGGTCAAAATCAATATCAATATTACACAATTTAGTCCCAGTGTCCCCTTACCCGGTCATACAGCTCAAGGATAAGATGATAAGCTGCCTCTCCAGACCCAAATTGAAGATCCAGTACTCTGTCCACGCCCAGCTGAGTCACAGAGATAAGTCGCCGACTACGTAAGTGTTTGCGCATCTAAGAACACAACAGTATATCCTCTAACAGTTGTGTATCACTCAATAAAAATGTATCAATGATTTTTTTCTGCACTTTATGGAGGCAAAATATAATAGGATGAAATATTGAAAAGTTGGGGACAAGAATAGTAAGGTTATCGAGTCATAGTAGTTTTTCTAACTTGCCTTCATAGAAAATCCCGACGGCTGCATATTCTTTGGCCACTCGAAGTCAGTCATATGTATACGACATCCAGATTCAAACATAAGCATGACCTTCTTGTCGGGTCTATACGGACAATAATGATTCATTCATCTTAAGAGTAACACCTCCACTGGTATCTCACAATTATCATAGATCAGGGCTATTTCATAATTACCATATTTCAGGTGTTGCTGTTTTTATCTAGTTCTAGTTGTTACCTAATTATTATCCTGGAGGAAACTCAAAATATATTATAGACTAGTACAGAAACGGTTGTTCTACTTGCTAGGAGTGAGCTATTTGTACTTGCTACAAATGAGCTATTAGTACTTACTTGGCCAACTTGATGAGATACGTTTTTTGGTCTATGTCGTACACGTTGACTACTCGCATACCTGGGAGACTACGGCGAGAAAAAAATTTACTCAGCTATTTTAGAGAGCACAACCCAACATACCTTAAGTTCAGTTCTCCCACGACGGCGAATAAGTCTATTGTTGTAAATTTTTCCTTCATGGTTCAGGGTAGTCTGGCGTAGCCGACCCTTTACCTCTTCTATATTGGGGAATGGGGGAGGAAAGGGTCTGGGGACAGTAGTACTAATGACCAGTTCTAGCGCCAGATTCTGGCGCTAACCACTAATTTTAAAAGTTTACCGCAGAGGTTTACTGGCCTCCAGTAGCGCGCGTCTGTGGCAATGTGAAGCATCCGGCTTGCACCAATAAAGCTAAACAAAAATACTGATCCAAAAATGAAAGCATAAAATTATCACATAAATATGTGCGCATGCGTGGTTTAAAAGATGCTGAGCTATAGTTGTTGTTCTGCAAAATGGAAGAATCCCAAAGATGCTCCTTTGCAGTAGATGTAGTTGCCTGCATAGGCTGTGGGTTAAATCTTTCCAAACTACCCAAGGACAGAAGGAGGATGCATGGATCTCACTCAAGTGACAATTCTAGTGAGAGAGTGTTAGAAGTTTGGAGAGAACTTACTGAAAGCGTAGAGAAGCAAGAGGCAGTAATGTGTCGCCACTGCTTTAGAAAGTATGAGAAATTAGCTAAGCTTTTGTCTGAAGTAAGAATGAGCTTGGAAAATTTGAAGGAAGCTAACAGAAGTTCAATTTCTGATCATCCTGGTACACCGAGCAGAAAAAGAAGCAATGAAAGTAATGTCATGGCAGCACGAAAATATAGAGTGGAAGTTCAAACTATTGATTCAAGTTCACCTCCAGTAGCTGTAAGTAGTATTCATGACTATTATGAATTAGTTAATTGTAAGCGGTGTAATGGAGCCTAATTAGAGGCCATAACTTTAATATGCAGTAAATCACCTCTAATGAATATGTGATCTTTGCTCCTATGGTGGGTCAAATTGACCCACAAAATACTGTGGTCAAATTTCATTTTTTTACCCTAGCTACCAATTGTGCAACCAAGGCAACAAAGCTGTCATTGAACAGGAAATTATTCTGAAGTCTTTGCTAGCTCTATAGCTCCTTCTATTGTGAAGTTATCACTTTAGAAAGTGGAGCCTTGACTTCTAGTATGGCAACTAAGGCTGTATTCACCGCTAAAGAAGTTCACCTGCTTCTAGATGAGAGTTTAGCTGAGCTAGAGCAAGAATGTCTCAGTGAGGATGAACAGCAAGACAGTGAAGATGATCAGATATTGAATTAGTAACTGTGTGTATGTGTACATGTGTGAGCATGTGTGTGTGTTGCATCTTGAACTTATCTATTATGTTCAGACAAAATAATCTTGATTCTGGAATCAAGACCAATCAGCAGTTCCATATAATGTTAGTGGAACAGCTAACCAAGTCTCTTTTATTAGCTAGAGCAAATCCAGAATCTGGTGGTGGGAGGAGGCACATGTGCATTGGTGTTTGTTTTGAGAAGTTTCACATCCTTGTAACCATTTTTTCATCATTTTATTATTCCTAATGTTTGATTTATTTCTTGGTTGGTGTAAATGATAAAGCTTTTTCAATTGGAACCAATGAAGTCAATAGTTTGTTCTGAATCACAATTTTTTTTTTTTTTATCTACCTCATTCTATGCCCAAGATACAACAAGAAGTATAGAGAAATGTTAGAGTGCAATAAAATTCGGATGTAATTAAAGTAGGTGTGGCCTTTTATAATAGTAGGTGTGGCCTGTTTAGACTATTAGAAACCTTCAATAGGGCAAGTGCAGCTTTACTTCAGAAGCATATGTATTTACTTGCCTTTATTAGAGTCTTTATTAATATTTAAATGACCTTTGTACATATTTTTGTAAAATCAGCCTCCTGGTATTCAGTAGTCAATGAGTTAATTTGTGAACTTGTATTGTGATAATTTGAAAAAGCAAAAAATGTTTTTGATATTGGTAATCCGTATTTTAATCTCCTTGACTCACATAAAACCTGAATTAGCTGAGCGCAGAGTCGAACTCAGTGTGTATGTGCGTGTGTGTGTGTGGTGGTTGTGTGGTTGTGTCCCCGCCTTTCCCACTACCACACTTCATCTGGCTTTTTCTATTTTTTCAGCCTCCCACCAGCACATCACTTGCTATGAGGAAAGCTTGTGAGTTCCTAGCCGAGCTTTTTTGCACAGCTCACAGTGCCTGCTAGTGCAGGGTGGTATCAAAAGAATTTACTTTTTTAATTTGTGTGTGTAAATGTGTGTGTGTGTGTGTGTGTATGTGTGTGTGTGTGTGTGTGTGTGTGTGTGTGTGGTGTACTAGCCTTAGCTGGCTGATTTTACAGAAGCACTTCTGTTATCTATAAACATGGTGAATGAGTTAGTTACTTCAAAAGCGTGTTAATGTCTTAAATTCTGTTAAGCTTTTGACATGTCCAGCAAGTTTCCCACAGAGGTGCATAGCTAACCACTCCCCAATAGCTAACCACTTTCCATTACAAAGTCCTGCCTCTTGGCATTCATAGGTGTGGTGTGTGTATGTCTGTGTGTGTGCATGCTGTGTATGTGTGTGTGTGCATGCTGTGTATGTGTGTGTGTGCATGCTGTGTATGTGTGTGTGTGCATGCTGTGTATGTGTATGTGTGCATGCTGTGTATGTGTGTGTAGTTCCACCAATATGTGCACTAAATGGAGCAAAGAATATGAAATGTTATAAGTAGGTAATTAGTCCACATGGTGCAATTAGCTATGCTGATTAACATCCACATGGATGAGGAAAGAAAGTAAAGGTTGATGTATCTTATTACTTTACACGTATAAAATTATGACTAAAGCTGTTTGATTTTGTAGGTGGCTATTGGCAACAAATCAGGTATAAAGCAATATCAACTGCAAACACCGCACAGAAGACACATCAGCAAAGCAGCCGCAAGAGGGCATAAGAAAGGTGTTGCTGATCAGTGCTTTGCTGATCCCAGAATAAGGGAATACATTATGCAGAAAGTTGCACGTTTGATACATAGTGAGATGAAGATGTTGTGTTCAGTTGAAGTAAATTCAGTACTCCAGAGAGATTGTAATGCTATGAAGGAGTTCAAATGGAAAGTATTTATTTCAGAGATTGAATGCAATGCTCCACTGATGTATCAAATACTTATGGCATGTACAAAAACCAAGCAACCCCGGTCAAATCGGGTGGCAGCTATTGGTATGTGTTTTGCAATTTTGTTGAAATACAGGTATTGCCGAATGAATTTAGTTCACAAAATCATAGCATTGTTACTGTATGCAGGACATAGTGGCAAACAGGTAAGAAAAATGTTTTTATGATGATTCAAATTAATTATACTGTTCGGGTAGGTGTATGAGAGGTTGCAGAAAATATTCCTGTCAGTTTCTCACAAAACAACAATAAGGATGGTGAAGGACTTGGGAAAAGATTATGACAAGCCTGTCAGGGAATGGAGGGACTCACTGTTGCCATCTCTGCCTACTGATGTTGAAGCTGTAAGTGATGATAAAGTTTATACAAAGGAAGGGGACTAAAATAATATAGCTAGATAATTGGGAGAGATGCATAAGTCCCCCTTCCCCACTCCCTGGATATGACCTTGGCTGTAATTTTTAAAACCTTAATATTATCGTCAATATGTAGGAAACACAAGGAGAACAGGGAGAAGAATTTGACAGTGCAGCATTTTGCATCTTTGATTCTTCTGAATCGGGCACTGAATCAGACACTGAATCAGAGTCTGAGTCTGAAGAAGAAATGTCTGAGCAAGAAGAGAATGATATTAACACAGATGAAATGTTCTCTTCTAGTGATGAGAGCTGCACATCAGATGATTTTGCTCTTGATAACATGACTGAGGATTCTCTTGTATCTCAAGAATTGCAGATTGCAAGACCACCAGAAGTATTGGAAAGATCTCTTCTAATACAAAAAGAATACAGCAAGCCAGCATGGAACGGGTTTCGTTTGTGTGGGGACAATTTAGATAAAAATGTTCGAAGACGTCACATGCGTTCAGACAGACAGACTGAGTCGCTGCACTATTTCTACTCGTATGGTGTCCTAAACAGAATAGATTTTAGTGCTCTATCTGATGTTAGAATTGATAATTCATGTTTAGATGTTAGATCAGTTGCTAAGTCATTGTTGCCGACACCACATGACGACCAATCCTTGAAGGCCAACATTTCCATACTGATATCCAGGATACTATGCACTCATCTTCCTTATTTTGGAATGACTTTTGATGGTCTTGTTGATTGGCATATTAAGCATCGTTATTACAACGAAATGAGCAGCAAATCAGAAGTGGTAAGCTTTATTCATACTAGCTTTACATGAGTGTGTGCAGAGACATCAGTTAATTATGTGTTGTTGTGTCAGGATATTGTTTAAGTGTTAAATTCCAAAAAGCGTGTGTATTAAATGTATGTATGTATAATGTATGTATGTATGTATGTATGTATGTATGTATGTATGTATGTATGTATGTATGTATGTATGTATGTATGTATATGTATGTATGCATGCACGCACGTACATACGTATGTATGTATGTATATATATGCATGTATGTATGTACTACAGATTCCTCTTGGTGTCCTATTAAAAAATGAAGCAAAAGGAGGAGATATGGTAGATATAATGGCTCATTTACACCAGTTTGTTCCGTCTGTCTCATGGACTGAAGAAGTAGCTGTTGGCGAGGCTGACAGAGTAGAAGTGGTGAATGAAAGGATGCACAAAGTAATTATTGGTGGAGATCAGATGACTGCAGCTAGAGCCAAGTCAGCTATAAAGGCTAAACTTAATGGTGAAACACCATCAAAGCGGCTAGAAGGTCTCATTCCTACTTTGGAGGATTGGCATACAAAGGCAAACTTATTGGGGGTAAGATAAGTAAACAGAACGTATAGATAGTAGATGAGATTAATATTATCTTTTTCTGTATAGGTTCTCTGGAAGTACTATTATTCGGCCAAGTCAGTCACTGAACATGGGACACTTTATCAACTTCGAAACACTATTAATCGCAGTAATGTGGTCAAAGTGCCGATTGAGAGTTTTGACGCATGTGATGATTTTATCGTTTTGGTTGTAGAGTGTCTTATAGTTGCTGCTGCCATGAAAATGCTGGGTATGTCAGAAATGCATGAAATTCCAACTACAAATTATGCTCCCAAAGGTACAGATACTTGGATGGAGCCTGAATGTGAGAGAGGGAAAGTCTTAAATCATATTATAGATGATTTCATGAAGACATTTTTCTCATTTACGTACAACTCTTCTGCATCGGACCCTCAAAGCTCTTCTTCTCGTCAAGATGACAGGATTTACTTGTATGCGAAGCAAGCATTGAGTTTTGGATTGTTTTATCTGGAATTCCGAGATGCCATCAAGGAAGGAGATGGTGATCGAGTTTTGCGTTGCTACAGGTATATGCTGCCTATTTTTCAAAACTCGGGAAGAAAAAACTATGCAAACGAGACCCTAAATTTTCTTCTCAACTATGATTATATTTTATCTAAGCGCCAAGCAATGGAATTTATATGGACAAGATTCATTAACGTACATGGTTGTCCTGGGAAAAACATTCCCAATGATCTTCATTGTGAGCACCAGATACGTATTTGTAAATCAGCTGTTAAGAGCCTTGGTGCAAACAAGACACCCCAGTGCATTCAGCGAGTAGCAGAGGCCCTTGGAACAATATCAGCAGTAATGGACACTTTTGATGCAGACAACAAAATTTCAGATAGTGGTTCTTCTGCTCACAATGTGCCGAACTCAAGAGCTGACATGAACATTATTCTAAAAGAGTTACAAGAAATGTCTATTTTCACTGAAATTACTGGCAGGTATTACCCATCTTTCCCCAATCCAAGGAATATTCTGCATGCGAAACCTTCAGCTGTGATTATTGATTGGATCCAGGGACATGTAAAATTTTAATGTAATTAATGAATTGACAATATTACAAATACACAAATGATTTTTGATTATCAAAACAAGATCCACATTGACAAACACGCTTACAAACATCACAACACATGCACTTGTAATCAGTTTGAAATGGTTTGTAATTGTCTATATTTTGAAATAATAAGTTTCGTCTGCAAATAGTGCTATTATTCTCGTATTGTAGCATTGATTTCTCGCACACAAATTTCCCTCCTCGCTTGTGGCTTAAGAGTAAAGCTAACGAGTGCTTTCCATCTCTTCCACCCCTACCAGTTTCTTGAATATAGGCATCTATGTCTTCGGGTGACCCCAAATGAATTACTTGCCTTACATCGCGACAATCGACTCCTAACCCAAATGAAATAGTTGCACACACTATACGTAGCTGGGATTCTGATCCAAATGATTTGATGATCTGGTTCTTTACCTCCAAGTCAGTGCATCCGCAAAACATTTCCACCAATCTGAATTTTGATAGGTCAGGAGCTCCAGTGGGGTATGTGAACTTCTCTTTTAGCCCATGCTTAAAATACATGTATAGACTACTACAATCATCATACCTTTGGCAGTAAATAATTGTTCTAGGTGCTCTTACTCCATCCGTACGTAACCGATCGAGTAAGGGTGCGAAAGTGTCTATGTTATTAAATTTACTTACGGCATACACAATATTGTTCTTGCAAGGTGACATTACAATAACAATAGGATTCTGTAGGCCAAGTATTTCAGACACGCTGGTACGAACTGTAGTAGTTGCTGTAGCAGTCAAGGCCAAAAGGTTGACAGACTCAGGCAAAATACTTCTGACTTCACCTATATGGGTCAGGATTGGTCTAAATGTTTCTCCCCTGCAATTATCAACAGCCAACATAAAATATACATCTTCTTGCATAGTTTTAATGTATAACTGGCTTGCATTTTTAGAAAAACCTATTGTAAACAACTTACCATTTCTTAACAGTATGTGCTTCATCAATAATCATTCCCTTCACTCTTTGTCTATAGTCATCTCTCTGCAAAAGTTTCCGCCACTTTTTCCGGAGAATCATCTCTGGTGTGAAAAACAACGGCTGATGCTCAGCTCTATACACACTGTCCAGCATAGCTGCACTGGACTCTCCTGTGACACTACCAGTAGCTACACCCTTGGACGAGTAGAGCTGCACCTATATGTACAGTTATCAGCTAGTTGATTAGCAAACTTCTAATAACATTAAAACAATATTTACTTGATCTTCAATGATTGCTGTTAGTGGTGACACTACTATGATGATGGAAGGTAGTGGTGGTGAGTCCAGTAAATAAAAAACTTCTGGCAAGCAGACGTAGCATAAACTCTTTCCATAGCCAGTGGGAAGAATTGCAAAAACGTCATGTCCTGTAACAAAGCTTACTACCACTTCCTCCTGTAAGCTCTTCAAGCCGCTGTATCCCAAGCGCTTAGCTACTCCTTCCGCCACCACTTTTACAGCTTCAGCTCGGTCTCCACTAGCCATACCTTTAACTGCCACAGACGCGCGCTACTGGAGGCCAGTAAACCTCTGCGGTAAACTTTTAAAATTAGTGGTTAGCGCCAGAATCTGGCGCTAGAACTGGTCATTAGTACTACTGTCCCCAGACCCTTTCCTCCCCCATTCCCCAATATAGAAGAGGTAAAGGGTCGGCTACGCCAGACTAGGTTCAGGGTTGTTGCTGGACTGCTGCACAAGGTGGTAAGTGGTCATCAAATATACAGGTAAGTGGTCCTCAAATTTACAGGTAAGTAGTCCTCAAATTTACAGGTAAGTGGTCGATCATAACACAACAAGAGGCTATAATTTTACTAATGAGTAATAGGATGTTGAAATTGTTGGATGGACATGACTTTTATATTAATGCAAAAAAAAATTCATAGGGTACCAAAGTTGTCAATGAACAAGTTTTTGCTGTACTGCTTCGGAGCAGAAACAAAGGCTACATTCTGTTGTAGCTGTTATTACAGGAATTGCAAGTAAATGTTGAAAACATGGTTATTAACATAACCACACACGAACCATAATCAAATGACCTAAACTCTAGGAAACTCTGCAGCAAATCTTCGGGGAGCACTCGTCATAAAAGTTGAGGGGGCAGGGTCCCTTTATGAAGAGTTGAAAGTGCATGTGCCCCCACCCTGGCCTCCATGTTCCTACTCAACTGAATGTAATATGTACTTAGGGTTTAAATGAGATTTTATTTGTTTACATAATTATGATAAAATAATTGATAATATTATGTTTCTGAAACTTCTTGATCAATTGGTGAGGGGTGTAGTGAACTTGGAACAACAGGAGCTATCAGGAGTTTTCGTGGTGTGGTTGATATGGTAACATGACGTCCACACATAATCTGCACCAAACATAATTAAAATTTAACTTAATATTGCATCACAAATCAATGTGAAACGTACTGTAGTGTTCAGAGAAGTATTTTCTGTGGCATGAAATCTGTCACTGGAATTGTAATGACATAGCATAAGTACAGTATAATTCATAGCAGCATTCTGCTATTTGTATAATACTTACCCAATAGCCACACAACTCCTCCGTGAGGCATCCAATGAGCTATGCAACTTGGCCTTTGCTCGCTGAACCGGAAATATTGCAGTCAATAAATCAATTATACTTTCTTTAGCATTCACTTGCTAACCTTCAAGGCTTCATAATTTGAAGTTCGTTCCACAAATTTCTGAAAGTCTAATTTTGCATTTAGATTGAGTTGATGATAGTCTTTTATCTAGGTGAATAATTCAACAGTTAGACATGTACTATGGAACATGGAAACTAAATAAAATTACTTTATTGTAAAACTTTGTTTCTTTTGTTTCCTCGACTCTATGCTGCTCGTCTATTAATTCATGCTGTACAATATTGTTCAGCATTAAAATGTGCTGCAACAAGACAGCAACAGATACTTTACCTGCTGTTTTAGTGTGTTCTCTGCTTTTGTCTCGTGAGCCTGCATGATCTCCACAAGACACTCTTGATCTGGAGTCACTGGACGAAGTCCTTCTTGAGCCAGCTCTCCAGCCACCTCATACCACACCTCACCCGTCTAGCAACAAGCATAATTCTTTATGAAGGTACCAGACATGTCTATGTTCATGCCTAGTTCAATGCACTTCTTATTAAAATGTACAGCAATTTGCATATTTGAAGGACACCTCATAGATGACACAAATTTACCTTGAAGTCCAAATAGTTCTCAACGATACACATTGTGATTTTATCTTCAACAGACAAGTCATTATTCACGTACTGAAAGCCTAATGAGAGGTGATTTAGTAATATGAACCAAAGAAAGATTCAACTGCAATTTTAATTTCACACACCCATTTTGCAACACAACGTGTATATCTTGGCTCTCATGTTTTCTGTTACATCTGTGATGGAGGCAGAAGGACAGTTTGTGGCTATAGGAGGCATGCCACAGTCATTCTGTTCTTTACCAACCAAAGGTTGTGAGGTACCTGCACAAAAAATAAATTGGCAAGTAGCTAGTCATAAGTAATAGAATGCACAAAAGTTCAAGCCTATTGTGACTTTTAAAACTATTTCATCAGAACACAATATCCAATGTTTTTTCTATAACCAAAGAAGAAAAATAAAGAAAGATCTAATGAGTAAAAGAAGTCTAAGAATGAAATTATTTTAGGACGAATGAAATTCTGCACTGATATGATATCATTAAACATTTGATGCACTTCATTATTATACGTAGTTTTTGAATGGTTAACTATAATACCTGCCAGAGTACTCAAGTGAGCTCTTGGCACTTCCATATCACACTCCTCTGCTCTCCACAGCTGGGCTAAGAGAGACCAGGTGGAGCAGCCATCAATAGTCTTCCAAGATGCCACGTGAGGAATAGTCTATCGTTCAACATGAGAAAATGGAATTTTAATTATATTCATATAAAATAATAAACTTTACTTTAGGATTTTCACAAAGATCCACCAACACACCAAGAACTAAGTTCTTCATGTTCACTGGACAGCCCTGCAAGTATAATGAGCAATGTAATCAGGTTCAATTCAGGAGAATTAATAAATACCCTCAGTAAGTCTAGAAGAATGAAGGCTCCTTCATTTTCCAGGAAACTCTCTTCCACCAATTGGTTACCAATCACGGAGCACCACACACAGTCTGTGGCAGCTAACAGCAGTCGGCCGTGACCCAACCCACTTTCAAACTTGCTGGTGTCATTCTTCAGGTAACTCACCAACACATGAACTCCATCGTATCCTCCAAATAGCTCCTGCAATGATAAGACAGGCCATTTTATGACCATTTTTTTTAAATAAAGCACCCTTCTATAGTAGACCCTTCATATATAATCATTAAAAATAATTTCTTACCACCTGGTTTTGCCTAAATGCCATGTTTATTGTAAATTTGCAGCAATGCTTAAAAGAGTATTACGACCATTATATTTTATTTCCAGTTAATTTTCTGACTTGGTACATATACAATGTACTCCAATTTCCCCCACTCCAACTTATACATCTGTGTACCTTCTTGTGTGTATCTAATTCACAGATGCAAGACAAGATGAGCAGAATATCAGCCTGCATTTCCAACAGTATTGGATCATCTGCATGGCTTTTAGGAATATTTTGAAAGTTTTTGAGAATATCTAACCGCAAAAAAAAAGAAGTAAAAGTACATAAATGTTTTTAATGTAATGATTTTCCAGGACTTACTGATAAGCATAGGAATAGCGCCTTGCTCGTGCATGTCTTGAAGAATAGCATCATCTGCACAGCTGCAGATGCTGAGGAGCAGTCTAAGGCTGTATCGTAATTGAGCTACTTTACTTCCTCTGCTCCCTTCACCATGAAAACTGTTACCATGACCCACAAAAGTCACTGTCAAATAAAAATAAAAATATGTGAAAAAATGTTTGTATAAATCAAAGTTGCACACTTTGTTGCTGTAGTTGTTGTTGTTGTTGCTGTAGTTGTTGTTGTTGTTGCTGTCGTTGCTGTACTTACTATCATTTTTGACTGCCCATTCAATGAGCAGTAGTAGCCTTGTGTTTCCTTGACAGGTCATGTAGTCCACTGTGAGGAGAGGAGCGATGGTGCACAAGCACGACAGAATCTGCAAATAAACCAGTATGTACTAAATTACACCACATAACACCACCCCCACAATTCACACTTCTTGTTGATTTAATGAACAAATTTGAGTTAGGGAATTAAACTTGCCAATAGCTGGAGTTCTTCAAACTGAGCTGCATTCCAGTCAGAGCTGGCCTTGTCATTCTGCACCACAAATGACAATAGTCCTCTTATGACTTTCTTGCCAGCCATAATTTTTGCTGCTGCAGGATCAGTTCCAAGACTGGTCAACAAACATATCAAGGATTTCTTTAATTCAAAGTCTTCATGGTCTTTGCTAAGCTTGAAATTTTTCATTTCTTTGAGACCATGCAACAAGTGAGATCGGCTACCAGACTCTATAGTGAGAATGTTTAACTCTTGTTAAAAATTAAAACAAATATATATTTACCTTCAGTGAATATTGCATATGTACAAATGTCACTAAAGAATCCGGTTTCCTACAAATAACAAGAAAATAATTTTTGAAGCAAAAAAAAAAAAAAAATTAAGGTAGCTGCCAATGTACGAGAAGGACTTTTGCCTTTAACACTCACAACAAATGGAGCCCCTGGACACAGCTGGGCTATTTTGAGACAGATCATGATTAAATCATTTCGAAGCTGCTTAATTTTCAACCCAGTGTTAGACGTGGCTATCAGCTCCCGAAACAAATCCCTTAGAGTACTACAATGTAGATCAGATATAGAATTTACAAACAAGTTCAATGAAACTTGAAGAACAGATTTAACAATACCTTATGCATTCTATTGATGTTAGCTCTTTTCCAACCTAAAATTTTTTTAAAATCATTTGAAACAAAAGACAATAATGGCAATCTCTTTGTTAACTTCACCAGTATTTCAGATCCATTTTCTAATAAATTCCATAGTATCTCTGTTCCAATAAATACAAGCCTAGCATGACCAGGGGAAGAAAAAAAAGAGATGATAAATGTATCTTCTAGTACAAGCAGCATGAATATTTACCTGCTGCTAGGCTTGCTCTGTGTTACAGCAATGACATCACATAGAGACTTGCTCAGTCCGGCACTCAGCATGTGATTGCAATTACTTGAAGATGTTGACAGAAGCTTCATAGCATGGAAAACCTCAACTCTCATCTCAAAGTCCTCACATTTACTCAAAGCCTAAATTTAGATATTAGCTATCAATCTATTCATCATTTTGTATTACAATTAAACTAGATTACCTCAACCAATGACTTGGCAACCATACTTCTTTCAATTAGAGCAGTTCTGTATGACAATTTAGTCACCTGCACATCTATTAAATAAATAATAATAATTAATTAATTATAATTTTTTCTGTTTTATCATAATACCTTCTCCAGGACTTGAATCCTTGGATTTGGTAGTATACAAAGAAGCTAAAGATTGTACAGTCACAACTCTGGTAGCATTGTTGGTAGAAATTGCAATTTGTCCCAGTAGAGAGAGCAACTGCAGAACATCAGTGGTATAATTATTCTCGTCCGATACTCTCTGCTTGAGAAAAGGCTTCCCGCAAAGCTTCAGTAGGACTATTAGAGATTCCTGGTATTGTGGTCTGGACTTGAGCTGCTTGCTCATGATGTGAAGCAGTTCAAACAGTCCATTCAAGTCTTTCAACAGCTAACAATGAGTTAAAGATATGTGAAACTAAGACAACAAATAGCTAATATTGATGCTAGTTCAATTACCACCTCCAATGTTAATCTTATAGAGCTAATAGCTAATTTGCCATAAAAAAAGATACAAATCCATTATTATTTGCTGAAGACACCCTATTTACTGCTCTTATGTGCCTGTCGATCATGTCACACTGCAAAATAGAACAAATCATTGCACTAGCTCGTTCACAAGAACGCAAAAACGTACCGAATGCTTATTAGTAAATACACCCACAGCTTTCGCGACGGTCATGACGGCCTTAACGGCGCTTTCTTCCATAGTGGATTTTGCAGATACGTCAAACGTTGCCATTGTCGCGGATTTAGGAGAGCCGTTCTGTGATCACCATGGTTACAAGAAGTGGGCGGAGTAATATTGGATACGTCAGCAATTTGTAGACCACGTGTGACTACTACCTAAAAGTCTTCTCTGCTCTGTTGTAATTTATTATAGTTATTGTATTGATAATGGAAGGGGTGGATTCTATGCCGGCTTATGCTGTGTACAAATTACAATCTGTGAGTTGACTGGGATTTATCTGACACACAATCATTATACTATACCACTTTTCAGAAAAGTACTGAAAATTCTGAGCAGGCCATCTCAGGGGATAGCAAAGAAAGAATTGATATCTCCTCTAGTGCTTGCCAAAAAGAAACTTCAAAGGAAGGTTTGTGTGCTGAATCATCTGATCAAAATAGTGGGGAAGGTGAATGCTCTATTGCCAAGAAAGATAATGATTATTTTGAAGCCAACAGAGGAGATAAAGATTACTCTGAAAGCAATAGAGGAGATGATGATTGCTGTAAAGGCAACAGAGAAGGTGGTGATTGCTCTAAAAACAATGGAGGAAATCATGATTGCTCTGGAAGCAATGGAGGAGACAGTGAAGGCTTGAACTTTGGTACTGCTGGAGTATTTGTGAGCACAAGGAAGAAGCAAAAACTCAGCTGTGCTTTGCGTAAAGCAATAAAGAATAAGAAAAAGTACAAGAAGAGAATGTCAAAGGTAATTATTATTAAGAGAAGTTGAGACTAATGTTGCTGTTTTTTTTATGCCTTGGAATTCTTTCTTGTTATGAAATACAACAACAACATGAGAGCAACAAAATACGATTACTTTGGTATCATTATCTTCAAGATGTGCATGCAATTCTATACGTCTTTAGAAATAAACTGGCAATCATTCTTGTTTAGTGATGCTTTCAGAGTATCAACTTTTAATTTGGTTAAAAGTTATTTGGTATTTTCTGTATGGTAGGGACCTTCAGCAAAGAGACTGAAAGTAAATCATCGAAAGAATGAGAATTGTAAAGAGTACAAAAGCCTAGAAAGCCAAGTAGAAGAGTGTGTAGTGGAAAAGAATACAGAAACTCGTCAGAGTGAACGGGAAGAGCAGGAGGAAGTGGAAAATATGGTGGAGGAAGATTCTGTGGTGGATGAATTGGAGTATGAGCCATTCAAGGATTTATTTGACCAGAACAGTTATAGGGACAGTAGGAGAGCTGCCAGAGATCTCTTTTCAATGCTCATAAAACCTCTGGATGTGGACTCATTCTTTAGGTATAGTAATCAGTGGGTGGTTGTTGTTTTTTGTTGTTGTTGTTGTTGTTGGGTGTTTTTTTTTTTTAATAAATCAATGGAATAGCATTAAACTCTCTTTCATTTTACAACTTTATGTATATAACCAGAAATCTTTAGAAATCAGCTATGTTATCTGATTATCTCAGTTGCTTATTCTCTTAGAGCACATGTACAAAATATAATAGAAGCATGAACACTAACAACTTTATTTTAATTGTAATTTTCATTTAATTTAACCATGACATTTTAAGGAATCTGTTTCTCACTTTCAAGCAAACAATGACAGCAACCTCAGCACTAAGTCCATGTTAATTATGTAACAGTTTCATAGTTTCTGCATCCACTATTAATGTTTTGTAAGTGCTGTTGTTCCATTATTTTCCCCCTGCATTTAGTGAGAGTTGGGAAAAGAGACCTGTTCTGTTGAGGAGACATCAGCACCAGTACAACAAAGGCTGGTTCAGCACTCAAGAACTGGACAGCATTCTACGTGATGTATGTATGTTCACACCAAGTTCTATTAAGTATCATTTTCAAAGTACTTTACGTATGCCACTTTTATGGCTTTTTAGCTTTAATGCTATAATGAAAGACCTAGCTTATATGGGATAGAGTTTAGCACACCACTGGTAGTTATTTCTGTGCCAGCAGATTGTGTGTACATGTGTGTACGTATTATTGTAACAGAATTACTTGGAGTTCACTAAGAATGTAGATGTCACAACTTATGAAGATGGAGTCAGGAAAACTCACAACCTCGATGGCAGGGCAACAGCTCCTTCAGTGTGGGATTTCTACAAGGTGAGAAGGGCTTTTTACAGTTCTAATCATTTTCATTTGTAGGATTGTTTTGTTTTGTTTCTGTGTTCTTGTATTAGAATGGTTGCTCTGTTAGAATTCTTAATCCACAGACGTATTCCAAGGGTGTTTGGTTGCTCACTTCAACTTTGCAAGAACTGTTTGGCAGCTGTATGGGAGCCAATGTGTGAGTGTGTGAAAAGATTTTGGGCGTATAAGAAGAGAGTCATATGGAGGGAAGGGAGTCATGTGGAGGGAAGTGAGTGTATTCAGAGAGAATGGGCAGCTTGAATTGTGTGAGAGTGTGTGTATGTGTGTGCTGGTGTGTTTGTGAAGAGTTATATGGCGAACTTTTGGAAATTTTTATGCTTTGACCTTATTTTATAACAGCTTTGCATATGTATTGGGGGATCTAAATAAATTAGACCTTCTTCCAGGACCTGTATGCTTATTTTTAAAGCTTTCTTGTTGGCAAGAAATATTTTCACTAAATATTTATGCAGTATGTCTTGTTATTGTGCACTGTAGGTATCTAACTCCTCCAGGGTCTCAAGGCTTTGCACCTCATTATGACGACATAGAAGCTTTTGTGATGCAGCTGGAAGGGAAGAAACTATGGAAAATATACAAAGAAAGGTCAGTAGAGAGATGGAGAGCACCTCAAATATGTTTAATACAATGTGCCGTTTTGCAGGAGTGAAAAGGACAAACTTCCGAGAGTTTCTAGCCGTAAGTATTATCTCTGAGACATAAATTGGTATTATTTTTGGTGTTTTCTTGCCTTAGCCTGTTTCTGTTTGCTTTTCACCACTTTCCTGTACTACGTATAGTTATTATGCAAAAGCAAACGAAACATGACCTGTTCGTATGTAATCATAGTGTTTTTTAGCCAAGTGGCAGTTCTCAGAGTCCTACAGTGCAGTAGTAACTTCCAATAATATGGAAGTATTGGTCAAAATTGGTGGATTTATATTACCCTATAATTACTGTGTAATACTCTGCTCACAGTTTTCCTTTCTCCCATGCCCATTTATCTATCTGTCATGTATTTTCTCAGCTAATTTTACTGAGAAAGATCTGGGTGAGCTGGCACTAGAAGCTGTTCTTGAGCCGGGAGACTTGCTGTATTTCCCTAGAGGAACTATACACCAGGTAAGAATTATGACAACTGTTCATTTTTTTTTTTTTTTTTTTACATTGTTAAGATAAATTCAAACAAACAACATGTGGTTGTTTTGGTTTCAGGCATCCACTCTGGGCGAGCAACATTCACTTCATATTACACTGTCAACTTTTCAAAAGAATTCTTGGGCAGACTTAATGGAAAAGGTGTGTATTGTGTTGGTGTGCGAGTGTGTATATTACATATGCATGTTGATGCACCTTTACATGTATATAACCTATGTTTGTATGTGCATGTGTGTGAGATTAATGCATTGGTATGTGTGTGGGCATATTTGTTATAATTCCTAGCTGATTCCTGCTGCTCTTGAAGTTGCGATAAAAGAGGATGAGGAGTTTCGCTATGGGTTGCCGGTGGATTGCCTCCAATACATGGGGGTGATGTTTTCAGACTCGGTAAGGTGTAGTCTTTATAGGAAGGAGGCAAATCATTCCATTAATGTGGATTATTGTATTCTGTAGTCTGACAGTCGACGAGCTAAGTTCTTAGAGAAGGTATCAGCTCTGTTTGCCAAGCTCAGTGATCACATCCCTATTGATGCTGCTGTTGATCAGGTCGGTTTAATTGTTCTATGTGCATGGGTAATTTAAAGAATTGTCATAGCTCCAGTAACTAAAGGTAATGGAGGACAACATTCACTCCCTCAACTAGTGTACAGAGTTGGTTTTTAACTAACTTACAGCACTGTTTTACTCCAGTTTGGGTCATGTTGATGTCATATTGAATCTCTCCACGTTTTTGTTTTTGTTTTTGTTTGTTTGTTTCTAATTGTTCTGCTTTTATCTGTTCTGCATGGACTAATATTTCTCACTTTACCATAATTCCCTTAAATGTACTTTTGGTTTTTGTTTGTAGCTTGGTTCTGATTTCATGCATGGGTGTCTGCCTCCATATCCAACATCAGGTGAGCACATCTAAACAAGCTATATTTAGACTTATTGTGATGTGGCTATATGTGTTACACGTTTGCTTACTTTTTAAACTATGATGTGACCTAGTATATCTCTTTGAACTTGTCTCCATATGTGTATTTTTCCTTGAATATTTCCACATCACGTGAGCGTTCAATATTTTCCCATATTGAATGCTCCAAAGTGCCCCTTATGTCGTTCTGGACAGCTGAAGTATTAAAAATTGTCAAAGTTGTCTGAATGTTTACTGTTGTTTTTTTTTTTTTTTTGTTTTTCATATCCAATTTACAATAAACGATTTATTACACTTGTAAAATGGCACTTTACTCTCACACTTGTATTTTCACTCACCTTTGGCTCGTAAAAATATTTCCACATTCTCATTAAATATCTCCCCATATTGTACACTGACTCATGCAATGTGTAATATAATATATATATAGTGGAGGCAATAACCAGCATGATCAACTTGTGATCTCAGTTAAAACTAATTAAAGTATCATCACATCAACTACGAAAACGACCTGTACTCAATTTTAATAAGTTTTCTATAGGGCTAATGCTGATCACTACATCAATAAGTTTAACAATTTGCTTTTTCAAAGCCAATCTCATTCGTTAACCAATTCTCACAAAAAAATGTTTTCTATGGGGTGTTCTGGTTTTGCTGTCCAATAACATATTGGTATTTCTTTTAACTTTATCTGTGCAGCCGAGATGTCACAGACTTCCTGTGTTACTGGTGACAGGTGGGAGCAAGGTCGTCTGGTGAATGGGGTGGAGCTAAAAAGTAGCACAAAGGTCAAACTTATTCGATATGGAGCCGCCAGGTAAAAGGTTGTCGCCAGGAATTGCTAAGGACATAGGCCCAATGAGTCAGGAGGAATCTGACTTCGTTTTTGCAGTGATTGTGTTTAGTATCAGTGACATGGATTACTTGTGGGTAATTTTAAGTTTACCTTTTGTAATTATTTCATTAGACTGGTTGTAGAGAATGAGGGTGAGGGTGTGGCCTTGTTCACAACTGCCACCAACTCAAGACTGAATGGTGCAAAAGAGGATTGTGGCATCTATATTAGCAATAATGTGAGTGTCTTACTATTGGTAATAGTAGTAGTAGTAGTAGTAGTAGTAATTATTTATTTATTATTATTATTATTATTATTATTATCATCATTATCATTATATTATTAGCAAGTACCCAGCCACACAGTGGCACTTGATGTAATAACTTTTTTTAAATTTTGAATGCAGTAGCATGAGGTACATTTTTATCCATTCTTATTGATTCAGTTTCCCTCTCCTGCTCTCTTTCTTCCCGAGTCATTCTTAACCTTTCCTCTATTTAGTTCTTTATTCTTGAGTCATGGATTCCCTTTTTCCTTTGGCTATCTCTCCTCCCTTCTCTGGCTCTCTGTCCTTATAATAATGATTGTGGACTTAGGCTTTGTGAAGCTATTGCCGTCTCTGTCCATTTTTCACTGATTTCACCTGCATTTTTAGCTACAATTAGTCATCGTTTCTAATTGCCTCCATTTCTTTGATTTCCTTCTACAGAACGTGATGATACTTTACCCATTCAGTTTGATTATTATAATTATTATTTATAATAATAATACACTTGTGTGTCAGCGACGACGGCTGACGGTGTGTATTCATGATAATTCAAGAGCTTAAATGGTTTTGTAAAGCATTGTCAGTGTTTGAATGGGTAAAGTATTGTCACATTCAGTAGAGAGTGATTAATTGTAACTAAGAAACAGGTGGAATAGACGAGGGAAGACAGTGTGGGTTTAAAAAAGGAAGGCGAAAGAGAAGGCAAAAGTTTCACAAAACCTTACACAATCGTGATAGAAGGACGGAGAGATTCAGAAGTAGGATAGGTAGACAAAGGAGGAGGAGGGACTCTATGACTCAAGAAGAAACAGCTCAGAAAAGGAATAGTGGGGATAAGAAAAGCTGAGATAGTTCAGGATAAAAGAGAACAGGAAAGGGATACTGATATAACCTTAACCAATGGTAGAAAATGATAGCAATGAATAAAAATAACTTATGCTACTGCATTCTTACTTTGTAATATGTCAAGTGCCACTGTGTGGCGGGGTACTTGCTTATTATTAATATTTATTATTATTATTATTATTATTATTGTTATTCTGGCAACTAAGTTGTATTGCTGTAACTAAAGTATTTGTTGATACCATTTGCAGGAGGCCTCTGGAATAGAGTACCTGATCCAGTCCTACCCGGACTATGTGGCCATCGAGAGCATTCCACTCAAAGGAGTCTCTATAATGGACAAGGTATGATGTTGCCATTTGAATAGCCTGCAGGATATTAAGCTTTGTATAGGCTATAATATAATGACGATGGTGATAATAATGATGATGATTATCATAGGTGAGTGAACTATTGATTATTTGCTGCTGTTGTTGTTTTTAATGAGACTTCAGTTTTAATTTCTAAATTAAAAAGATCAGTTTGCATCTTAACTCTGACCAGCAGAGGGTATAGATGTACTAATATAATTTTAAATCATTTGACCTGAGAGCATTTAGCCTGCTTTTCTCCCTCAACTTGATGATGATGATGATGATGATGATGGGGGGAAAATAACCAGAAAGGCAACACTGTGTATAGTAAACACAAACTAATCATAATATGAAGTAGAGCGTAATTCAGAATTCACCTTAAAATCTAGATGTAATGAGAAAGAGCTCTGTGTGTGTGTTTGAGAAATTATTAAAACTCTGCATCAGTGTATTCTGTGTAGGTTATTATATGACTGGAATTCATAAGCATTCATTGACAAGGTCATTATAGTTTTATTATTGTTGTTGTTGTTTTCCCCTTGCAGATTGATTTCAGTTACACTTTATTTCTTCAAGGGGCTCTGATGGTAGAAACTGGATCCTAGGGCATTGGTGAACAATAAATATATGGTTGCTGAAATCATTCAAATCACTTTTTATTTCTGTAATGATTCAAGAATTATTGTATATAAGTCATAATTTTGTGCCATATTTTTTGTGCCGTAGTGGCTAATGACTTCGTGAAAATGCGTGATATTATTGACGCTCCGTAGCAAAGCGGCGACTTACTAAGTGTACTTTGACCTCGGTAATTCCAGTCACATTTTGTATTGTTGATCGTTAGAATTTGAAGTAAAATATTGTAGGATGCCACCCAAAAGAAGAAAGTTTGATTCGACTTTTCCTGCAGTGAGTAGTTCTATAAAGAAAGGTTTAGATTTAATTGGTTTACACATAGCTTCTGTCTAGTGTAAAATACTAGCCATCAATTGATATTATTCTTCTTTTAACTAACTTGGGCAGGCCAGGATCAAGAAAATCATGCAGCTGGATGACGACGTCGGAAGAGTGGCCTCTTCAGTACCTGTAGTTATTTGTATCTTTGTGAGGAGGATTTGAGTCAATGAATGTCATTAATTTAAAAGTGTGTGACTGATGTAGAGGGTAATGGGTAAATACTGGCTTTTTTTTTTTGGCAGAAAAGAGTTAGATGTACTCTATCAGTGAGTAAAGCCACACCTTTATTCCCTTCACCTTCCTATAATTTTACTCTCCAGATTTGCTCACAAATTAAATTGAATGAGACTCAAGATTTTATTGTTGTAAAAGGATTGTAGTGCATGTCATTAGTAATAGGTAAATAATAAGAAAGAAGAGGGATAAAAAAAATATGCTTTCAAATAAACAGATTTATGTCGACTATTATTTCATGATGTGCAATAGTAATATTTTTCATATAGTACTATCATAATATGCTAGAAACTACCAAATGACAGCGAGATTAATTAGTAGAAGTGTGTAGTCTGGGTACATTAATTGGCAAAAGTTGTTGTTGTTTTTTTTTTGTGTGTGTGTGTGTGTGTCTATTGTGTGTCTTTGGAATAGGAGAAAGTGTTTTGTAAAGAGTCCTAAGACGTTGCACTTATGCCACCAATGTCAGTAAATGCTAGATGTAGTGTATGATGAGATACTTTTAACTGTTTAGTGTTCAGTTATAGTTGAACCTATGCTTTAAAATGGTCAAGTATCACCACTGAATTGAGTAATGACATTCCAGTCACATAAGACTAATTTAGTGTGGCTAACTTGCTAGCCACACTGTAAGTGGGAGTGCACCCTAGCAATTTTTATTCACAGAATGCAAAGGAAATGTTTTAGGCTTTCCCACAATATTGGAGTTAACATATTTTGGAAGGTTTGTATTAAGACTGCTATATCTCTTTGCTGGAGTCTTTGTGAAACCTAACAGAATCATTTATCAAGCAGTATTACCTGAAACTAACCTCATTCTAATGTCATGCTGTTCCACACACACACACACACACACACAATTTGAGCAAATTTGTACCTTTTCCCAGAGCCTGTCACAGTTAGTTATTTAATTTAAACAATTATTGCTTGTTGGAGTCCTTAACAGTATTGATTGCAGCTCGTGCAGTGGAGATCTTTCTTCAAACTCTACTCTCAAGAGCTAACCAGTATGCCACCTCGAGAAATGCGAAAACCCTGACAGTTGGACACCTGTAAGACATCATCAAATAAAATCTCTCACCAGAAACCTTTCCAGTCCATTCAACCTTCTTTCCACCCTACCCTATTGCATTCCATCCCATTATTATTTCTGTTCACTTTGTTTATCTCTGCTCTACATCTGTATACCTCTCCTTCCATATCCAATTCATGATTCATTCTTTTTCCAGTGCCATTCTCTTAGCTTTTTTTTTCTTTTTTTTTTTCTTTTCGTATTGTGGTTTATTTGGTTAGACCTTTTCAAGGCTCTTCCATATACTCAACATGTCATAAATAATCCATTTTGCTAAGAATGTGGGATTACCTTACCAAATGAAGTTAGCCTTGATAATAAATTCTTTCAATTTCAATTCCAAATGATTAGTTACTACCACTTTCCTTCTTTATTTTTATTATTATTATTTTTTAATATTCATTTGAATGCAGAAAGCATTGCATAGTCAATGAAAAGCAGTGGGACTTTCTGAAGGACCTCACGGCTAAGATTCCAGACATTTCTACGGAAGGAGATGCTAAGGAGGATAATTCTCCTACCCCAAAGAAAGGCAGGCAAGTCAATCCAAGGACTTGAGAAGTGTTATTGTCTGCATGAGTATACTACTCTCTCTACATTGACTCAGCCCTTGTATAAATTACTGTCATTATCTTTAAAAAGACGTGACAGAGACATGATGTGCTTGCCAACTAATACTCCTTGGGACCACTTATTTTAAGTTCTACACCTTATAATGAAGTAGTAGTAGTAGATACATTTAGCTTTTAATTCTATTGGATTGGCAAAATGTGGTGGGGTGGTTCAAAGCTCATTCCAGCTGCATTGACCCTTTACCATGCTTACTATAAGAAGTTGATCTGATAGCAGCAATTAACTACATCTCTATCTAGTCTCGCTACTGTGTACCTATATATATTATATATACATTAATGTCTAAGGAAACTGCTCTCTCTCTCTCTATAAGTTAGATTAGGATATTGTGAATCTGCTATGTTTAGAAATCTGAAGGCCAAAGATTTGCTGATTCACGATCCGAATCTAACTGTTTTAGAATGTAGCAATGACTAAAACCTATAAAAACAAACAAAAAAGTTCATGACTGGTAAAGCTTTGAGTGCAGCAACAAACATCCAACTTAATAGATTTCTAAATGCCACAGAGCATGAATCTACTTGAACGAATTCACGTAACGGAACCAATCAGACTGCTCGTCGCATGTGGCTAGCTACATTCTATACTACATATACACAGTATTTATGTATAATGTACGTGTGTGTGTGAAAAAGATCAGTCTTTTTGGTCTAATAGTCAGCCTCAAGTACAATTAAGACAGTCAACTATAATATTTAGTTAAATGTAATGACTATTTTGTATGATATTACTGGACATCTTTGAGGACACCTGTAATTATTCTGTTATGTCAAAGTTAATTAGTAGTAATGAGGGGGATACGCAATTAAGTTGTTTTTTTTTGACATGCTTAGAAAGAGGAGGCTTAGTCCATCAACCAAAGGTGTTCCACCTGGTAAGCGCAAGTCTAAAGTCAAGGCCCCTACAACTATGTCAGTTCCAGAATTGGAAGAGGAGGAGGAAGAATCAGACGACAGCGATGAAGACTCTCGCTCTGACAGTGGCTCGCGAGTATCAGCCATTTCCCACTCTAGCACCGGCCATGTTCAACCTGTTTCTTCCTTGACCTCCAGGTGAGCATACTAATGCTGACAGAATTTATTTTTTGTAATGCATACATTTCTGCTAGTATTGAACCAGTTTGGTCCGTTATCTCTGTGATGCTCTAGCTATCACTTGGCTGATTCTAGCTATCTTTAACAATCTAACACATACCATTACAAAACATCGGGGTGGAGGAAAAAGTCACTCATGCATTACCCCAGAGCTATTCCAGATGGTTTGTTGTAGTGACCAAGTATGATAGCATCCACTGAGTTTTTATTCATTCATGCACGTGTTCATTTTTTGTTTATTTTTTATATATGAAGGTTTTTAGTTACCAAGCATGGCTAAATCTACAAATTTAGATAACATGAGGACTAAGCAATGCATGAGATCCAAATACACAATAGGGTTCTGTTTCACTTTTATAAAATATAAGACTGACTGGGGTCAATTTGGTTATATTTACTCGCCTTATTGCATACATTTTTGCTATAATTTATTTACAAATGTATTTAGTGAGTAAACAAAGTGACTTGATATTATATTAACTTACAGTACTTCCGCAAGTCACCACAAGACACCCATTGAAGCACTCAGCCAGCAACATCTTCCCAAAGACTGCAGTGGTCTCTCCATAACTGATTTGATAGCGGCAGGCTCCTCTGGCCTGGCTCGCAATGAGGACAATAGTGATGATGATTATGACTGATGTTTCTCTCCATTCTTTGTAATCAGCTCTCTATCTATTCCCTTTGTAGAAAATGCCTTTAAAGTGTGTGTGTGTGTATGTGTGTGTGTGTGTGTGTGTGTACTGTACTGTATGTATGCATGCATGCAGGCGCTTGTTGTCAATATTGTGAGTATCAGCAAGTATATAGAACTGTACTAATATGCAGGGAGCAAGCATTTTCACTGCCATGAGCATGTCAAATCCAAGTAGATATTACTCTGCTTTTTGTATATCAAGGCAGGATGGCACACACACATTACATAAGTATTTTCGTGTATATATGTGTGAAATTGTTGTAATAACTGTCTTTATGATCATTCCAAAAGTACAGTGGAACCTCTGATAGTGAACTCTCTCTCGAGTACTCACTTGTCCACTGTCATAATTATAATGAATTAACTACAATTTATGATATCGCTGGTGCAAGTTAGTGTTAGAAATGTTGATCTGATTTGTTGGTTGGGATGCCTGTGCTTGCCTCAATTATATATTTTTCAGCTATCAGCTATATACGGCCAGACTGATTGCAATTAATGAACGTCGTTCAAATCTCCCACGCTCGTTGTACCTCACGTGACCGGACAGAAATTTGTGAAGTTACCTAAACTAAAGACGGTTAGGTAGCTCTGTGCTAAAGAGCCGAATGTATTGTAAGTCGTGAAAACGTCAGGCTCCAAACTGTTGGCTGTGTTAAGTAGTCGTCCCGTGCGGCAGCCACGGTCGTGGCAGCGCTAAGTGTGCTCCATTCCTCTCGCGTTTGGTTCATTAAAACTGAAAACTGAAAGGTAAGCAGCCGCTAACGGATGTGCTTGTTAACTGAAACGGATTATAGATATACATACTCACAAGTACACACTTGGGACGTTTGTCGTACAGTGTCAACTGCTTTTATGGCTGGTTCTCTTTTAGCCATGGTGTGGTATCTTTCACTTGTAGTTTAATATCTACAATAGTACTGGTGTTAATCGCCAGCTAACTATGGCCACCAACAGTGGAGCTTATGAGTTCCTCAGTGATGAAAATGGGGACCACTGGAGGGGACTACTTCAACCTGCATTGCGGAAGGTTGGTCACTGAGCTATAGCTGTGTGTAGTAGTATATGGTAATACTTTTAAGTTGTGTGTCTGCATAAGTTGCATTTAGGGAAATGTAGAACTACAATTCTTAATTGAAATGTACAATCTGGATATGCAGTCAGTAATTAGCTTTTTATTATTTTTCATGTGTTTATTTTTGTCAATTGGTTCTATTGACAAACTGCTGGTGGAGATAGTAACAGCAGTAACAGCAGTTGTACCGGGTCACATTAATTAGTGCAGATTGAAGAATGCTAATGCTTATGGTGGTAACCTGTGAAATCAAGTGGAGTGGAAGGGGGTATATTATTTCATCTAGTTTTTGTTGCTGTTCCGTTTTTCAACAAAGTGGGATGGTATAGTGGGTGGGGTGGGTTCACGATTTAAATTTTAAGAATATTTCAATTTTAAGAATATTTCGTAGTTTTACCAAGGTTAAAAAACTAACAATCTATTTACTCTAGATTTGTAATTGTAGTGATTAACTTTGAACCTATTACTTGTATATCCGTCTCTCTCTTGGAAGGTTGATAGATTGCTTAGTAATACACATGCTAAGAATTCATGCAGGGAAACTTTTTCATAAGGAGGAAGTTGACTCGTTAAAGTGCATGATACATTAAGTGAATAGTCAAGATACAGCATATAGTGTCCACCAAACACCCTCCACACTCTGTTTATCTCCATCCCACTGCTGTCAGTGTTTGTGTGTTTACCACAGTAAATAGCAGTAATAGTTTCTTTTCTTTCTTCATGCCTACTCACAATGGCCTTGATTACCCAGGAGTTAGGCGCGTAATTGAGTTAACTGAACATGCAAGCTCTCGAGGTTATAGTGCTTACTCATCTGCTTGGGGCAATGGAACAAGGCAGTGAGTTGTACCGGTGGGTTTGGAATGGTCATCGGTTTGAGAATGGTCATCGATGTTTCCATCGAGACATTTCCTTTCTTTTTCTGTAATTGAAAACCTCTTAGCTTGTCTGAGAAGTTTCAATATGGAAACAATGATTGTTTGGTAAATTCTTGCAGGCTATTACAGAGTTGACTCTTTTTATACTGACTAAACAGTAATGCAAAATGGGGAAGAATGAAGTTGTCTTTTAGATTACTGGTGCATGTGTGTAATGGAGTGTATGCATGCACAATCTATGCCATTTCCTGGTGCTGAATTCATAGCACATGAATATGCTGGGCACATGAATATATTATGATGTGGAAAAAAACTTTGTGTAAGGGTGAGAGATTATCCGCTGGATGATAAATTAACAAATTTGTGAAGTGGTTTTGATTGAGAGTGAGAAAAACTTGTTTATGTTTTAATTTGACACAATAATTTACTGTTAAACTGTATGGCTTGAGCTCAATAAAATTCCAATAAATTTATTTTCGTGGTGTCCTTGAGTGTGTGTGTGTGTGTGTGTAAAATTCCTTAATATAGTCTTTAGTGAACTTTCTAGACGTGTAAGCCTCTAATGCAAGACTTATTACATACATGTGTGTCCTCCCCAAGAGGAGATTGCCAAAGTCATCCCATATCCACAAATGCCTCACAGCTTCAATTAACAAAAAAAATTTCACTATGGTATGTATGGCAACTAGCTCTTCATTGTCATTGTAATCACATCATCATAATCATCATCATTTATATATTTAGTTTTGTTTATAAAGAAGCTGAAAGTTTATCAGTATGATTCTCCCCTTTGCTAATTACACAAACAAACACAAACTAGTACACACGTGTGCACACACACAGTGACAACAGCGAGAGCGTCTTGATTGATATCTCAAATCATTCTTGTCTTCAAACTGTATGTGTGCGCGCGTGTGCATGTGTTTGTGTGTATATACAGCTGTGTCAGGTTGCAATAAGTGTGGTGGTGTATACTACATAGTGTTGGGTATGAAGTAACATCTTCTCAGATTGTCTCACAACATGGCCTCTATGTTGATCTACTGGCTGTGTTCCTTTCTGTGGAAATGTACAAGAGTATGTATTTGGCGTGTGTGTGCGTGCTTGTGCGTGTTTATGCATATGTGGGTGTGTATGTGTGTAGCATAGTATTTTGTGCATGTTGTGATGTAAACATGTGTGCTGATAGAATGGAGCGATGTTATGGAGGGTCACCTGATGAAATGGACGTGTAATAGTTTAATTTAGTGTGTTAGAGCCGGTATTTGGCTTTGTAAAAAAATCAAAAGGAACAACAAAATGAATATATATCGGAGGAAGCTTAGCTTCTACTGAGCTCCGGAGTGGAAGAGTAAAACAGAATGAAAAAAAAAAGGAGAGAAATACAGCTAAAGCAAATAGTAAAGCTCACTTGTCTCAGTTCCCGCACTTAGCTCTATCGGAACACAAGAGAACAACAGCTGTAGTAGCTTGTCGTGAGTTCGTCTCTTAACTCCTAGCAAAAAGAAAAAGCATAGGAACACCACTGCCAACAGGTGTGGTGGGATCAGGTCACTGTTAGCCTAAGAGACGCAGTTGCGCTGCCACCAGAGTTTCAGGCTAGCATCCAGCAAACTAAGTCACACAGCAAAGCTAGGCTCTTGAAGCTCCAACCCAGGGTTTGGCTAGCAAGGCCCTAACCCAGTTTCTCGATGTAGTCAGAGTTTTAAGGAGATCTTTCAAGTTATGCTAAAACTGAGAACTGAGGGAAAAAAGGAAGTGAATGAATGATATATGTATAGGTGAATGGTGTGTATTTAGTCTATACATAGCATGAAAAGATGTAATGTGAGTAAGTTGTTTAGTCTGTACATAGCATGAGAAGATGTAATGTGAATAAGTTAATTTTGTATACAGCAATAGGTAAAAGATGTAGCTAATGGTACAGAAAGTAAATGACTATTTAATTAGTTAATGTTGTTAATGTGGGGTGGTGTCACACCACATTGTACTCCCCCCCCCCCCCCCCCCCCCTTGGTTACATATTAAGGTTATACCTAGCTGTAATCAGTAGAGAGATTAATCCAGAATGATGTTTTGAGTGGTTTGCTATTGCATCGAAAAATTTTCCAGAGATTTTAAGGCCTCATGAAGTTTATTAACGTTTTGTTGTTTTTAGTATTCTTTTGAGGCTCAAGTTCAACACTTTTTGTGTCCAGTACCCTTGTACGCTTTGACCTTTAATTCACTTCCATTAAACACATTAGCTGTAGACCATGACAACCAGAAGAACCAGACTGGACAAAATTGTGTCTGTATAAAAAAAATTAAAAAAATTTCTGCTGTATTACAGCCACTATTGTGTTTTTAAATGTGTAAATGAAGTTTCCGAGTTTATACCATAGCATTAATACAGATGACCTTGCAGAACAGTCACACAGAATACAGTTGTTGTTTTTTCCTTCACTTTGTATATTTCTAAGGTAAAAAAAGCCCCACCCATACCTGGTACCATTCGTACGCACAATTTATACATTGCATATAATTGTATATCTGGTTTCTTCTTTAACCAATTAGCTTTCTCTCCTAAAACAGTGGGACTTTAACACTTTTGACAGATTTAACTCACTGCAGCAATTATTATTATAATAAGATTGTATTTTAGAAAAGGGTTTGAAATTTGAGGCAAATCACAAAAGACGAGTGTTTGCTATAGCATTGAAGATCCTCTTCCAGATATTAATTAAAAAATGGCTGTTTTTAGTGGCTAATACAGCTAGATGTAAAGATCTAGTTGAATTTTTGTCATGTTGTTTTTGTTGCCTTTTTTTTTTTTTTTTTTTTTGCAGTTGTGAGAATTGGATATTTGTGCATGTCATGAGCTGTTTTCATGATGGATTTTTTTAATCTAAAGGTGTTACATTGTTCGTGGAATTGTAACTAAGCTGGCTTGCTCCCCATTTGGAAACAAAAATACAAATCACTAGTATAATGTACACCTACTTTTTCATGGGGCTATGAATATCTGTTAGTGTATATAATCAATGTCATCATCATCGTCATTATTATTTAATTGCATGGATTTTTTTAAATTTTTTAACTGATCCATAGTTACTTGTGGAGGCCTTACAATGGCAGTTAATGATGGATGTTTGTCCCCCTCAGCCAGCTGCCAGTTGGCGGCAATCAGCTAAAGATGCATCCCCAGCCGGTCCTTTGACTGGCCTGAAGTAGACCACCTAAATTTGGTGCAAGGTGCTAATGGCAGCCAAGAATGCAAAGTGGCTGATTATCCTTTCAAAACTCTGATAAGCTTGAGTGATCAGCTCAGGTGAAGTGCCCAGAGTGTTATTACAAGACCATTGTCTCCTTGGAGACCACCTGTAGCTCCAAGCTTGAGGTAGAATTTCTAGGGGAATTTTGAGATTTTTTTTTTGTGATAACCATGCTCTTGCTAGATTGCTTGTGGGGGAAGAGAATGTGGATAACCAAATTTGGAGTTGGCTGCTTTGATTTTGTGTGTGAGTGTGTGTACAGGGAGTGTGTATGTATGGGTGTGTGTATGTGTGTGAGTGATTAGTTATGTAAGTGTGTGTGTGTGAGTGTATATGCGTATGAGTGGTGGCTGTGTGGAATAGTGGTTGTGTCCTTGGCCTAGGGCCTGAGTTTAAGCCCAACTCTGGGCAATTTTCCATCTGATTTTCCATCTGCCTCCCATCAGTCCACCCAGCTGTGATTGGGTACCTGGCATTTGCTGGGGTGCAAATTCAAGGCCTTTTCTCATGAACAGCAATGGTCCAGGTGGGACTTAGGGTGCCCACACCACTTGCTGTGAGGAAAGGCCTGTTCTCCTGCGAGTTCCTAGCCCAGCTCCAGAAGCTTTGCTTGCACAGCTCACAGTGCCTGCTTAGTGCACAGGCATCCTGGCTCTGTCAGGTGTGCATAACTGCTAGCTGCAAGAGAATTTGCATTTGCAGTGTGTGTGTGTGTGTGTGTGTGTGTGTGAGTGAGTGTTTGCATTTGCACAAGTGTGTGTGTGTGTGTGAGTGTATGTATATTCTAGATTGCTGGATGTTCTCTGGCCCTAGTTATATATTGTTTGAAAACAGAGTCAAATATAGTTACAAGGAAGGATCACCCCTCTGGGTACAGTTGGTCAAATACTTGACAAGTGCTGAGTGCTTTCGAATGTAGCTATTGAGTCCATTTGTGGTTCCCAAGGCACAAGTGGAGGAGAGTTGAAGTTTATTTTCTTATAAAGTTCAGTACACTTTTGTGACCTGTTTTAACTGGTTAATCTCACAAATAAATGTTAAGCAATTGTTTTGTTTTCTACCTGTATCTTCACAACAGGAATAGCAATTTCATGAATTGGTTTAGCTTTACATGCTTAGAAAGTGCATCAGAATTGCTGTTGTTTGGAGGTACACCAGGATTGCTGTTGTTTGGAGGTACACCAGGATTGCTGTTGTTAGGAGGTGCACTAGAATTGGGGTTGTCTGGAGGCAGCTGAAGTGAGGTTCACAACTGCATACATTGTTAGTGTTGTAACTATTCCTCTTCCTGTATTTTATGTGAATGTTCTTAAGTATGTATGTGTGTGTATGAGAGAGTGAGGATTCCTCCTGTGTTGGGGCTTCAGCTACAACGAGAAAGGTTTCAATGTTGTTGCTGTTGATAGTGGAGCAGTAGTGGCAGCCCATGGTTGTCTCCAACTCAGTGCAGTTACCGGTGGTAAGACTTATTTGCCCAATTTCGTTCTTCACTTTTTTTTTTTTTTTTTTTTCTTTTGTTATAGTGTTTGGTGTTACCTATGTTTATATTAAGAGAAATTAAACTACTCAAGCACTGACTTTTATGCTTTACCACCAATTACTCCTCAGTGTTCATGCACATGTAAGGGATGTAATGCATACTCATTTTGTCAGTTAACTAGTAGTAGTAGTAGTAAGTAAGTAAAAGCACTGGTAAATGTGCTATTGATCTAATAACACAGGTTACCCGTGCTATCACTCGCTAATAGCAGCTTTTTAAAAAAATAATAATTTGCAGTGTAGCTACACTGTATCATTCACTCACTATCTCTGTATTTCAGGATTAGCTTCCTCTGGAACTTCGTTTTTAACCTATGCTCCACCTAATCTGTAGAAAAAAATTCAGTCGAATACGGGTAGAATTTCTGAGCTAAAGAATGGCATGGTCTCCAACTAGAAACAACTCGGAACTGCACATTTCCAAGGCTAGAGTTGCACACATGCACACTTGCCTATACTTTTCACTTAGCTAGCGAGGTATTTCACTTAGTTTCCATGCTATTTCACTTTCCCTGTGCAATTTCAATTAACAGCGATTTTTTCCCCATACATTTTTAATGGGCTATTTACGCGCCATACTATTATTATTATAGTTTCACAATTTCTTTCTCAGACTTTCTTTACTCATTAGATGATGTATTCTCTCTCTTTCACAAACGTTAAACAAACGGTCCTGGGTTCGATTCCCGGTGGAGACCAAACATTTTAAAAAATATTCAGTATTGTTTTTTTTTTTAAAAAGCCTGAGAGTACATCTAATTATTATTATTATTATTATTATTATTAATTTAAATTAGTACGATATGTACTGGTCCACAACTCTCAAACGTTTTGATTCTAACGAGCATTTTCAGTGATCGAATAAGTTATATATATGAATTATTATTATTATTGTTACAAATTGTGTGTTGTGGTTTAGATTCAGAAACAGGTACACCCACGCTTTGACATCGAAGATGAAACCTTGGCTTACCTAGAAGGTCTCATCTACTCTCTCCTGGCCCAGATGTGCGCAGCTCAGCCTCATGTCATGGCAGATGTTGAGAGCTACGTACAAAAGAATTTCACTGCTCCCATTGACACCTGGGCACTTAGCGATGCCCAATTGCTCATGGACCGTGCTCAGAAGAGACGTGGAGTGTTCATATTTCCGGTGGATCGACTCTTTGTTCTCTTACAGAAGGTGAGCATTGGTCTTTAGTGCTTGAGTAGGTTTTCATTGGGACGCATTACTTGTGCAGTGGAACTCAGACTTTTAGAAAACATTTTTTTTTTTTGTTGCTGAACACTAATGAGGAGTGTTGACAGAATGGTACAGTGGAACCTCATATATATATATATATATATATATATATATATGTGTGTATATAAGAATAGTTTAGGATGACCCATATAAGAACATGAATTGGTTAAGTTACCTACCATACTATAGCTTTAGTTCCAGGAATCCGTAAACCTCACAACAGGAATGATCATGATAACCCCAAGGAAATCAAGCTACACAACTTGCAGTCCTGGAAAAATTATTTGCATATGAGATTGTTTGGGTATGTCACCAGAAGTACGAAGTTATTACGTGCTAGGTTGTTGCTGATACACGAAAATCTCATTCCTAATCTAAACTGGTGATGTGCTTCAGCACAAATGGCAAGTGAGCTGGTCTGACTGAAATTTAAATTTGAATGCTTCCTGCTTATAATTTTTGTTAGTTAAATATTTTTGTTTAGTTTATTGCTATTCTTTAGCAACACACAACACTTTTATACATACTTGTTCACTGGATATACCAGCACAAGATCTGCGTTGTACTCTCTTCGTGACTTGACTATTGGACAAAGGATTTTCAAAGCAATCAAATTTCCAAGGATGATACGGGTAAGGATCGATAAACTAACAGTTTTTGGATTTTCAAATAAGAACTAATCTGTTACATAAGGCGTATAGCTATGACGAACAATGCATTGACGAAGTTAACTTACCACTGCCGCTTAAAAATATAAATGAACTCGGCTAACTTAGGAAGACCTAATTCCGAACGTCTCTCCCATTCTGTCTCCGTAGCTCTTTGCTGTATTTTTTCTTTTCCTAGCATTATTTCAAAGTCTTTTCTCCTGAATTTATTGCGCCCGCGCTAATGTTTACATTTTTAAGTAGCCTCCGATGGTGGACACACATTGACCTCTCCGAACTTTGCCATATAATATATATATATATATAATATATATATACCAAAATCCCAATTGAGGCTATTTAGTGAGAGTCTCGCTTCACTCACCCAACTACTACATCATCATGCCTTTTTAGAACAAATGAGAAGTATTCAATGCACAAAAAATTGACATTTAGTTTGGGAGGGAAGTGAAGAGGGAGGGAAAGGTGGAATTTCAGTAATGTCTGGAAATATGTGTAGTACATTATTTGAAAAGTGTTTAGGTGCTTTATATTCCCACAGACATTAGTACCTCCTACCCTTCTGGTTATTCCAATCAGGTATAGCCCAATATGTGCCACATTGTGGTCTCTAAGGGGGAAACTGGGACAAGGTGTGAGCAGATGGGGGGGAAGCTGTGTGTGTGTATAAACGGATCCTTATGAGGTTAGAAAGAATGTGCAGTTGGTGTTTCCAAGGTAGAGGGATTTTGTTTTTTTTTTCCATGCTAGTGTGTGCTAACTGGCTTATCTAGGTCCTTATGAAATAGCTGCTGGGCTTAGGTCAGACATCTAGGCGTGGTTCTTAATGGTGACATTGTAATTGTACCTGAATTCGGTTCCCTTTATTATCACCATCAACATTTTCACTTTCAGATAAGACACCATAGATTAATGATTTGAAAACTGTTTTGTAGTAATGTCAACAAACGCAAGAGCATTCTTGGAAAGGAATGTCCCCAAGTGTGGGTTGTGTAGTGTCTGTGCAATGATTATAATTATTCTCTCTTTTAAACCAAAATTAGCTGTCACTTGTTTCTTTTCAATTCTGTATTGTTTAAAAAGCCTATGCAAGAGAGATAATAATGTGAGCCTCGGAAAAGGGACCTTATGGTGCAAAAATTAAAATTGAGACAAGACTGGCTGTGAGGTGCTACAGAAGCTAAAAAGAACTCCACGCAAATCTTTGTTAGTCGCCGTGGCAATTCAGTTTATGTTTTCCAGATTTCTGGTTCAATTCCTTGGCTGAATACAGCCCAGTTCAACTGCCAGTTTCTCTGCGCGTCGAAGGTTTTACCCTCCAGTATTTTAGCATTTTAGTGGAGGTGAATTGTAGCTGACTAATGGCATAAAAAACTCAATTTTTTTGGTTTGCTCACATATATTGAATGAATATATAAAGGCTGATAGAGATAGGGATGGTAGTAAATTAATGAATTATTTTGCTAGGATTGTGCAATGTACAAACGTACAAGTATTTACAACGTCATTTAAGTGGAAGCTTGAATGCCGTCTACTTTACTAATGTCTAAGAAGAATTTCGATTGGTAAATGACTAAAAAAAAAGCTATATATTTTGTTATATTGGTTTTATTTTGTTTGTTTATTTTTAATTGTATTTGTTTTTTATTTATTTATACAGGAGGTGTTTGGGTACAAGATAGAATTGAATCTTGTGCAGTACATCATGGCTATTCTCGACTATGTCTCTGCTGACATCCTCAAGGTAAGGCTGTTGGTGATGGCTACGGTATGGTTGTCCTGTTCTGATGTATAAGTAGGAAGATAAGTTGCAGCAGATGCCTTACCTTGGGGAAGGGGGGTTACTGGGAAGGCCAGAATCAAACTGGACATTCAAAAATAGCATTCAAAAGATATTTCAAAGACTTTTTATTTATTTATTTTTTAGTCTATGCGTAGATTCTGACTTTCAAATGTCATTGATATTAAGAAGAGGTGTGGAAAATAGGGCTAAGAAGGATAGCAGGCTTTTAAAGAAGGAGGGGAATTTTGATTGTTTCTTTGGGCGAGGAAGGTCCCCCACCCCTTGATCATTGTGAACATGTTGGGTAGTACTTTTTTATTAGGGTCGACCATGTCTTACTCATAGACAAATAAATTTCAGCTTTCAGGCAATATTTTAATGAAAATTTACATTTTCATAGCTCTACAACAATAAGCTACGAAATGAAATAAATAAACATTGTCTCAGTACTGTTATTTTTCTTTTTCTCGTTAAGCATGTCTAAAGGCTAAAGGCTATCTGGCAGAAGATCAGGCTAAATTGTCATGACCATTCTGTGCAGCGTTTTGGCGAGGTCTGTAACCCGTTAGTTTCTTCGTTGAAATTGATTGCAGGAAAATTATGGGCAGAAATCTTCCTAACGTCATTTCTAGTGTTTGTATGATGAACATTTTTGGTTAGCTAATGATTTTACAGTTGCTTGAAAAGACTGCAATTATGTTTAAAGCTCACCTTGTCTCACTAGTCTGGACAACTAACCCACTTGTGCTTTGGATTTAAAATTAATATTATTAGAAAAAATTTACCTACCTTACACAATTGGAGGCGCTGACGGAATTAAAGTTTTGCCATGTCATGATTATAATGCTACAATAATAATAATAATAATAATAATGGCACATTTTCTCGTTCTAAACAGCCAATGTCGTGTTAATTAAAACTTAACCCGACGTTTCGACTTCTTGCTGAAGTCCTCTTCAGGGGTTGACCGTGGCAAGAAGTCGAAATATCGGGTTATGTTTTAATTAACATAATATATTGGCTGTTAGAACAAGAAATTTTGCTATTATTATTATAATTAATTCAGCAGAGAATGACTGAATCATTGCAATAATATTAATATTGCTTTGTTCATTGTGTTGCCTCTGAGGGTGTCTCACTTCTAATTTAAGTATCCACATTACAGTTTTCCTGAGTAAATCCTGCCATCTCTAAAGACTACATCATAATTAGATTTTAAAGTTTAAAAAAATTAAACAAGTCAATTTTTTTAACATAATGAGCTAACTTTAAAAATAATTTCTCTTCTGTCTGAGCATGTGGAGTTCTAAAAACAAAGAGTAATAGAATCCAAGGTTTACTATTGGGGAAATAATGTTATAATTGAGTAATAATAGTTATGCCTGACGAAAACCTTTGTTCCCTGCAGCAATTCCATATACCAAAGTAAGAGTTAGTGCTCATAAAGTAACACCATCTTGATAGGATATTTTTTCAATGTTAAGACTCAAGTGTCCTTGCCAGCTCATTGAAATCCCCCCCCCCCCTCCCCCCTCCCTGGAAACTGTATGTAGTAAACTGTATGTAGTAGTGTTCTTTCTGATTCACTTGTACATTGATTCTGTAATATTGAGTAATGTTGTTTAATTTTGTCATCCATCAATGATGAAGGATTATCTCTGCACTACAGATGACACTCTTTCATCTGAATCAGAAAATTGTTGTTTTACTACTACTACAAGGTTCAGTTCGTGGCCTTATTCCTGTTTGTGAGCATACAATGAGTAGGAAGGTAGAATACAGCTTTCTGGCAAGTTTTCATGATACAATTAGTGATATCTATCTTTATTATTGAAATTTTAAGCCAAGACAATCAATACAGGCATATTGCTTATGTTCAAGAGTATACTGGACTGGATATAGGTATTTCGTATAATTTCATTATTACTACTTCTATATATAAATAAGTTCTAAAATGCCTAACTTAACTTAGTGTTACGGTATAATTTGGTAGGTATAAGTCCACAACAGATGTTACGACTCTAACGAGTCTTCCCCAGTGACCTGTGTTAAGTTCAAAATTGAACTTAACATCGATCACTAAAGAAGATTGTTTTAATTTTATTTATAAGGATATAGGTGTGTATGTTCCGGGATTCTTTAGATTGCCAAATTAACAAATCTATTAAATGGAGCATGAGCGAATCAACCTTTATCTCTTAGGTAGACTATTGAATTGTTATTGCTGTAAAGCAAATGGTGGATATATGTAATTAGTAATGATGAGGGATGATTAGGCTGGAGGTTATTTTTAGCACACATTAGGTAACAGTTGGCTCCTTTCAACTTCATCTTTGTAACTTCATTATTAGCTCCCTTCTTTCCCTCTGTTTTGCTCTTTAGGATGGTGGATAAGTACATTTCAAAGGACCTTTTCTTTTGCACATTAATGCAGGCATTAGAACTGGGTATGCACTTATCACTAGCGTATAAAGTAGTAATTAATTAGGTATCACGTCATCATCACTACCTTGTGAAGATTATTGATTATGTTATTGGACTTTCAATATTTAGCTAATGAGTTTTCCCAATTCTGAGCTTTCCCAAATAAACCTCCCCCTTCCATTTCTCTCTTTTTTAGCCAAGTGTGCCTGTTTTGGGGTGAAAGTGTTCCACTTGCCTGCATATATATTTTAATTATTTGGTTTCTAGACAAGCATTGTCATATATGCAGATGATAATATTGGCTTTAGCTTAAGTAATCATAAATGGCGACTCCAAGAAAACCATTGGCACTGAGCAGTTGTCAAAAGTATGCAATGGACAACTGTCAACAAAAGGTACAGAATCTGTATGTGTGTGTGTGTGTGTGTGTAGCTTTTCAACCCAGTCTAAATTTTGCCACGGACTTATACCTAGTCCTCTTGGGAGTAACTTATGGGCCATGTGAAGAGTGTGTATGAGTGGTGTGTGTGTGTGTGTGTGTGTGTGTGTGTATACATATGGCAACTTGATTACTTTCAGTTTTCCATAGCTCCAGCAGTGACACACAAAGTCAGTCAGTCAGTCAATCAGTCAGTTAGTCAGTTTGTCTATGAGAGTTCTGTGTA